>ATLU01000075.1_pt1 | contig 39344 bp, 32 predicted proteins | sample 178751 | NCBI WGS metagenome assembly ATLU01 (sample SAMN02211837, study PRJNA209200) | bioreactor metagenome | isolation source: day 23 sample from continuous culture bioreactor inoculated with sediment... | place: Germany: Wadden Sea | collected 2011
ACATACTCAAGTCCCTTACGACGCAAGTCACTCGAATCATCAGATTGGTTGATCATATCGAGCGCCGCGCTCGCCAATGAATTTTTATCACCAGCCCTGAATAAGCGTCCATTCTCTCCATCACGAATCAACTCTTTATGGCCACCCACATCCGAGGCAAGCACAAGCTTTTCCTGTGCCATCGCCTCAAGCGGCTTTAATGGGGTAACCAGATCAGTCAGACGCATATGCAATCTGGGATAAACAAAAATATCGACCAGATTGTAATACCGGGTTACTTCGGCATGAGGTACGCGTCCAGTAAAGATGACTTTGTCCTGAAGTCCGAGTTCAATACTGAGTTGTTTTAACCTTGCATCATCTGGGCCACCACCAACCAGTAATAATCGTGTTTCCGGTGCTTTTTTTAGAATGTCAGGTAATGCACTTACCAACAGCAGCAAACCTTCATAGGCATAAAATGAGCCTATAAAACCCAGTACATTTTTACCCGTAAGCTTTAATTCATCAGACAGCTGAAGATCGGCCGCATCTTGACGTTGTGAAAAGTGCACCAGATCAACGGCGTTCGGAATCACGGTGATTTTATCTTCGCGAATGCCCCTCGCTTGAATATCTCCTTTAAGACCGCTACAGATGGTCGTTACAGCATCAGCATTTTTGAAGGCATAGGTCTCCAGCGCCCGGGTTATACGATAACGTAACCCCCACTCTTTACTGGTACCGTGATCTACTGCGGCGTCTTCCCAGAAAGCACGACACTCATACACGACGGGGAGATTATGTTTTCTTCCAGCACGAATGGCCGCTATTCCATTAAGACTTGGTGAATGGGCATGCAAGACATCCGGTTTTTCGATGGCAATGACCTGATCCAATCTTTTGGCTAGAGAGTTGATCACATCCATCTGATTCATTAGGGGTAAGCTTGTTATAGTGGATTCAGAGGATCTTGTTCTATAAAAAAGCAGGCCATCAACCTCCTCTGTCTCTTGATAATCTCCAATATGCTTACTGCTTGTGATATGGGCCGTTTCCCATCCCAACTTTCGTTGCTGCTCTAGTATGGCCCGTGTGCGAAAAGTATAGCCACTATGCAGCGGTATTGAGTGATCAAGTATGTGAAGTATCTTCATTACTTAATTCTCATGCTGCCATTTTCTTGAGAAAGGAATGAAACATAAGGAGCGTCCAAATACTGGCGCTGTAATCCCTAACACCCGATTGATGATGATTGACTAAGGTTTCAAGATAACGTTGATTAAACAGTCCAGATTCCAGCATCTCACGGCTCAGTAGACTATTACGCACTTTCTCTTTAAGTGGCCCTCTGAACCAACTCGCTAAAGGCACTGCAAAGCCCATTTTTTTTCTGTAGAGAATTTCATGGGGCAACATGGGTTCAAGGGCTTTTTTGAGTAGATACTTGCCCTCGGTACCACGCAATTTCAGATCCGGCGATAAGCCAGACATCCATTCAACCAATTGATGATCCAGGATCGGAACCCGCACCTCTAAAGCATGCGCCATACTGGCTCTATCGACCTTGGTCAAAATATCACCTACAAGATAGGTCTTCAGATCAAGATACTGAACCAACGATAGCGGATGATCGGTAGGCGATTGCTTAGCATGTCGTTTGAATACTTCAATGGCATGATAGCCTTGAAGATCTCTTTTAAGTGATTCGCTGAACAGTTGGCTACGCATCTGATTCGAGAGTATGGAAACACTGTGCATATAACCCTGCAAAGTATCTCTTGCCATCGATTCAAAAGTGGATTTTGCCCTGAAGACACGTGGTGCCCAGTCCGCTTTGGGGTAGACTTTACCCAACAATCCAAAAAGGGGCTGCCGAAGAGAAGCTGGCAATAAATTACGCATCCGCTCTTCATAGGTATGCCAACGATAGCGGCGATAACCAGCCATATTTTCATCGCCACCATCACCGGACAGTACAACAGTGACCTCCTTCTTGGCCAACTCACAGACACGGAATGTTGGCAATGCAGAGCTGTCTGCATAGGGCTCATCATAAAGATCCGCAAGGTGATCAATAAGATCGAAATCATCCGGATCAACCTGTTCAACGCGATGGGCTGTGTGAAATTTTTCTGCCACCAGGGCTGCGTATTGGGACTCGTTGAATTTAGGATCCCCGAAGGATATGGAGCAGGTATTAACAGGCTGATCTGAAAGCCCAGCCATCAAACCTACAACTGCACTTGAGTCAACGCCTCCCGACAAAAACGCACCTAAGGGCACTTCGGCCATCATGCGTATTTTTACGGCCTCTTCGAGACGCGCCACCAGCTCTTCACCAGCACTCGATTCAGACAGGAATCCATGCGATTTGAAGGCAACATCCCAGTATTGTTTGGGTTCGGGTAACCCTGTCCCTCTTTTCAAGGTTAAACTAAAACCGGGTGATAGCTTATATACCTGTTTAAAAATAGTCCGTGGCTCAGGTATGTAACCAAAGGTGAAGTACTCTTCGACAGCGGCTGGATCAATCGTGGTTGGTAGTGTGTCGTGAACTCGTAACGACTTCAGTTCAGAACCAAAGATAAATTGCCCATCAGGTAATAGTGCGTAGAACAGTGGTTTAATACCGAGACGATCTCGTGCCAGAAAGAGTGTTCCGCTATTTCTGTCCCATACCGCGAAGGCAAACATGCCGCGGAATCTATTAACACAGGCCTCTCCCCACTCCTCCCAAGCGTGCACGATAACTTCAGTATCAGAATGTGTCCGAAACTGATGGCCAAGTGCCTTCAGCTCTTCAGATAATTGGGGGAAATTATATATCTCACCGTTATAGGTCACGACTACGGTGTAATCTTCGTTAAAGAGGGGCTGTTGACCACTGGCAAGATCAATAATAGATAACCGTCGATGCCCAAACCCCAGCCCAGCCTCGGTGTGAAGGCCGCCTTCATCCGGTCCACGATGGAACTGGGTGTCATTCATTATTGAGAGTAGATCTCTATCGACCTCCCTCACACCAGTTGTGTCAAAAATGCCAACAATTCCGCACATATTAATTATTCTTTACGATTTGCTAATGGGGCAGCCGAAAATAGGTCCAACTCTTTTCCCAACGCAGGAATCAATAAACCAAAGAATTTTTGATCAGGTAGCGATAGCTGTGCCCTATCTGGATTATGTGGAATTACCATCACCACACGCGCACTATCCTGTCGGCCAAATGTAAGACGATAATAGGCCTCTAATAATTTACCCTTGTAGCGGCTTGATGTGTGGTAGTCGCCTATTCGATACCAACTGAGTACCTGATACGAATGATCTTTTCCTTTCACAAAAAACTGGTCTACAGGAAGGGTTCTGTCCGCATACTCAATAAGTATTTTTTTGTGTTCGAATATACGCCATGCAGGATCTTCATCAATACCCAACAAGGCATTCTTACTGTTAATCAGTTCTTTGCCTTCTTCCTGTTTTGCATAAACACCAACAGACAGATCAACCGCATTGTCGCCCAAACGGTAACTGATCAACGTCGTATGTGTTGCACCAAGAAAACGGGGTTGCCAGTCACTGACAGGGTTATTTTGCCCGCGCCACTCGCCCAAGGTGCTGGGTAATGTGACCTTCGTGGCCGAGTAATCAATAGATCGATGCATCATGGCATAACCGAGGAGCGGCCACACGCTTACAGCAGATAAAATAGCAACCGATGCCAGTAGGTTCGAACCGTTACTAAACGTTTTTTGAGCGGAGGCAGGTACTTCTCCATCTTTCCTCTCTGCGAAACTTTTAGAGTCGTCACGCCATATTGCACCGATAGCAAAAAGAATAAGCATGACCAAACCAAAAAATAGCCAGCCATAAACCAGATGATCAACACCTGTGGCAATTTTCATATCACTCATATGGCCAAGCATGACTATCATGTATGCTCGAAGGGTATTGGCAATGATTGGCACAATAGCCGAAACAATAATGAAAATTATCCGCTTAGAGACAGCACTGTAGGTAAGGTAAGCATAGAGTGCGCCTAATGTAATTGAAGCAATTAAATAGCGGACACCACTACAGGCTTCTACAACGGACCAGTTACCGGAGGGTAATGAAAAATACAGACCCTCCCTGAAGACAGGAACACCAGTCATTTTGATCAGAAAAACCGTAGCAGTTGCCGTTAATTCCATTAGATGAGGTACCAGATCCTCACCCATCGGCACCGCAAAAAACAGATAAGCTAGCGGGAATGAGATTAGCCAGGTTATCCTGTTTCCAAGTACCATCCAAATGCTAAAGATAATTATGCTAATCAGTGCCAGCTGCTGGATTACCAGGGCACTTACCAGATAACCCAGTAACCAGAGAAATCCTGCACCTAACAAGAGTACTAATACACGATATTCAGGGATCGGATGGAGCGTGCTTAGTACCTTGCGTTTCTCCCAGATGAGCCAGAGTGTGATGGGTAAAATAATAAATCCATGCGCAAAGGTTTCGGAACGGTACCAGATTGAAACCATTGACCAAACGGTTTCATAAAAAATTGCCAGCAAACCCACGAGCATTAAAATCAATACGGGAAAGACTCTAGACCATATCCCGGCTGACGCTGTATTTTTTTGAGTCAGCTCACTTGTTGATTTATCGGTCATAATTCCCTTTGCCTGCCTCAAGCCATTGACCCACAATGGGTAGGTTCTCCTCCCAATTGAAGTCTGATTGTACCCTGCTTCTGGCAACAGATCCCATTTTCGGGTAACCACCAGAAACAACTTTAGAAATAAAGTTAATCATTTCCTGTGCGTTTTCTGCGACTAACACCTCCGCCCCAGTTACTGCATTTATCCCTTCATAACCCTGCGGAGTAACAACAACGATCTTTTCCATTGCCATTGCCTCCAGCACCTTATTCTGAATTCCCCGTGCAACACGCATTGGAGCAACGGCTGCCTTAGCGAATTGTAAGTAGGGACGAATATCCTCTACCCGTCCGGTTACCTCGATGTGAGGCAAATCAGCTAATTTCTTCACGTTTTCAGACGGATTACTTCCGACAATATAGAAATACAAATCAGGGTTATGCCGCACAATTTCAGGCAACACTTCCTGTGCAAACCAGATAACCGCATCAATATTTGGCCAGTAATCCATAGCACCGGTAAAAACCACGACATCCCGCTCGTCTGGATAGGGATTTATCAAGGCTGATGAGGGAGAGAAATACTCTGTATCTACACCATTATTGTAATAGGCAATCTTCTCATTCCGTACTGATACCATTGAACTAAACAGATCAGCTTCAGCAGACGATACAAACAGACTCGCATCAAAACGTGTTGCTATGGCTTTTTCGTAGTCAAATAGTTTTTCCGCTTCACGTCGGTAAATCCAATTCATCGGCCAGTTTTTCTTTTCAGCGTATTGTTGCCACTTATCTGAATCAATATCTACAAAATCGATTACCCGTTTACTTACAATATGATAATCATTTTCATCAACGTATTGCGCCATTGCTGACGAGTAAACAATTACGCGTTCAACCTGATGCTGTCTAATAATACCGTTTACCCAACATGACATTTTTCTATTATCGTAATAAGGAAGGGTTAATGGCTTACCACTCATAAAAGCCGTAAGACTTCTCAATTTAGCGCGTGCGGGAACTAAAGGTAAAAAGAAACTTTCACGACATATAGCATTTACTGAGGAAACATACTTCCAATCATTTGGGTCGTCAATGAATGCTCCCAAATACACCTCATAGTTTTCACACAAATATTTTAAAAGATGATAAGAGCGAATCTTGTCGCCTTTATTGGGCGGAAAAGGGATCCGATGGCAAAGGTATAGGAGCGGTGGTTTCATGCCTGTGATCAACCAAGGCCTTTAGCCAGGAAGGGGCCTATAGTATTTGCTATTGGGAGTGGAAGCTTTTTCCATGCTTTGATGAACAGCTCATACTTTGGATTATTCGGGTTTATCTCGGGAATAGAGTCTGAACTGACAAGGTAATACTCATAATGCAGGGGCTCAGGTGTAAAGCCCCAGTTTTTCTTGAAGCTATATGAACCTGCATCGACTTTGCTTCGACCATAGTCAAAGACACGCACACCCCGTTCTCCACACTGCCTCATCAACTCCCAGTACATAAAGTCATTTCCCTTCAGATTTCGTGCTACAGGAATGCTGCCTCCATAATATGGAAGTACTTCATCCTTGAAATAAAAACTCATTACACTGGCTATGTCCTGTCCCTCATGGGTAACCATCAAGACATCACAGGCATCACCAAACACCTCCCTTAAAATACGGAAGTATTTGGCAGGCATGACGGGCGTTCCCAGATTTCTTACACTCTCAGAATAGATACGGAAGAAGCGTTCCGTTCCTTCGATAAATTCACTTTGAAGTCCAGCTTTGATACCTTTTCTTACCATGGCACGCTGCTTTCTAGGTATCCCTTTCAGATTCTCTTCTGCATCTTCTGAGATGGTTTTACGAAAAGTTACGTAGAGCGTTTTTACCGGCCACCCGCTCTCTGTTGCAGTTCTACTCTTCAGTTCCAACGCATCTACTTTGAGTGACTCTGCCAGTGCAGCCGCCTTTTCTCTGAGTGCAATCTCTGCCGCTTCATTACTGGCCAATATGCCGCCATAGACACAGAAAGGAACCGAAATAAGGGTGTTTCCAAAAAGGAGGGATTTAACATGTCCAAGCGGCAATACACCCGTAACCTCTCCATTCTGTTCCGCATAGAGGTAGTGAGTTTTATAACCGAAACAACGTTCAATAACTTGCTTCCATCCAGAGAGGTGAAAAAAGCTACCCTCATCAGCCTGTTCAACAAAGGCATCCCAGCGCAATGAGTCATTATCAGTAAGCTCACAGATTTTAATCTCACTGATCACTTCTTTTAATTCGTTAGATTCAACGGGACAGGCTGTTCCACTCACATTAAATTCCTTTGTACTTTTTCGACTGGCCTTGCCAATCCAATTCATGCAGATTAAGTAATTATCGGCAAGCTTGTTGAATTATTGAGGGTATTTTTGCATCGATACGAAACTGACATCTTTATTCAAGGGGAAATTATGCCACAGTTCAGTTTCCATCTTTTGACAAAAAAAGCCGGTCCATTCTATTCCATTTGAAGTCCTGACAGAGCCTTTTGAGACGATCTTCAGTCCGATTAAGATTCAAATAATGTCTAAAGCGGGTTTTTGCGCTAACAGGTGCCTGATGAGGCTGACCAGGATCAAGTTCCCAGGGATGAAAATAGAAGATAGCTGACTGTCTTTCTTTCTGATTGACCCGCTCAATAAGCGCTTTAGAGATAAAATAAGGGAAAAAACGAAAGTATCCCCCTCCTCCAGCAGGCAGTTTTTTATTCAAAAAATAGGACGTGGTAATCGGAATTTCCAGAAAAGGGGAACCTTCTAACGGTTGATAGACAAACCGTGGGGCATCGGGCATTCCATAGTGATCATGACTAATAGGGTAAATACTGGAACTGTAGCGATAACCCGCCTTCTCAAGCGCCGCATGTGCCCATAGATTCTTTTCACCTATCGAATAACTCGGGGCACGATAACCCGTAACAGCCTCACCACTAAGATCTTCCAACAGCTTTTTGGTGGAGATGATCTCTTCTGTGAACTCTTCAGGAGTTTGATTGAATGCCCTACGATGCCAATAGCTGTGGCAGGCGATTTCGTGGCCATGTTCGACTATTGAACGAACAAGAGAAGGATAACGTTCTGCAACCCAGCCTAGGGTAAAAAAAGTCGCCTTGATCTTGTATTGGTCATAGAGCGTAAGAATAGACTCGATATTACGCTCAATCCGACACTCCTGTTTTTCCCACTGTGATTTTGCAATCAGATTTTCAAATGCAGAGACATGGAAGTAATCTTCTACATCCACGGTCATCGCATTGGTTACCGCAGTTTTTGCTGGATTGTCACCAGCTGATGACATCAGGTCTTCTCTGAATATTGTGAATTAGACCACTCAAAGATCGCCTCGACGATACGCTCCGCTGCTTTTCCATCCCAATACTCGGGAACGCGACCCATTTTACCACCCGTTTGAAGGATTTCATCTACGCAGGCATGAATCTTTACAGGATCGATCCCCACTACAGTATTGGTACCTTCATCCGCCGTGATCGGTCGTTCAGTGTTCTCTCTGAGGGTGACACAGGGAACACCAAGTGCGGTTGTCTCTTCCTGTATGCCACCTGAGTCTGTCAAAATCATTTTTGCATCTTTCATCAAACCGAGTAGTTCAAGATAACCTAGTGGCGGTAACTGTAAAATGCGCGGGCTATCAATGAGAGACAAATAACCATTTTCCTTAATTCGCTGGGCAGTCCGCGGATGTACCGGAAAAATGAGAGGCAGCTGTTCACTAATTCGCCTCAGTGTCTCAAGAAGTCCTTTTAGATTATCCGGATTATCCACATTGGATGGCCGATGCATGGTCACGAGTGCATAGCCGCTCTGATAGTCAGCAAGGGCTTCTGCAGCCGCTTTGTCAGAAATAATCTGCTTTGACTCAACAGCACGATCAAGATTGTAGAGTAAGGTGTCAATCATCACGTTGCCCACAAAGTGGATGCGTGAAGTAGCGATACCCTCTCTCATTAGATTGCTTTCAGCACTGCGTTCGGTTGTGAACAGTAAATCGGATATCTGATCGGTCAGAACGCGATTGATTTCTTCAGGCATTTGCCGGTCATAACTGCGTAAGCCTGACTCTACATGTATAACCGGTATGCCCTTCTTTACTGCAACCAAAGCACAGGCAATAGTGGAGTTAACATCCCCCAGGACAAGCACTGCAGAGGGCTCAAGCTCATCGAGAACCGGTTCAAAACGCAGCATAATTTCAGCCGTTTGCACCGTATGACTTCCGGAACCAACACCGAGATCAATATCCGGTTTAGGGATATGTAGCTGTTCAAAAAATGCCGTTTTCATGGCCGCATCATAATGCTGCCCGGTATGTAGCAGAGTTGCCTGTATACCATGCGGAGATTTTTCAAACGCACGCATAATAGGTGCAATTTTCATAAAGTTGGGGCGAGCACCCACAACACAAAGTATTTTCACTGGTTGATTAGCCATAGAAACCGCTGAATTTATAGGGTGTGATTGAGTGTTAAAGAGAGTCGATTCTCTTCATAACTCTGCCCGGATTGATTCGAGCTACGATCGGTAAAACTGTAGTTCAGTCTGAGGTTGGTTTTAGGGCCCAGCTCTTGATTAACACCGGCGCTTAATCGCCATGTGTCGGATTGGCTGGTAGCCGTACCTTTTTCTTCTGATTCATTCCAGTTCAGACCCAGATCACCTGATATCTTACCTGAAAGCTTCCGATTTATAGAAGCACCCAGTCCAAACTGAGACACTTCACGATTGGAGTCCTGGTAAGTCTGCTCTGACAGATTCCCGTTCAAGGATAAAGTTGTTCGCCGTCCCTTAAGGGAATAATTAACTGACAGTTGGTCGCTCACAAAAGAACTATTATTGATCGTTGATATATTTTGCGATAGCAAGAAAGGATCACCCGTCACAGGATCTATAATCGGCTGACCAAATACATCCACAAGTTGAAAAACCACCTGATCACTCAACTGTGTACTGGAGTCAGTGAGTTCCTGTGAGTACGATGCCGTAATCGAAGAACGTTTACCCGTATGCGTAAAACTGAAGCGTTTGGTATTACCAAAAAAACGGTTTCCATATCCAAAATCAAAAACCGTCCTTGGATTGGGTGTCCAGACACCACCAAGATCCCAACGAGAACCATCTCTGTTAGAACTAGTTGAAGCAAAATCATTGGACTCCGTCCCAATAGAGCCTGTAACACGCCAATGTCTATTGAACTGATAGCCAAGATTGAAATCAACAGTACTCAGTTCACTAACTTGCCCTTGATCATTATCTGTTGCTCTGTTGCTCGCATTCACACCCCATGAAAAGAGCCTGAAATCAGGACCACTCGCAATTGACAGATTAACTGTTTCACTTGTGGTATCCCCTACACTCCCTTGACTATGGTTTAAACCATTATAGGTGTAGCGTAACTCCATATCTGCAAGACCTTTAAATCGGCTCTTTAAATATGGGCTGATTTTATAACTGTAGGTAGTAGTTTTATTTCCTCGATTATTGAGGTTACCACTCCCGGTGACTGAGAGTGGTTCAATTGAGTTTTGCGTGGCTGTTGCATTGAAATCGATAAACGCCGTACGTTCCCACAATTCAGCTTTTGCATCTGCCTGTAAACGCGGGTTTATAGAGTCATTACTTCCACCCTGCCCATTTATCTCAGCAGCAGCCGTTAAATCAATCGAGGCTCGAGCCCCTTTGCCATGAAGTGAAATGCTCGGCGTTAGTGTTGGGGTTAGATCACTCTCTTTGCCATTACTCACTAAATCAACATTATCTGTAAAGACTGCACCAGCACTAATGTTTGCAGACGTTTTCCAATCCGCCGCACTAGCGGAATAGAATAGCAACAACAATCCTGAAAAAGTGATCCCTTTTATAGCAGCCCAGGATTTCCCTGAAATAATCATTGAATTCAACTCCCAGAATTTCCAGTGCGTTCACGACCATAGCCATAACCGTAGCCGTAGCCGTAGCCATAGCCGTATGCACCTTTACCCTGTGATTTTGATTTATTTAGAATAAGTCCGATAATCTTATCTTCACCCAAGCGACTAAGTGCCTCAGTTACTTTATTCTGCGGCGTCTGTTTCTCAGCAACAACAAAAACGATCTGTCCCATTAAACTGGCTAGGACACCCGCTTCAGTTGTAAACAATAATGGAGGGGAGTCAAAAATAATAACGCGATCTGGATAGCGCTGCGCTAATTCCTTCATCAACTGCTGCATACCCACACTAGCAAGCAGCTCTGTGGAGCGTTCATGAGGGTGACCCGCAGGCAGGACTCTTAAGTTAGGAATATTAGTATGCAGCAAGACATCACTGATCTCTGTTCCTTTATCCATTAGCAGATCTATCAATCCTGGAACATCATCTGAAATCCCGAGCATTGCAGCTGCAGAAGCCTTAGCGACATCGGCATCAACCAGAAGAACCGTCTTATCCTGTTCCATAGCAATACTGATTGCCAGATTAATGGCTGTAAATGTCTTACCTTCACCTGGCTGAGCACTTGTAACCATAATTAGATTAGGATTTTCAACGCGTTCAGCTCCATGCTCAGCAATATTCATCAACAATGGCCGCTTAATGATCCTGTTCTCTTCAGCTATGCCACTTCTAGGTTCATCAGGAGTCACCATCCCCATTGAACGAAGATGTTCAATGGGTAATTCCATGTAGTGTTTGCTCTTTGCTGAACTGTTCGACTTCGGTAAAGACCCACTTCTAGAAAGCGTTTCAGTAGATTGCTGACTAGCCTTAGGGAGGGCCTCTGACTTATTTTCTGTTGGCAGTACGTCCTGATCAACAGTCGTGCCTTCAGCATTTAATTTTTCAACTGCTTTTTCAATAATACTCATAGAATTCTTGCCTTAAGGCTCTGTAGTTTCCCTACCAGATCAATCCCTAGATCCTGCATCAAACTGACACCAATAAAGGCAGTGGTCAACAATAGAACTAATGAGAAAAACATTACACTAGCCATTCGGTCTTTTCGTGTCTGCAGTACAGATGGAACCAGCGTGACTGATCCAAGCACAGGCAAACCAGTCACGCGATTAAGAGCACCGCGCGTATAAAAAACTGGCCGTATTAGGGAAATCAGAAGCGCAATGCCAACTCCGATAGCAAGTCCTGCAAAGAAGACTGCCGCATTCAACAGTAACTTGTTTGGCTCCGTAGGCTTCAAGGGTACGAATGGGGGATCAACAACACGGAATTTAACTTCCGAGGCATCCTGCTCAGCCTTTTCAGAGAGGTGTGCCGACTCTCTACGGGTGAGCAACTGCTGATGTTGCTGCGAAACAGCTTCATAATCCCGATTCAATTGTTGGAGTTCAGCTTCAATGAGGGGAATCTTATCAACCTTCCCTTCGATCTCATCAACCCGCCTTTTATATTCCGCAGTTCTTACACGCAACTCAGCAGCACGTGCTTCTGACTCGGCCAACATACTCCGCATTTGCTGGTACACAGGGCTAGACTGCAGACCATTTTGTGGCATAGCTGATTGAGCTTCAACACGCTTTGCTAGCTCTTCTTCCCGCTCTTTTTCAAGATTGCTAATAATAGTTTTAAGTTCGATAACATCGGGATGACGCTCAGTGTACTTCAACAGCAGTTCATCAAGCCGTGCTTCTAGATTTTGAATCCTTTGATCAACCCGTGATTGAACACCGAACTCTTCAGTGCCACTCGGAATAAATACTGGCTCCTCCCCTGCAAGCTGCCTCTTCAGTTCATTCCGTCGATTCTCAGCTTCACGTAGCTCAAGCTGAGCACCGCTTAATAGCCCCCGAGCCATTTCTAGTCGCTGATAGTAGCCCCCTTGTTCTCCAGGCATAGCCCCAACATAACGTCTCTTAAAATCAGCCAGCCGACCTTCAGCCTCAGCAAGTCGTACTTCATATTCAGCGATTTGATTATCCAAAAACTCTTGCGCGCCAGCACTATCCTTACGCTTGTCGCCAAGCGTACTTTCTATAAAGATGGAGATAAGTGACTGAACAACCCGCTGAGCAATCAAGCGATCTGAATGCGTATATGAAATCTCGTATAAGGAGGCGTTTCTATTATCCCCAGCAAGTCTCACATTTTCTCGAAGTTCAGTTATAATTTGTTCTTTGTCAGCATCATTTCTGACCTTAAGATCAAGGTCAACCATGCGCATCAGCTTTTCCATATTTGGTCGACTCAATAGTGTCTTACTCATGAGTGCAACACGTTGCCCAACATCTGGCTGAATAGCCAAGCCCCTCAATAGCGGCCTTAAGACACTATTTGTATCTACATGCAGTCGCGCCGAGGCCATAAATTTATCTGGCATCTGAGCAATAACAACCCAGCCGGCAATCGCGATTATCCACGCCGCGATTAGCGCAACCCAACGAAAACGCCAAACACCGGAAATGTACTCATATATTTGTTCAAGGAGCTCTTGCATATTCCCCTGCTACACTCACTTACAATTGAGTGAACAACCTCTCATCCAATGATTTCTGCATAATGCAAATTCCGTTTAATTAGCGCTGACTAGAACCACGCTTCTGGAATAATCATTATATCACCTGGCATTAACGCCAAGTTTGCCGATATGTCGCCTTCCTTGATCAAATCCTCAAGCCTGACATTGTATACCTGCTGTTCACCATTAAGATTACGTATGAGTACAGACTTATTTCCATCTGCAAACTCAGTCAATCCTCCAACGGCAATCATCAGATCGAGTAGAGTCATGTGCTTTCTAAAGGGAACCGACAGCGGTTCAGCGGCCTCACCTACTACACGAACCTGCTGGGAAGGAATACCAACAAAACTATCAACAATAACCGTTACTACGGCATTTTTAACGTACTCTGAATAAGCAGCTTCAACATCTCTCGCCAACTGTGTAGGCGTTTTACCGCTAGCTTCGATATCCTCTACCAAGCGGGTGGTTATTTTTCCATCTGGACGCACAGGCACAGTTACTGTGAGTTCAGAATTACCCCACACAAATATATTCAGACTATCACCAGGGCCGATGACATAATCAAAATCCTGCTCAGCAAGGGCTTGCTCACCTGTTACTTGAGGGTATTTTGTCGCACAGCCAGTAAGCATGACTATCAATGACAGCAGTAGGCACTGAACTGTCATACGGCGCGTTATTTGTAGTTTGTAGATAGACACGAGCATGATCTCCCTTACGCTATGTGTTACTCATTTTTTCAAAAGATATTAAAGATAGTTTGCCTATGAAAACAACATAACTTTAATTCTGACCGTTAATTTACTACTCACATGAAAGCACTCTTTTGCCTGCTGATAATAACTCGAGTTTACTGCCAGCATTCAATCTCAGCGTAATTTCTCAATCAAAGCCTGAAGTTCACAGGCCAACATACTGGGTTTATTGAAAAAACGCACTCCGATTCTACCTCACAGTAAGTGATTGAGCCAACATTTAACGGTCAGATCGTATCATGAGAGTCAATATTCTAAATACCTTATTCGATTATTACTTTTTTTCGGGTTCTTATTTTATGCCAGAAACCGCCTCATAGCCTACTGTAATTAATAAAACTGCTGGGGTTTGCACCGTTTATTTTGTAGTTAAAATTAAAGATCAATTATCTTTTTGTTTCCCAAACAGCGGATCACGCTTCATAACAGCAGGATGACGCGAATAAACAATAATGAGAAGCGCTGGCAATAACAATAAATCAAATACAAGTGCTGCAACCAAACCAATACTGGTTAAAATCCCAAAATGGGTCGTCGGTACAAATTGAGAGAAGGTTAAAACAAGAAATTGTGAGCTCAGTATAAGAGTTGTGGTCATGACTGCTCGACCAGCCTGTCGGTAGGTTTTAACCAGCGCCACCACCGGGCTGACGCCTCTTTTAACCCGACTGATAAAGCCATGATAAACATGGATTGTGTCATCTACGGCAATACCAACGGCCACACTCGCAATCATGGCGGCCGCCACATCCAGCCATATCCCAAAAGCCCCCATTACAATAAATATCAATAAGATAGGTGAAAGATTAGGCACCATACAGAGTAGCGCACTGCTAATCGATCGCCATTGCACAAGCATCAATAAAAAAATAAGTACTAATGCGCCAAATAGACTTTTGATTTGTCCTTCTATGAGCAGGTCTTCCTGATCGGCAAAAAGCCTTCCAAAACCCGCAATATCCCATTCGACATCCTGTATAGGGTGCGCATGTAGATATTTACGTAATCGCTCAATCAGTAGTGAAAGGTCATTTGCACCATGTACATTCACATTGAGATTGATATGGGTAATTCGATATTCTTCATCAACAAAATCAAAAAGATCCGTTCCATCATAGACCAGTAGATACTGACTAATGAGCGCTCCGTTCTCGGGAATTCTTCGCTGAACTGTGTCTTCAGCATTGAACCCCCAATTCATCTCCTCTATAAAATCTGCCATAGAGATGCTTTTATCCACTTCTGGCTGCTCCTCAGCCCACCGCTGCAATTCCCGCATCGCCTTGAGAGTTTCAGGCTCGGTAAAGACTCCAGGTTTCTTACCTTTTAAAACAATATCAACAGAAGAGGTCCCCACCAACTTACTCTCAATTCTGCTGGTAGCCAAGCGAATAGGATGATCCGGGTAAAAAAACTCCTGAAAATTTGTCTCCACAACAATATTGTCCAGTTGAGGTAATGCAGCACCCAGAATTATGACAACTGAGACGACGACATGAATCGGATATCGGATACCGGTGTGAAAAAGCACCGTCACCAGCTTGTCCATGCTACCCAGTCCTGACTTACGCTTAGGCCAATCGGCATAATCGAAGCGAGAAAATATCGTGGGGACCAGATGAATAACAATAAAGTAGATTAACGCAATACCTACAGCTGATATCAAACCAAACACTTTTATCGGAGGTATGGGGCTCAGACCAAGCGAGGCCAGTCCTGCAACAGTCGTCAAGGCCGTATATAAAGCCGGTTTTCGCACTTCTTTTAAGGCACTGGCAACACGCTCTGGTCCGGTCAAACCACGCTTGGAAGCATGATGCAGTGCATTATAAAGATGGACCAATGCGGCTACGGTCAACGCCGAAAGCAGTGGTGGAATGATGCTTGATATCAGATTAAAAGGCTGACTGAATATCACATAAAATGCCACTGTTGAGCTTACAACCACACCGATAACAACACCGGAAACAATCACCGCCAACCAACGCTGAAATAACCACCAGATCATCAGTAAACCAATGACCGTTGTAGCCGGAATAAAGATCATATTATCCCGCAGCATGGAGCGCATCTGAGCCACATCGGTGGTAATCTGACCTGCCATACCTTTGAGATAGCCGGTAAGATTAACCTCCTCAATAGCTTCAAGTATCTGATCCTCCAATTTTAATCGGACAAGACTGGAATTTATCTCCACAGGAACCACAAGCATCGCAACCGCAGTGCCATCTAATGCAACCAGTGTGCTTTGGGCAAAGCGATCACGAAAGGCACGCTGTTGGCGTTCACTAGCACGTGTTTCGTCCAACGTATTCACATTTACAAGGGGCTCAACCAGAAACCCGTCAGCAGTTCCGCTGATATGATCTTGTGTGGTCATATTGATCACATCATCGATCAATGGATTGGCTGCCAACTGATCAGCCAGCTCTTTAAACGCAAGGACAAAGCCCTCAGAATAAAGCGCTACACCTTCAAACAGCAGCAAGACTGCCTGATCACTTGGGAAATAATTTCGCAGTTCATCGTCCGCAATTACAGATGGAGCATCTGAAGGAAGATACACCTTGGGCGTATTATTGATATTCAGATTCAACAATAAGGCATTAGGAAGAATGGTAAACAGAAACAGAAACACAACACTGAAATAGAACTTCCATGGCAGTCTCAGGAAGACATTCTTGAGCTGTAGATCAGCGGCTGTTGTGAGTGAGAATTCAATTGAATCTTCACCGTCAATCATCGCATGACAGGAGTGTAGCTGTGCAACCAGATGGGAACCATCACGGCACAATAGGGTTACTTTTGTTTTTGGGTACTTTTTATCACTCCGGTCTACACGACGCGCATTAGCAAAATGCTCCCGTATGCGCTCCCGATTCCTGTCAACCACCAAATCCAGGACAGGCACGGCTTCCAATTCATCGAAGGAGCTATAACCAAGAAGATTTATAAAAGCAGAATTCGCATAGACAAACATACCATCATGCTGAATCGCAATGGGCTTACGATCATGATCATACTTGGCATACATTGTCTCTTCATCATGCATATCACTTTCACTCGCTCATTGCCCTGAGCCCTGGAGATTGTTCTGTCGAACAATGATAGCGGCAAAAGAGGCTAAATAATGAGCCCAGCTCTACTATCCACATGATTATTGGTCGTCTGGAAAAAAACCTGACCTTCTGAACCGAATATGGTTCTAAAATTTAGCGCGCCAGCCAAGTGATAAAGTTGAGTGGTCCTGATGGTAACCACCTGGTGTTCCATCGGCACCATCAAAATAATGTGCATCAAGATAGATCTCCTGGGAATCCCAGCCGGTAAAGGCAATTTCCGGATTTAGGTAGAGATCATGGGTGTCCAGTCCCTTATAAAAGCGTCCTTTTACCCGCCAGCGATCCTGAGCAAAAGGCATCTCGAATGATCCACCCAAGAGATAAACCTCTGTGCGATCAAGAACAGCCGGCGCATCGATATGATTGACGCCGGTTATCTGCAAATTCACGCGAGCATCACCATCACCCGGAAAAAACTCAACGCCCGCCCCCCAGTTAACACTTTTGACCGTATCAAAGGCACCACTCAAACGGGTAACCGGAGCATCACTCTGCCAAGCCGCCTCAAAACGCCAAATGGCACCTGCCGCTTCAACACCCATATCCCCCCCAAAAACCCAGGAACGAGGATACTTCGCCTCCAGCACACCACGTGTTGCGTTGTAGTTGAAATAGGGTAAGGACTGCCGAACCTTTTGCAAGGTGACGGCATAGTCCATCCCCTCACCTGTTCCGCTATAGCGTAGACCAAATCCACCATCACTATCTGATGCCTTGTCATCAATCGGAGCCGCCTGAACAAGCGCCCTTGTAGCCGCCGTACCCTTTAAACCAAGAATATCACCAGATTGGCGATTGACCGGGAACCAGACGCTATCCGTGCCAGGCAGCTCAGCCTCTCTGAAGTGGGGCAGAAATACCAGATCCCACTTATTGTTACCGATGAAATGCTCATAGCGAATGGCAGCTGAAGCACGCCGTCTGTCAGAAAGGTCATCCAGAATATAGCGGGATAGATCGTGCGTACTTAATCGATCAGTAGGGGGAAACTCATCAATACGCCCCCACGCTATTTTTTGAGCCCCCAGAGTTACCCTTGAGTTTTCAGCGCGATATCTAATGAAGGTTTCATCATAGTCCAGATCCACAAGATCCCAGGATTGACTTCCATGTTGACTATAACCATTAACCCTTAGTGATGCCTGAGCCTCCCATTGTTGAGAAGGTACCCAACGTACTGTTCCCCTGCCATGAAAATAGCCCATTCCATCAGCTTTTGCGTTACTGTCACCGAATGCACTGTATTCCATCCACAACTCATTCAAACGAAACGAAAACGGCGATTCCGATTCAATGGCCTGTTCAACAATATCAACTTGAGTATCCGCCGATGCATCACTCTGATCAGACGAATCGGATGACTCGATCAGAAGTGTGTCTGAAGCATCATCCTCAATGACGAGCTGCTCATCCGACGAATCACTCTCTTCTATGATCAACACTTCGGAGGCCGTACTCTCTGCCTCATCCTCAATGATCAAGACCTCTTCATCTGCTGGCGCGTCCTTATCTGCAGCTAGTAGCGTTAGCGGGCTGATACCAAGCGTCATACATATAGAGAGTAAAATAGTCTTCCTGGCATTGTGTTGTTTAGCCATTATCCCCATAGTCCTTTTCAATAAACCTGTCTTTAGATCAAGGCCGGTACTGCTTTTCAAAACTGGAATCCGTTAAATCTCGCCGTGAAAAAAGTTCATCAGGCAACCCTTGATCATACTTTATCTTTTTCGTAATAAGTTGCGTCTTATGTCCCGTCTTCAGGTCGTACATCGTACTTTCCATGATGGTCCATACGCCCTGTATCTTTTTTATCTTACGAGCTGTCATCTTTTTGCTTGGTTTACTCCGCCCTTTCTCGTAAAAAGAGACCTCAAGCGGCACCAGTATTTTGCTGTAAACACAGCTCTCGCGCCTTGAATAGACGGAGTTGTCTGGATCTTTCGGCACACTCACCAATAAGTCACAGGGTACACTTCCCACCTTCCCCTTGCCTTTCAGGTAGTGATGATCCATCTCCACCTCACGATCTAACAGGTCCTCATAAAAAAAATCAGAGCCGACAAATCGGCCACCCTTACGGGAAGAAGCAATCCGACGAACCTTTTTTAAGGCCGGCAAATAGAGCCATTGATCACTTTCATCCCCGGGATGATCCTGTGTCAACAATCCTGTACCTCTAACGTCATCTGGCTTCATGAAGCGCATCAACGACCAGCGTTCGCCTCCACCCTTCTCTTTCCCATAACTATAGAGTTCCCGCTGCCGTGGATTTCCGCTTTTACTTTGAAGCTTCATGATCACAAGAGAACTGAAATCATCTCCATTTGGGCGATCATAGACGGCCTTGGCCAGCGCAATACCATCAGCATTGCTCAAGGGCTCCGCAGCGAGAAAAGGTGATACCACAATGAGTAGCATCACACCCACAATTCCACTTGTAATACGCTTTTGGACGTTTTTGACACGCATTTTAGATAGAGTTGCACACATTACTTAATAATCCATATTTGAAACATTCTATAACTACTTGAATGTATTGCAAGATATTTATATAACAAAGAGACTATAGTGTTAGGTACAGCACACGATAATCTGACCTAAGCGAATGAGATCTGTTCAACTAAGTATTGAGGAAAACGCTTTCTGACAAGCGGAAAAGTGAAGTTATACCTTTGATATTAAAGACTTTACTAGGCATAACAGAGCGACCAAGAGGCAATGCAAATATGCGCAAAAGTACAAGACACATGCGCCCCAACAGACAATGCAGACAAATACGGACCTCTGAGCAGAGAAAACCTAATTAGTCATTTTTTTTAATAAAAGGTCAACATCAGACATATCACGGAAGGAGCGAGAGCTACTCTTAATCTCAGTCAAGAGCTTTTGAGCTTCTGCCTGACGATTCAATTTGACGAGCGTAGAGGCCAGATGGAATTTAACCGAGGGGTTCCCGTAATCATAGACCAGCGCCTCTCGAAAGGTCGCCAGTGCCGCATCGGTGTTACCCATGCGACTCTGTATCCAACCCAAAGTGTCTAAAAAATTAACATTTTTAGGTGAGGCTGCAAGGGCTTTTTTTGCCATCTTTTGTGCTTCGGCAGCCTTACCTGAACGATAAAAACCCTCTGCCGCATTCACAAGAACCGCCGGTGAATCTGGGTATTGTTTCAGTAATTTTTCATAGCGACCCATGGCGTTTTTTAGCTTCCCAAGTCGAATATAGGCTTCTGCAAGCGCCAGCTCAACAGACGGATCATCTGGATAGCGTTGTAGCCATTTGGTTAAACGAGCGATTACTTTTTCATCTTTACCACTCAGTGCAAAAATATCAGCCACCCCCAAAATAGCTTGGCGGCTATCACCTAAAGCCAGAGCACGCTCATAACTGGCAAGCGCTTTCTCATAGTCCCTAAGCCCCTGATACAACTCTGCCGTTAACAGATCACCCGCAGCTGTATTCGGTGTCAGTTTACGAACAGAACCGATCAAGCGTAAAGCATGCACCTCATCCCGCTCTTCAATAACCAGTTTGATCAGCGCGATATAACCGGCAAGATACTGCTCGTCATAAACCAGTGCCTTTTTTAATGATTCGATAGCACCTGCACGATCATCCGCGTCAGATTGCGCCTTTGACAACGTCATATAGGCCTGACTTCTATTGGCGGCAAAATTGGTTGCTGTTGTGAATGCCTCAATCGCCTTTTGCCGTTGATTCAAAAGCTGATAAATCCGGCCCATCATGGTAAAGGCTTGGGCATCCGTAGGCTTGCGACCGAGAAACTCATCCAACACCACCAGCGCCTTATCAGTCGCACCTGACTTAACGAGCGTGTCAACCAGTCCATCCAAAGTAAAGTGACTATCATTTTTTAGAGAGAATGCCTTTTCATACCAGCGCAGCGCAGACTCCGTATCACCCAACATCGCACTCGTCTTACCCAACTCAACCATCAACTCATAATTTTCCGGGTAATCAGCAATCTTAGCTTCAAGATACTTCACTGATGACTGGCCATTCCCTCTAATGAGATCCATTCGAGAAAGATGAATCATCGCACCCGCGTTACCCGGATCAAGTTCAAGCGCCCGCTTGAACCACTGCTCAGCCCCCTGCAGATCCCCACTTAATCCCAGGGCAGCACCATACTGCTGGGCATAACGTGAACTTTTTGGTGCAGATTCAACAAGCTGCTTATAAATGGCAATCGCCTTATCAAAGGCGCGGGTTTTCACATAGGCTTCAGCAAGCAGAAGATCCAACTCTATCTTCTCTTCTGTGCCCTCTTTAGCCTTTAGCAACAACTCAATAGCTTCGCCTAACTCTCCCGCCGCCATCTTACTGCGCGCCAGATTGATTCTTCCTAGGTCAGACTCGGGAACGAGTTCAACCACTTTATTGAAGTACCGCTGCGCCAGGTCATAGCTCTTCATATCCATATAAGCCATACCTAACAGTGAAAGAATATTGGGGTTATCCGGGTAGACCACATTGATTTTGGCCAGAATGCCCCGGGCATTTTCAGGTTTGCCTTCAATCAGCTCAATAATAGCCAGCGTTCGTATTGATTCCAGATCATTGGGAACGGCCTTCAGGTATTTATTAAGGTAAGACTTTGCCACAGTATAACTACCCAGCTGATAGCTGGTGATCCCCGCCAGGTAGAGATAGCTGGGGTTATTCTTCATCACCTCCGCCGGAACAGCTTTAAGGGTGGAAACAACATCACCCACACGGGCTTCCGCATCTTTTGAATCCCCTTTAGATGCGCTGATGATTGATTTCAAATATTTGGCACGGGGCTCACGAGGTATCTGATCGAGGATAAAATCCACATCCTTTTCCGCACCTGCCAGATCGCCTTTCTGCATAAGCAGACCAGAACGCGCCAAGCGGGCTGCCAGATGGCCGCTTTCCATCGTAATAGCCCGATTTAGAGAGGTAAGAGCCCCCGAAAAATCTTTTTTCAGGCGTTGAATATTCGCGTTCAGCAACCATGCATTTGCCGGTACAGAATTACCTGCCAAAACCTCGTTGACTAGTATACTGGCCTGATTAACCTGATCACGCTGAACCAGAACCTGAGCCATACCTAGCTTTGCTAATACGTAATTAGGGCGAAGCTTTAAAGCTTCATTAAACTCCCGGTACGCGGAACTCAGCTGATATAAACCAAGATGCGCCCTACCCCGGAAATAGGCTAATTTCGCTTCAAGGTTCCCTTCCCTACTGGCAGGCTTGGCGATATCCAACACTTGCTGGTATTTGTCCTGCAGCAGATAGGCCTCAGCGAACATCGGTAGCAGCCGATTGGGGCTTGCACCTCGAGTCTTGGCAAATTGAAGCTCTGCTTCTGCAACGACGCCATTTCCTTGCTTAATGAGCACTTCGGCCATTAATATTCGGGATGGGAGATGATCTGCATTGACCTGCAGCGCATTCTTAAGATGAATAATGGCCTCTTCTAACTTTCCATGTTGTGTGCTTTTTAGTCCATGTTCATAGTATCGCCCCACATCCTCTTGGGATTGCACTTGACCGAAAAACAGACAAGCAGAAATCACTAAAAAACTTAAGACATTCTTAGCCGGTGCTTTTATACATTTACACATGTACTGACATTATCCCAAAATATTAAATCCAACAAACCAAGTTTTCAGCATGCCACACACTTTATTTTACTAGTACCCTCTAACTTTGTTAGGCATGTGATATGGATATATACACAAAGATATAAATGTGTAACGAATTTCAGTGTAGAATCTAACTAGGACAAATCTCTACTACTACACAAAATTATCAGTTCTATTTACGACACACCAAACGAGACTTTGACCTCATGACAGATTCTGGGACATTCTACAGCCCCCAAAATTGATTCGGCCTTTGAGAGCCGGTCTTCTCGGTCACTGACACCAGACTACAACATCGCATACCACCGTTGCAGCTTCGTTGTCAGTTAGCGATATGACTTGACGCCACGTTCAGACACCTACACTTTGTTTCCCTTCTGGCGCAAAACACGCAGAGTAAACAGTGTGGCTTCACGGCTACCGTGGTATACCAACCTTCCCTTGGCTGGCGCGTTGGTTGAATTTTGAGTCGAATATATGTCAATATTTTTTACAATCACACGGGAGCAGCTGACCACCGTATCTGCTATGTTATTATTTTTCATGGTAAATTTTATTTTGGCTTAATAATTGCTATGCTTTTCTGTAATACAGTATGAATTATGATTTAAGATACGGCAGTTCCAAATCAAGGACATATAAATATGAACAAGAGTAGTATGTCAGGTATCGTACTTGCCTTTATCTCCTTCTCAGGAATAACACTGAACGCATGGGCTTCAAGTAGCAATCCCGATTTCACTGACCCCGTTGGCGACGCATATGGGGGTTACAAATACGACATTACTGGAATGGATGTAACTTGGCATGCCAATGACAATGTCCTTGTTAAGGTTTACACAAATTTTGCTGGTAAGTCTGGATTACACAGTGCTGGTGGCAAAAAAGTAATGTATGGTGACTTACTCATCGACACCAGTCCTTCCAATTTAAATTGGGATCATGCCTTTATGCTTGACAAGAATGACACTACTGGTGGAATTCGAAATAGCAATCCAACCAGCGCAACAGATGGTTACTTAGTAAGTTACGCTCAAGGCAACTCACCTGAGAAGAACTCAGTCAGAGATTGGCACGGCTCTCTCTCTGGCAGAAGCTCAAGATATGTCACTTCCGCAAGTATTGGGCAAACGGATAAAGACGTAGGAGAATGGTACACGGGAGCTGGATTTATATCCTTTGCATTCAACGTCTCCGCACTTAATTTAGCTGATTCACAACAGATGGCGTTCAGATGGGCCATGACCTGCTTTAATGACAGCATTATTGGTACAGCATATCGCTCTACCAATACTCAGGTACCTGAACCTGCCGCTATCGCACTCATGCTCTCAGGTTTAGCCGGACTTGGATTCATAAGACGCCGCCGCACCACCACAGAACAACTGGAGGCTTATTAACTCCATTAAAGCTTGTTTCTTTAACTTATCCACATAAGTGATAGAATAAGCCGAAATTAGCCATCTCATTAAAGAAATGGACTAACCAAACGATAAGTAGGCAAGACTGTTATCTAGGATGTTGACACTATGTCAGACAGTAAAGACAAAAAACCGAGTGAGATCGAAAACGTAACGGAAGACCAAGTGGTCTCATCGGGCCGGCGCAAGTTTACCAAGGCAAGCTTACTATGCTCGCCCGTGGTGCTATCAGCCGTATCAAAACCCGCACTAGCCTTGAGATGTGGCGTTTCTGGCCATATGTCAGGAAATTTATCTGATCAAAGTCAGCATCAAGTTTGTCGGCTTGGTAAAAGTCCGGGTTTCTGGAAAAATCACCCAGATCAATGGATCTCACTAACAGGTATTGATCCAGGCATAAAACCCAGCACGGGAATAGCTCCTAACGGTTGCAATGATTGCAGGTCTAGCGGTAACTGGATCTGTACAGGCGGGGATATGTTTAACGACATATTCACAGCAGGCCCTTCAGTTGCTCCCAATATGTCCTTACACCAAGTAATCTGCCAGTATCCCAACGAGGACACATTTCACATCATTGCAGCTTTACTCAATGCACGGGCATGGCCAGACTATATTCTGACTGAGAATGAAGTTAAAGCCTTATGGGTTGATCCGACATCAGGTGGTCAAATTCCACATGGTGGGTTTAGATCTTTCCTGGATCAAACATGGGACTAATCGCACTTTCATCTTTTCCTTGCATCTAAAAAATTCTGTATATCTTTAGGGAGCTTTTCGTTTTCTTCGTGTATGACTGCTTTCCGAATTAAATGGGGAATTAACAATCTCAACGGCATTCTAAGGTAATGGGATCTAATATATAAAAGCATCTCAGCTATTCGGACTGCTTTTACCTCTAAAGACTCATGTCCCGACTGAAATGCACGCAGGTATAGAGCATCCATTATTTTTACAATAAGCTTATTTGGCGAGCCAAGTCTAAGAAATAATGGCTTCTGTGGTGTTGGTATCTGCAAGCCCAAAAACAGCCCCGTATACCTCAGCCCATAAAAGAGAGGCCGCGTCAGATTCAACTCCTCAGCTCTTTTACTTAAGTCACCCCAAAACCCCGGTTTCTTAGAAAAATTGTTTATCAAACTATGCAAATCAACCAAGTCTCGCAGGCCATTTGAAAACTCCCCTTCATAAAATAAGTGTGTAGCACTATGCAGCACCATATCAACATCATTAAGACGATAAACATCACAGTGATTTTCCACACGAACCGATTTTTCTAATAATTTCTTAGAATCCGGATGAACATTTGCGGTAAGTGGCAATATCGCATGGTGGATATCCAGTACTGTCTTCCTCTTTGAATGCACTAACGGCGGAATTTCGTGCATCCAGGTTCTGTAATAACGCTGATCATACTGACTGGTATGTGATGTGCGCCAACCCCAACCCACAAGTAGTTCTTCAATTTCATTTATTGCCGATTTTGGGACAAGAATATCTATATCATGAAACAGACGCCCTCTACTTATAGGTAAATCGGTTACAGCATAGGCCGCACCTTTTAAGATTACTAAAGGAATAGCTAACTTATAGAGCGCTTCCTGCAAAACAGACAGCTCCCATTTAACCGCTTGCACTCCACTCCGCGCCGTAAGAAAAGCGGACAACAAATATTCTTTCGGTTTTTGCGGGATAGATTCAACCAGATCAGCTTCGAGTAATACAATATACAGATGCGCCAGAAGATTTTTCGCCCTAGCTTGGCGAATCAGGAGATCCCAATCGCCACACGAAAACTCACAAACATATTCTGGCGATTTCAATATATCGATAAGAGAGGTGGGATTACTCACCAGCAGGAGCCTTATTTAACGTTAAAACCTCATCCATCAAAGATATAGCCTCATCGAGTTTAGAGTACTCCAAAGAGTAAAGAATAGATTGATTTACAAGGCGCATTCCAATGTTAAACCCCTTCACTCCCAATACATGTGTATTAAATGCATTATTTTGTATTTCCAATAGTGCACTCGCCTTCTCTTGTGGCCTTAAATAAGTATCACTGTTTTCTCGATATTTCGGAAAAACAATAGCATATGGATAAACCTTCTCCTTTGACCTTATTACACTATCTTCGAGTGGTTTCAAATGGGCTAATGTGCCTTTAGCAGTGTCTTTCACTGACGGTCCAATTGCTGCCTTGGTAGAAAACTTACGGATAATTTCTATAGATTGATTCTTTAAGCTTACTGGCCGAGGGATAGGCGAGACCTCAAGCGTATCTGGATCGATAAGAGCCATTTCATCAGATAACAATCTCCAGCCACTGAGACACATAGCAGAACAGAGCGTGCTCTTACCAGCCCCCGGCATACCCGGCAAGATAATCGCTTTACCATCTTTTTCTATAACTGCTGCGTGAACTATAAAATAGTGATGTGCAGTCGAAGCTATACACCAATTCAGACCCCATTCAAACAAGGCAAACGCTTGGTCAAAAGGCAAAGGTTTAAAAGGTGAATACTGATCATGTAAAAACATCACCTGAGGCTTAATCCAGCGCCGGAATCCGCCTGCTTGTTTTAATTTAATATGGTGATCTAAGTAAACATCCCTTTCAGGAGAGTAATAATCACTATAGAAAAATGATATATGCTCTGCGATTTGAGGTATCTTCGTGTGCAGATTAATTACAAATGGACCAATCTGAAGCGGTAAACCAGTGGCGCCTAATAACCTTGAAATAGTTTTTGTGCTGAGATTAGAAATTTTCACGATGATTCAGTTAACACCAAACCTATATACCGAAACTGTTGCATAGAAGATAAAGCTACATCGTGTAAGTCCTGATTATTATCTATATCAAAATAGTGAGCCGCCCCCCTGCACAATTCTTCTATATTTTTAGGATCGGATAACAGTGCCTTTAGTAAATATTCACCCAACGGATTAAGCATCAAAGTATTTCCAGCCCCCCCATGAAAAAGTACAGCATCCTCTTCATCATTCCACACAGCCCAGTGAAACTGTTCAGGCCTATTTAGAAACCATTTATTATCTATGAATTCGTCCATTCCATTCATACCCATCAAACACTTAAACCTCAATGTTGCGTAACTCAATATATGCACTACGAAGCGCAACATATGCCAGTAAACGCCAGTTTACTATTGCGTTTTTTAACCCGTTACTTGATTATGTAAAACATTCCGCACTCCAAATAAAACCCTTGGTGCCAGAATTCTTCATTACAAATAAGGTAACAAGATATCTAGTACTTTTACAGAAAAACTAACATTATACGGGGAAATGGTATGTCTGCACTGCTTTCAATTCTAGGATCATTAACAGGCCTATTAGGAATCATAATTGCCTTTATCGTAGGTGTCACACGTTTAACAGGAAATTATTATTTGGCGGGATTTGAGTTGCAAAGTCTATTCCTGGCTGGAATATCTCTTCTAGTCGCAGGCTGCTTCCTAAAACTCGAGGCCCTCAACAGGGAATGAACACTGTCTACTCAGAAAAACCATCTGGATTAGCGGACTGCCAACGCCAGGCATCTTCACACATAGCATCTAAGCCCAGTTTGGCAGACCAGCCCAGTTCCTTTTCTGCGAGCGAGGGATCAGCATAACACGCAGCAATATCACCAGGGCGTCTTTCTACGATCTGATAAGGGATAGTCGCGCCACTCGCCTTGGCAAATGCATTGACCATTTCAAGAACAGAGTAACCCTGCCCTGTACCGAGGTTATGTGTGATCAGACCGGGCGCTTGTTTCAACTTTTCTAGCGCCGCCAAGTGACCTTTGGCCAGATCCACAACATGGATATAGTCCCGAACCCCAGTGCCATCGGGCGTTGGATAATCACCGCCAAATACCGACAGCTTTTCCAAGCGACCTGCGGCTACTTGCGATATGTAGGGCATCAGATTGTTAGGTATACCATTGGGATCCTCACCAATCTGACCGCTCTTATGGGCACCTGCCGGGTTGAAATAGCGCAGAATGGATATATTCCAATCAGGGTCTGATGCATACAGATCCCGAAGGATATCTTCTATGATGAGCTTTGATCGTCCATAGGGATTTGAAGCGGATAAGGGGAACGTTTCATGAATAGGTAATGAAGCAGGATCACCATACACCGTGGCGGATGAACTGAATACGAACGTTTTTACCCCTGCCGTCTGCATCGTCTCCAATAAAGAAAGCGTACCTGCAAGGTTATTTTGATAGTAGTCGATAGGAATCTCTGTGGATTCGCCCACGGCCTTCAAACCGGCAAAATGAATGACCGCATCGATTGTGTGCTGCTGAAAGACGTATTCCAAAAATGCAGCATCGCGAACATCACCCTCGAAAAAAGGTACAGCCTTACCTGTAATCTGCTTTACACGATTTAGTGACTCACGATAGCTATTACAGAGATTATCGACCACCACAACATCATGGCCTTTTTCAAGTAGCTCGACACAAGTGTGTGATCCGATATACCCCGCACCGCCCGTTACCAATATCCGCATACTCAACATCCCTTTCCGCGAAAACTATCGCTCTATTTTTATTTGACGAAATTCATACACAATATGAAATATCCAGTCTCGCCGATTGGGCGCCAGATTTCAAAACGAATTATCAATTGAAATAAAGAATGGTGCCCGGGGCCGGACTTGAACCGGCACGGTCGCAATGACCGGCGGATTTTAAGTCCGCTGCGTCTACCAATTTCGCCACCCGGGCAGGGTCTGTCTAGAGCGGATAAAAAATGGAGGCTGAGCCCGGAGTCGAACCGAGGTAGACGGTTTTGCAAACCGCTGCATAACCACTTTGCTACTCAGCCATTTTTCTTTTCAGGGGCGCAAGTATCCTGCATTTCTCAGGAATTTTCCACTACCTGAAGAAGAAAACCCCGAGTGCTACCCGGGGTATTCTGAATACTTGGAGCGGGAAACGAGATTCGAACTCGCGACCCCAACCTTGGCAAGGTTGTGCTCTACCAGCTGAGCTATTCCCGCATCTCCTTGATGCGCGGGCTATTGTAGTCTCCCAGTCGACAGTGTCAAGCCGAAGATGGCTTGATTAACCGTTTTTTTCCTCTGGCTGAATCGACTTATCGCTCAGGCTTGGCCAAGCCGCTTTGATATACATAAACATCGACCATAAGGTGAGAATCACCGCAACATAAAGCAACACAAAGCCGATGGTGTAAATGGGTAACCCGAGAAAATCATCACGATAGATCATTAAAAATATCGCCGTCATCTGAAAAGCCGTTTTGATTTTCCCTATAGCAGATACGGCTATCTGGGCTCTGGCACCAACCTCAGCCATCCACTCCCTGAGAGCCGATATCGTGATCTCTCGACCTATAATGACCAATACAGGTATTGCGAGACCAGGAATGGGATCTTGCTGGACAAGCAAAATCAAGGCAGCCGCGACCATCAGTTTGTCAGCAACGGGATCCAGGAATGCACCTAGTGCTGATACCTGTTCCAGCTTTCTTGCCAGGTATCCATCAAACCAATCGGTAATGGCCGCCAATGCAAACATAAGCGCGCAGGCTTGAGCGGCATGCTGCCAGGGCAGATAGAACAGCACCACGAAAACCGGGATTAGAAGTATCCGCAACAATGTCAGTAAATTAGGTATGTTCTGAAGCATGACTCTCTTTTATTCTTCGTGGAAAACTGCGTAGATCTGCTCAGCCAGCTTCCGACTGATACCCTCAACACGTTCAAAATCGCCTATGCCGGCCCGAGCTATACCTTGAATACCACCAAAGTGTTTCAGTAAACGCTGGCGCCGCTTTGCCCCTATGCCACTGATTTGTTCCAGCACCGACGTATTTCTACGCTTGTTTCTACGCTGGCGATGGCCTGTAATAGCAAACCGATGGGCCTCATCGCGAATTTGCTGGATCAAATGCAGTGCTGGCGAATCAGCAGGCAGTATAATGGGGCGTTCACTACCTAACAAGAATAGCTGCTCCATTCCCGCTCGCCTATCAGGTCCTTTAGCGACACCCACTAACAATACGCCAACAACAGCTAACTCTTTGAGTACCTCAGCCGCGGCATGAAGCTGACCTTTACCCCCATCAATAAACAAGATGTCGGGCAGTTGCCCCTCTCCCGCTTGTATTCGAGTGTAGCGGCGAGACAGGGCTTGCGCCATTGCCGCATAGTCATCCCCACCCTGAATGCCTTCAATATTAAAACGTCGATAATCTGTCTTTAACGGACCATTCGAGTCAAACACCACGCAAGAGGCCACCGTGAGCTCTCCGCTAGTGTGACTGATATCGAAACACTCCATTCTGCCGGGTACACTTTCCAGGCCCAGCCCCTTCTGAAGAGCCTCCAATCGACTATGCATACCGGCCTTGCTGGCCAACTTTGCGTCGACTGACAGTGCAGCATTCTGACTTGCCATACGCAGCCACTGTGCACGATTTCCTCTGACCTGAGTCCGAACCTTCACTTGACGACCAGACTCTTGAGAAAGCACCTCCTGTAACAGGGATCTATCATCCGGTGAATGACTTACTAAAATCTCTGCTGGAATATGCTTTCCAATATAGTATTGAGCAATAAACGCTGCGAGTATTTCAGCCTCCTTATCAACCCCTGCCGTACTGGGATAAAATGCCTTATTCCCCAGGTTTCGTCCATTCCGTATAAAAAACAGCTGAACACAGGCAGCGCCACCTTTGATATTACAGGCCAGAATGTCGAGATCACCCCGCTCGCCTGTGATGTACTGCTTCTCTTGTATGCGACTCAAGGCCGCTATCTGATCACGTAACCTCGCTGCCTGCTCAAACGCTAGCGTTTCTGAGGCGACCTCCATTCGTTTCACAAGGCCCTCGATCACCTCAGCAGTCTTTCCCTCCAGGAAAAGTACCGCATCCCTTACATCTTCCGCATAACTCTGTTCACTAATCAAGCCGACACAAGGAGCCCCGCAGCGCTTAATCTGATATTGAAGACAGGGCCTGGAGCGGTTGTTATAAAAGGTATCGTCACATTGGCGCACCGGAAACAGCTTTTGCATAAGCTGTAATGTTTCACGCATGGAGCCGGCATTTGGATAAGGCCCAAAAAAGCGCCCTTTGGCCTTACGCTTTCCCCGATGGTAGGCAAGTCGGGGAAAGGTATCCGCTGAGAGGAATATATAGGGATAGCTTTTATCATCCCTCAGCAGGATATTATATTTTGGTTTGAGCGACTTGATCAGGTTATTTTCAAGGATTAACGCTTCGGCTTCCGTGTGCGTTACTGTCACCTCTATGGCCTGTATCTTGGCAACCATGAGTTGAATACGCCGATTTAAGGCCCGGGTAAAATAACTACTCACCCGCCTCTTCAGATCCTTGGCCTTTCCAACATAGAGAACGCTGCCATCACCCGCCAACATGCGATAAACCCCAGGCAGGTGGGTCAAATGCTTTAAAAAACTCTTATGATCAAAAGAGGTATTGCCAGTTTCAAGCGTCATCAGGCCATTATAGAGCCTTTAGCAGCCTTCTTGCATGGTCAAAGACGGCATGAAACATATCAGGGGTGAGGCGGCGGGTCTGCGTGTTATAGCGACTACAGTGATAGGAGTCGATAAGCTGAATACCATTAGGCATAGCATGATGGGCGTCATGTCCAAACTTGAATGCATTTAACTTGACGCCAAATGCCTTCAACACGGCATTGTGTGCTACTAATCCCAACGCCACGATAACGCCACCTTCAGGCAGTGTAGTCAACTCCTCAGTGAGAAATTGATTACAGGTATTAATCTCAACTCCTAGCGGCTTATTCTGTGGCGGCAAGCATTTGACTGCATTGGTAATTCTACAGTCTGTTAGCATTAAGCCATCATTGGCAGATAGTGATTCCGGCTTACTGGAAAAGCCATATTTGTAGAGTGTTTCATACAAAAGAATACCCGCATAGTCACCCGTAAAGGGTCGGCCTGTGGCATTCGCTCCGTGCATTCCTGGTGCGAGGCCAACGATCAATAGCCGGGCTTTGACATCACCAAAAGGAGGAACCGGGCGGGCAAAGTAATCAGGATAATCCGACTTTACCTGATCCAGAAACTCCGACAGGCGGGAACATTGGCGGCAATCCGGATCAAACACTGTTTGATTCAGCCGCTGAGATCAATCCATGTCGGAGGGCCAAAAGGGTTAATTCAACATCCGTTTCAACATCCAGCTTCTCAAATAAGCGGTGTCTATAGGTACTGACGGTTTTGGGACTAAGACAGAGCGAATCCGATATAAACTGGGTCTTCTGTCCCTGGGTTATCATCATTAATACTTGCATTTCACGCTGGGAAAGCCGGCTGAAGGGTGAGTCTGGATTTGCTCCCGTCATTCGGGCCAAAGTCAGCTTCTGCGATACTTCACTGGAAATAAAGGGTCGTCCAGCTGCAACTACCTTAATCGCCTGAAAAAGCTCATCCGCTGGACACCCCTTGGTCAGGTAACCCAGCGCACCGGCTTCGTGCAGCTGTTCAGGGAAAGGCGCATCAGAAAGAACAGTAATAACAATGACTTGGGTGTCAGGGTTTTGCCGACGGATTCGGCGAGTCGCTTCAATGCCCCCTATTCCAGGCATATTTATATCCATCATGACCAGATCTGGCTTAAGTTGTTTAGCCTTGAGAACAGCATCTTCGCCACTGTCAGACTCGCCGATCACTTCAATTCCCTGTGAGTCATGCAGGATATGACGAAACCCCGTTCGCACCAATTCATGGTCGTCAACAAGCAGCACATTGATCACACAGTCACCCCAATTAAGGTCAATCACTCAATTCAGCATGATTGAATTTCAATTCACTATAGTTATAGCATTCTGGACAAATCCGCCCTGCACTAGCGAAGATACAACCCAAGTCCTTTCATTCTCATAACACGCTATCTTATCCCCATCTTCGCTTATTGGAAAGCACTCTATTGAAATAAAATCCTTAAACCTGCTAGAGACTTGGCTTCTCTAACCCGTATTATTTCATGTACATTTTCTGCATCGCAGCAGCGAATTTATCAAAATCAGCCATTGGAAGATGATTAATACCCGCTGCCGCCTGACGCCCCCCCCCTGATGGAAACTGACTGCATAGCTGATCAGCACCTCTACGATTGATCAAGGGCGCTCGTACACTGACAACATAACCGCCTTTACTATTAGGCGTCATCACAGCATGCGCCATCTCAGGACTGGCATTGGTTAACTGGTTACCAAAAACGCCACTCACCCTTCTTGCCCAAGGCTCACTGGGTAGAAGAATAATTTCAACAGAATCTGAACTAAACGCTGGCTTCATCTTTCCTGCCAGACCCAAATCTTCGTGATAGCCAGAGTACAGCTGCTGATAGCAAGAACTTGCATCAGTAACAACATCAATTGGATCTCGGTACGCCAGCAATGACAAATAAAGCTTATCAGGGGAAATATGGAGATCCTCTATAGCCTCCCCGTAACCATTATAGTTCAGACATACACCCAATGTTCTAAGCTGATCTACTTGTTCTGAAGAATAGTTTTGTTTTTTGCAAAGAAGTTCGGCAGCGCGATTCATGTTATCACCAAAAGCTGCCGCTATTGCCCAGGGCTGAAACCGTCCACCCAGGTATTTATCGATTAACAGACTCGTACATGTTTCAGAATCTGTATCAATAATAGCTGTTAAGCCAGAATGATCTGTAATGGCGCCAGGTCTGTGATGATCTACATAGAACACATCCACACCCTGATCCAGTAAACGGTTCAGGTCAGCGGTATTTTTCTCCATTGATATATCAAGTACGGTGACCCTATCCCCTTGGCCAGCATCAACTCGAGCAAGCAACTGTATATCTCGCTTCACCCCGGTAACTAACTGACTTTTTTGCGGGTCTGCCTTGCGCAGCTGTAATAAAGCACAGATGCCATCCGCATCGCCGTTAAATACATCAATTATATCCATTTAATTACCACCATTTGTTTGTCAAAGGCATATTTTGGATGCGTTGTTTTATTGACAGCCATTCTACACTGGGCAGACGATAAATATTCAGTTCAAAACAACGGGATGCGAATAGAGCAGGATGAACTTCGTACCTCAAAGTAGGTTAAAAGTTCCTTGAAGGAGAAAACGTAAGACCACGGAGTAGACATGATTATCAGCAGGGATTGATTCGCACCCGTTGGGTGCTCACCCTCCGGGCGATGCCGGTGGCATCGTCCAGATCGGCCCTGCCGATCTGTCGAACAAAGGGTTCTCATCAAATCCTGTACACTTCCCCACATTAAAAAGCCCCGCATGAGGCGGGGCTTTTTAATGTGGCGGAGAGACAGGGATTCGAACCCTGGGAGGGCTACAAACCCTCGCTGGTTTTCAAGACCAGTGCATTCAACCGCTCTGCCATCTCTCCAAAATTTTGAGACGCGCAATATACCCGATCCTCAACCGTTACGCTAGTACTTGAGGTGACTAATTTTAATCTTGAAATATTGATCTTCCGCCACAATCCATTATGCTATGATCATTCTATCTAACTTGAACCAACTGATTATCATGTAGTCATAGTAAGAGACTGTTTTGATATAAAAAATTGCGTAACCATTGGAATAATTGGAGAAAATGCAACATGAATCGTTTTAACCAGACTATCGCACAGCCGGCACAGAGTGCACTGGCGGTAAACAAAGTCATCAAGAACACCTATATGCTGTTATCTGCCACACTGCTATTCAGTGGCGTAATGGCAATGGTTTCCATGTTTTTTGCTATGCCTCCAATCGCCTATATAGTTTCGGTAATAGGCGCTATGTTACTCGGCATATTCGTTCTCCCACGTACGGCCAACTCTTCAGCCGGGCTGGGTGTAATCTTCCTGATTACCGGTATGCTTGGTTTTGGGCTTGGTGCCATCCTGACGCTCTATCTGCAGATGCCACATGGTCCTCAGACTATCGCAACAGCACTGGGCGGAACTGGCGTGATTTTCCTGGGCCTCTCCGGTTATGCATTGACCAGCAAACGTGATTTCAGCTTCATGGGCGGTTTTGTTTTCGCGGGCATGTTGGTGATGATGGTGGCAATCATTGCGAATATCTTCCTGCATCTTCCGTTCCTGTCACTGGCTATCTCTGCTGGTGTCATGCTGCTGATGAGCGCCTATATCCTGTTCCAGACCAGCCAGATGATCAATGGTGGTGAAACCAACTACATCTTTGCGACCTACAGCCTCTATATGGCAATCTTCAACATCTTTATTTCACTGTTGCAGATCCTGGGCGTATTTGGCGGGGATGACTAATCGGCTGACCTGATTCAATCAGCAGGCACAAACCCCGGCGATTGACCGGGGTTTTTGTTGGGAGGTAACAATGGACAACATCTGGCTTCAACTCGCCATGGCCGTCACTTTTGGCATGATGCTCTTCTTTCTGTTTCCCAGGGCAATGCACTGGATGAAGAATGGCCCCAAGGCTGAACAGGGAGACTGGATGGCAGCCGTCATACCCCTGCTGGCCGTGGTGGCCTTTGTGATCTTACTGGTTATGCTTGTCTAACTGACGGGTACAGCCAATAAAAAACGCGGCATGATAGCCGCGTTTTTTATTGCGTGTGTTGATCAAGCCAGACGATCGATCCCACCCATGTAGGGTTTCAGAACATCCGGAACAATAATGCTGCCGTCGGCTTGCTGATAGTTCTCAATCACCGCAACCAGTGTTCGCCCGACCGCAAGACCAGATCCGTTCAGAGTATGGGCCAGTTCGGGTTTACCCGTTTCCGGATTGCGCCAGCGAGTCTGCATGCGCCGAGCCTGAAAGGCTTCGAAGTTAGAACAGGATGATATCTCTCGATAGGTATTCTGGGCGGGCAGCCAGACTTCAATATCATAGGTTTTTGCGGCTGAAAAACCGATATCACCCGTACAGAGAGTGACCACACGATAGGGCAGCTCCAGTCGCTGAAGAATGGTCTCAGCATTACCCGTAAGGGCTTCCAATGCCGCATAGGATTCAGACGGCCTCGCGATCTGTACCATCTCCACTTTTTCGAATTGATGCTGTCGTATAATGCCCCGGGTATCGCGCCCGTATGAGCCCGCCTCACTGCGGAAACAAGGTGTCTGTGATACCCACTTACGCGGCATATCCCCATCTTCAATAATATCGCCTCGTACGAGATTGGTTACAGGAACCTCTGCAGTAGGAATCAGGTAATAGGGAAATTCACCGGCAAGTTTGAACAGGTCCTCTTCAAACTTGGGCAACTGCCCTGTCCCCTGCAGGCTTTCAGCATTGACCATGAACGGGACATAGGCCTCTGTATAGCCATGCTCTGTAGTGTGGGTGTCCAGCATAAACTGAGCCAGCGCCCTATGCATACGCGCCAGTGGCCCTTGCATGGTGACGAAGCGTGAACCGGTAATCTTGGCGGCAGTTTCAAAATCCATCCAGCCTTTTGCACTACCCAGATCTACGTGATCCTTTGGCTCAAAATCAAACACCCGGGGCTCACCCCAGCGACGCTCTTCCCGATTATCGTCTTCATCTTTACCATCAGGCACCGAGTCATGCGGAATATTGGGAATGCCAAGCGCAATCTCCTGGAGCTGGGCTTGCACACTGTTTAGCTCATCCTGTGCAGCCTTGAGCTTGTCTCCCAGGCTGGCCACTTCATCAAGCAAGGGCTGAATATCCTCCCCTGCTGCCTTGGCCTTCCCGATCTGCTTGGAGCGGCTGTTGCGCTCATTTTGCAGCTCCTGCGCCGCAACCTGCAGATCTTTTCTCGATGCCTCGAGCGCCTTAATTCGCGCAATATCCAGATCGACGCCACGACGTTTCAGTTTCGCCGCAGTCTCTTCAAGTTCATTTCTCAGTAAACGAGGGTCGAGCATTTTTTATTCACCACTATTCACATAGGCGGGCCAACTAACAATGTGGCCCGGCTTTATTAAAGGATCAAGATGTTTAAGTACTGCAGTAACTTTCTCAGAGTCGTCGAAAAACTCAAGCACAATCGGCAGATCCAGGGACATATCCAGCAAGGTGGAAGAGTGTATTTTGCCTGACTGACCAAAACCGGCAATACCTCGAAAGGCTGTTACCCCGGCCACCTGCTCCTGATCATGCAGTAACTCAAGAATCTGTTGATATTGATGCTGTCCTTCGGTCAGGTAGATTCGCACCATGGTCACGGATTTGCCACTCATAGGTGTCTCCCAAGAATCAAACCACCCCAGCAGGCAAAAAGACAGGCCGCAACTGACAAGATCATATTTAATCCAGCCTTGGCATAGTCCGCCTGCTCGATGAGATTTAACGTTTCAATCGAGAAGGTAGAGAAGGTAGTAAAGGCACCGAGAAAACCAATCAACAAGGCAGCGCGCCATTCCGGGCTGACACTCATTCGTTCAAGAAACAGGATGTAGAGGAAACCCATGACAAACGAACCCAGAACATTGACGGCCAAAGTCCCATAGGGGAAACCGCGCCCCAGCATGGCATAGACACCACTTGAGACCCAGAAACGCATCAGCGCCCCTAAAGCGCCACCGGCCGCTATAGTCAAGACCTGAGACAAAGAATCAGCTCCAATCGTATTTCAGAAAAAGGGTATTTTACACGCAGACTGGTACTGATAATACTCAATGTGACCGAATGAAGTTACAGACCCGCTTACTTTTTATCTCGCGCCTGTCGATCCAGCATCCTGAGCCTTTCGAGTTTTTCCCCAATCTTAATTTCCAGTCCACGTTCAACCGGGTAGTAGTAGCGTGTATCGGACATTGTTTCCGGCAAATAACGCTCTCCTGCTGCGAAGGCATCCGGCTCGTCGTGGGCATAACGATACGCATGGCCATAGCCTAACTCTTTCATCAGCTTTGTAGGTGCGTTTCTGAGATGTACGGGGATCTCATGCGAGGCTGATTGTCGAATATCGGTCATCACAGCCTTGTAAGCCATATAGACCGCATTACTTTTTGGCGCACAGGCCAGATATAGCACGGCCTGAGCAATGGCCAACTCACCCTCCGGACTACCCAATCGCTCCTGGGTCTCCCAGGCATTAAGGGCGATAGTCAGTGCCCGGGGATCGGCATTACCAATATCCTCAGAGGCCATGCGCACGACACGCCGCGCAACATAAAGCGGATCACACCCCCCGTCAATCATGCGGGCAAACCAGTAGAGGGCGGCATCCGGCGCTGAGCCGCGCACCGATTTATGCAGAGCCGATATCTGATCATAAAAGGCATCACCTCCCTTATCAAAGCGGCGTACACTGCCAGAAGCCACCTCTTCCACTGCGCTACGGTCAATCACATCACCCGTTGTCAGATCTGCCGAGATCTCCAACAGATTGAGTGCGCGCCGGGCATCCCCGTCAGCCGCCTCGGCCAGCAGTCGCCGCAGTTCCGGTGCCAGTTTCAGTTGTCGCTTACCCAGCCCACGCTCTGTATCAGCAAGAGCCTGCTCAATAATTCGTTCAAGATCATCGGCAGTGAGGCTCTTAAGCACATAGGTTCGCGCGCGGGAAAGCAGCGCATTATTCAACTCAAAGGATGGGTTCTCTGTTGTCGCACCGATAAACAGCACGGTGCCATCCTCTACATGAGGTAGAAAGGCATCCTGTTGCGCCTTGTTGAAGCGGTGTACCTCATCAATAAACAGAACAGTTTTTTGTCCACTGCTGCGCTGTGCATCACGTGCTTGCTCTACCGCCGCACGAATATCTTTGACACCAGAGAGAACCGCCGACAAACTCAAAAACAGGGCACCAGAACGGCGGGCGATCAGTGTGGCGAGGGTGGTTTTACCCGTGCCAGGAGGACCCCAGAATATGAGCGAATGCAGGCGATCCGATTCAATTGCCATGCGCAGCGGCTTTCCCTGACCCACGATATGTGCCTGACCCAGAAATTGATCCAACGTCTCCGGCCGCATCCGATCCGCCAATGGACGAACCATCTCAGGTGCCTCATTCACAAACAGGTCTTTAGTCGAGGTCACGCTCAGGTTGCCTAGTGTTGATAAAGATCGAAAGCATCGGGGCGTTTAAAAACGAAGAAGTCGCTCTCGAAGCCTGGATTTTGCTTGATATCGTAGAATTGAAACCGGGTGATTTGACCAAACGCATCCGTCATCTCCATGCGTTGCAGCAGATTGTCACTGAAGGCAAGCAACACCCTGACAAACTGACTCTCTTTATCACGCGGAATCAGCTCAACCCAGGCGAAGCCCTGACTCTCACCAATATCAATC
>ATLU01000076.1_pt1 | contig 39212 bp, 45 predicted proteins | sample 178751 | NCBI WGS metagenome assembly ATLU01 (sample SAMN02211837, study PRJNA209200) | bioreactor metagenome | isolation source: day 23 sample from continuous culture bioreactor inoculated with sediment... | place: Germany: Wadden Sea | collected 2011
GTTGCCTTACGATATCTTGGTCGATGTCGACGGCTCGCTGCTACGGGTTCAGGTTAAGTCGACGCGTAAGCCGAAGAACCATGATCCGAAGACCCGGGTGACGCCGGGGTATTTGTTCCACCTGCGGCGCGCTGGAAAAGGAGGCCGGCGACGGTATGCTGAGAATTCCTTTGACCTTTATGCACTCGTTGCCTTGGATCGTCAGGCTATTGCCTATCTCCCTGCGGTCGATTGTCCGAACCAAACGATTGCCCTGCGCGTTCCGGGCAAGCGCTACCTGCAGAACGGCAGCATGAACCGCGAATTCCAAGAGGCGAGTTTCCGCCACGCCTTAAATCGGATGGGTTTTGCCCAATGAAGCAGTCGCGCCTCATGTCGCTGGTTGAGTCCGTCGCCAACGTGCTCGTCGGCTACGGCGTCGCCGTCCTGACGCAGATCCTGATCTTTCCGATCTTCGGGCTGCACACGACGCTGGCGCAGAACCTTACGATGGGCGGGCTGTTCACAGGGATCAGCATCTGCAGGTCATTCCTGCTTCGCCGCCTCTTCGAAAACCTCCGGGTTCGGCCAACTGGTCGTTGACCGGAACATCCGGCTCAGGCAAGCAAGCCGTCGGTATCGATGGCAGGTGAGATGGAACGACAGGAAGATATCCGGGTAAAGCTGACCAAGCTTGAGGCGCTGTTCGCGCGTGGTGCAACCGAAGGCGAGCGGGCCGCGGCGGGTGCGGCCCTTGATCGCTTGACCACGCGCCTGAACGAGGCCCCGCAGGAAGCAGAGGTCGAGGTGAGGTATTCGCTGCCGGATACGTGGGCGGTTCGGATATTTCTGGCCTTGTGCCGGAAACACGGCATCAGGCCATACCGCTACCCGCGCCAACGCCGGACAACGGTCATGGTTCGTGTGCAGCCGATTGCATTCGAGAGAACGGTGCTTGCGGAATTCCACAAGCTGCATTCGGAACTCGTGGCCTACTTCCACGACACGGTCGAGCATCTGATAGCGGACGCGATGAAGTCAGACGGCGACGACGAGGATCTGGAGCGGCCGCAGATCGGGCGATAAAAAAAGGGGCCAGCGAATTGCTGGCCCAGTGTTTGAGGTCGAGGCAACAGGCAGTGTCGCGTCACTCTGGACCTGTTAAAGCGTTCCCCGCACAGATTCGGCAAGCGAAAAATCAACATCTATGCGTCTCCGAGGATTTTGACACTCTATTTGGTGTCTGCAAGGTGGTAGACCCGCCCGCGCCCCTCGACCTTCTCCGAGGTCACCTCGAGCCCGAGCTTCTTCTTCAGCGCGCCAGCAAGCGCGCCTCTCACCGTGTGCGGTCTCCAGTCCAAGGCCGCGACGTCGGGTTTGGTCGCGGCCTCTGTCTCGGCTGAGGTGTCCGGCGCGGGCTCGTCCGTCGCGCCCGCAGGCGCGGTGTTCGCGTCCTCGGGCTCAATGCCAATGGCGGCGAGCCCTGCGTCGGTGGCGACCAGTGTGACGCCGTGCCCGTCGCCGGTCTCGCGCCAGACGGGCTCGTCCTTGCGCATGTTCGCATCGACCTCTTCGAGGAAGCCCTTGGCGATCATCGCGCTGACCACCTTGGCGGCCGCCCCGCCGCGCAGGCTCTCGGGCAGCGGCATGGCAATGCGGTCCTCGTTCCGGGCCGCGCGGGGCAGGATGATGGTCTGGGTGTCGGAAAGCTTGGTCATGGGGTCGTCTCCGTGTTCGGGCCGCGACCGTCGCGGCCTTCTACAACCCCAAGCCGCGCAGGGCGCGCGGACGGAGTTCGGGCGTCGGCCCGTGGTCAGATCAGCCCGAGATCCCGCAGGAGCGCTGCGGCATCGGGCAGCCGGTCGGTGGCGACGTCGATGCCGATGGTCATGCTGTCGGCGGTGAGGCGGGCGGGAATGTCGGCTTCCTCGCGGAGCGATGCTTTGATCTCGTCGAGGACGGCCGGGATGCGGCTGGCGTCCCAAGGCTCGTTGAGGCCGCGAATGGCGATGCGGATGGTGCTGGTTTCCATGGCGCTGGCTCCGTTCATTCGGCGTGCTCGCCCTCGCTGAAAGCGCTGTCGGTGATGCGCTTCAGGAGGCTCGCGTAATGCTCAAGGGTGCCGACATGGCCCCAGTTGATCTCGTCCGGGTGTGCGTTGAAATGCTCGTCGCTCAGGCTCGACAAGCGGGCGAGCATCTCGTCGATCTCGGCTTTCTTGGCCGCAAAGGCATTGATCGCTGCTTCCTTGTTCCGCGCAGGCTTCTCGGCGCGCAGTTGGTGGCGGGGCGTTGTCTGGGGATTCAGGCGGGCCATCGTGGGCGCTCCATGGTGAGTTGCATCGTTTTCGCAGGATCACGTTCGCTCTGATGCGGAGGCTTATCAACTACATCAGCACATGATTTTGAATGATAATCGGAGCGCGCAATGGAGGGTCTGAGCGAGCGCCAATATGCCGCCCGCGTCGGCCTCTCGCGCGGTGCGATCCAGAAGGCCAAGGCGACGGGGCGGCTGGTTCTGTATGCCGATGGCAGCATCGACGCGTTGGCCAGCGATACCCTGCGCGCCGAGGCGACCGATCCGTCAAAGACCCGGAAAGCGCCGCAGCCAAAACTCAAACCTGTCCCCGAGGCGGCGGTATCCGCCGTGGGCGAAACCCTGCGCGAACAGGGAATGGCGGCCCCACCAGTCGGTAGCGGCACCACGTTCCTGCAGGCCAAGACGGCCAACGAAGTGCTGAAGGCGCAGGAACGCCGTCTCCGGCTGCAAAAGCTGAAGGGCGAGCTGATCGATCGGGCCCGTGCTCTGTCGCTCGTGTTTCGGTTGGCGCGGCAGGAGCGCGACGTTTGGGTCAACTGGCCCGCGCGGGCGGCGGCGTTGATGGCGGCCGATCTGGGTGTGGAGCCCGCCGCCATGCAGAAGGTTCTGGAGAAACATGTCCGTGCCCAGCTCGACGATCTTGCCGAGGTCAAACCCGATCTCCGCTGATGATGCTTTTGAGTTCGACGGCGCGGCAGAGATCTTGCGCGCCTGGGGAGCGGGCCTCACGCCGGACCCGGACCTGACCGTTTCGGAATGGGCGGATCGACACCGGATGCTTTCGGGCCGCGCTTCGGCAGAACCCGGGCGTTATCGCACAGCCCGCACGCCCTACATGGGCGAAATCATGGACCGGCTGTCGCCCGGCGATCCGACACAGCGGATCGTCTTCATGAAGGCCGCACAGGTCGGCGCAACCGAGGCCGGGAACAACTGGATCGGCTTTGCGATCCACCAGGCGCCGGGACCAATGCTCGCGGTCCAGCCGACGGTGGAGCTGGCCAAGCGCAACTCGCGCCAGCGGATCGATCCGCTGATCGACGAAAGCCCCGAGCTGCGGGAGCGGGTCAAACCGGCGCGGTCGCGGGACGCGGGCAACACGATGCTGTCGAAGGAATTCGCGGGTGGCATCCTGATCATGACGGGCGCGAACTCGGCGGTCGGGCTGCGCTCGACCCCGGCGCGCTACATCTTCCTCGATGAGGTTGATGCCTATCCGGCATCGGCCGACGAGGAAGGCGATCCGGTCACGCTGGCGGAAGCACGGTCGCTGACCTTTGCACATCGGCGCAAGGTCTTTCTGGTCTCGACGCCAACAATCCGGGGGCTGAGCCGGATCGAGCGCGAGTTCGAGGCATCAGACCAGCGGCGGTTCTTCGTGCCGTGCCCGCATTGCGGCCAGGAGCAATGGCTGAAGTTCGAGAGGCTGCGCTGGCAAAAGGGGCGGCCGGAGACGGCGGAATACCACTGCGAGGGCTGCGAACAGGCCATCGCCGAGCATCACAAGACGGCCATGTTGGAAGCGGGCGAATGGCGCGCGACGGCCGTTGCGGCCGATCCCGGCACCGTCGGCTATCACCTCTCGGCGCTCTATTCGCCGATTGGCTGGCTGAGTTGGGAGCGGATCGTGCGGGCATGGGACGCGGCGCAGGGGTCGGACGAGGCGATCAAGGCGTTCCGCAACACGATCCTCGGCGAGACATGGGTCGAGACCGGCGAAGCGCCGGACTGGCAGCGGCTGGCCGACCGGCGCGAGACCTGGGACGGAGGGACTGTTCCAGAGCGCGGCTTGTTCCTGACAGCCGGGGCCGACGTTCAGAAAGATCGCATCGAGGTCGATGTCTGGGCCTGGGGGCGCGGGCTGGAGAGCTGGCTGATCGATCACCTGGTCATTGAGGGCGGGCCCGGCGATCCGGACTGCTGGCAGATGCTGACCAATTTGCTCGGCCAGACTTGGGCCCATGCCTCCGGTCAGTCGATGACGTTGGCACGACTCGCGATCGATACCGGCTACGAGACCAGTGCTGTCTACGCATGGTCGCGACAGGTCGGCTTCGCGCAGGTGGCCCCGGTCAAAGGCGTCGAAGGCTTCAACCGCTCAAGCCCGGTCACTGGCCCGACTTATGTGGACGCGACCATCGCAGGCAAGCGGCTGCGGCGCGGGGCACGGCTTTGGACGGTCGCCACGTCGACCTTCAAGACCGAGACCTACCGTTTCCTGCGGCAGGACCGGCCGACGCGGGAGGAAATCGAGGCTGGGCACCTTTGCCCGCCCGGAACGATACATCTGCCAAACTGGGCGGACGGCGAGTGGTTGAAGCAATTCACGGCCGAACAACTGATCACGGTGCGCACCAAACGCGGCTTTGCCCGGCTCGAATGGCAGAAGCTGCGCGAACGCAACGAGGCGCTGGACTGCCGGGTCTATGCCCGCGCCGCCGCATGGATCCTCGGGGCAGATCGCTGGCCTGAGGCGCGTTGGGCCGATCTGGAAGCACAGCTCGGCGTCGCAGCGCTGGACATGGCTGATGGCGGGGCCGGAACCACTACACCCGCTTCACGGCGCGCGGGACCACAGCGGCGCACCGTGCGCTCAAATTACATGAGGTGAAAGGTTTGGCGACGCAGTGTCACGTTGGCTGTGGGTGGTTCAATGCAGGCAGCATTTCTTGAACTTCTTGCCGCTGCCGCAGGGACAAGGATCGTTGCGGCCAAGCTTGTCTGGCGTCTTTGTGAGGGCCTCGGTCCACGGGGCCACGCGCAGAGCGTTGTCAACTTTTCGGGTCTTCTGCTGAGCGAGGAAAGTATAGGAATAGCAGTGCCAGCGCGACAGGTCGTCGATGGCATCGGTGATCAGGGATTTCTGGTAACGGCGGTTTGCGGGTGAACCATCGGCTTTGAGGGTGGCCTCCAAATCCTCAAGGAAATGCCCGAAGTCGCAGTAGTCCTTTGGGATCAGGCCCTTGTCGAAAACCTCGCGCACAGTCTCCGACATGTCTTCAAGCCCGAGACCGGCAACGGCGTCCATCCAGCCGGTGAGAACATCGGTCGATGCCTTGGGGCAGCGCTGGCGAAAGGTCCGGAAGTAATCTTCGATTGCCGGGCGTTGATCGGGGTGCAATTGCGCAATCAGAACCAGGGCGCTCATCAGGGAGCTGCGGGCAAACTCATCAGCTTTTTTGTCCTCGATTGCGTCGAACACCGGCTGCAAGTCACCGTCGAATGTTCCGGCGATGACGCGAAAGCTCGTTTCGGTCACTGCGTCTCCGAGGAGATGGTCGATGACCTTGGTAGGACGACGGAGCATCTGAACCAACGGGCGATAAGCGCGCGGGTCCTGCCATTCGCCCAGCATGTGAAAGACCGGGATAAGGGCCATCAAGTCAGAGTCCTTCATCTCCGGAACGCGTTGTTGTGCGAGGCGGCTGACCAGATCGACAAAGACTGGCACCATTTCCTCGCGCCTGGCACCAGCTTCGGCCATGGCAGCTTTCGGGAAAATGTCGGCGCGCGCGAGGTCGCGCATGATTTCTGCTGGGGTCATGGTTTTGGCTTCAATCCGTGGTCGGTTGGCCAAATGAAACATATTCGCAGGTCAGGTCAATTCAGATGCCGACATCTACGGAACTCCGTGCCCGCCGCGACACTCTGGCGGCCCAACGTTCCTCTGGCGTGGCGCGCGTCAGTTACGACGGAAAAACGGTCGACTATCGCAGTGTGGCGGAAATCGACCGGGCTCTCGAGGCGCTCGACCGCGAGATTGCGGCTGCCGAGGGACGACGGATCGTTCGGCAGGTGCGTGTAACGACGACGAAGGGGCTGTGATCCATGGGGCTGTTCGATCGGTTTCGCCGCCGGGCCCCCGGTGGTCCCGCCGCCGTGTCCGCTCGCCTGGAAGGCGCGATGGCCAAGCGGCGCTTGCGGGGCTGGCAACCGCCGCTGGAAAATATCAATTCACTGGTCGCCTCGGGGGGCCCTCGACTACTGGCGCGGTCGCGCGAACTTGTTGTGACCAACGGCTACGCAGCCAATGCCTGCGAGGCCTTCGCTGCAAACCTGGTGGGCGATGGGATCAAGCCGTCGTCGCTGATTGCAGATGCGGCGTTGCGTGACAGCGTTCAGCAGCTCTGGCTCGCATGGGCGGATGAGGCCGACGCGGACGGGTTGACCGATTTCTACGGTCTGCAGGCCATGGTGGCGCGGGAAATTTTTGTTGCGGGCGAATGCTTCGTCCGCCTGCGTCCCCGCCGGGGTGAGGACGGCCTGCTGGTGCCGCTCCAACTGCAGCTTCTGCAGTCGGAGATGCTGCCCTTCGAGAAGACCGAAACTGCGGCAAACGGCAATCGCATCCGCTGCGGGGTTGAATTTGACGGCATCGGACGGCGCGTGGCCTATCACTTCCGCCGTCGCCATCCCGGCGACAGCACCGATCAGGGAGCGGTGATCCCGGAAACGGTGCGCGTGCCCGCCGAGGATGTGCTTCACATCTATCGTCCAATTGATGCAGGCCAGATCCGGGGCTTGCCGCATGTGGCTCCGGCCATGGTGCGGCTGTTTCTGCTGGACCAGTACGACGACGCTGAACTGGACCGGAAGAAGACCGCGGCGATGTTCGCGGGGTTCATCACCAAGACCGCGCCGGAAGACCCGATGATGGGTGAGGCCGAGGCCGATCTCGATGGCACCGCCATTGCGAGCCTCGAACCTGGCACGATGCAAGTGCTGCTGCCGGGCGAGGATGTGAAGTTCTCGAGCCCTGCGGACGTTGCTGGCGGCTATGAGGCGTTTCAATATCGGACGCTCTTATCGGTCTCGGCCTCGCTGGGGCTTCCCTATCATCTGGTCACCGGCGATGTGCGGCAGGCGAACTATTCAAGCTTGCGGGCCGAGCTGGTCGAGTTCCGGCGACGCATCGGCCAGCTGCAGCATGGGGTGATGGCGCACCAGCTGTGTCGGCCGATCTGGCGGCGCTGGCTTGAGACGGCTGTGTTGTCGGGGGCGCTGGATATCGGCAATCCCGCCGTCGCGCGGCCGGTGCAATGGATCCCGCCACGCTGGGATTGGGTCGACCCGCTGAAGGACATCCAGGCGCAAGTGCTGGCGATGGAAGCGGGCATCACCTCGCGCCGCAAGGTGGTCGAGGCCACCGGCTATGACGTCGAAGAAGTTGACCGAGAGAATGCGGCGGATGCCAAACGCGTTGCTGATCTGGGGCTGAGCTACCGCGCGAGCCCCGGCGAAACGCAGGGCGCACGAGCAACGCCCGCCGCGCGGCCTGACCCCGGAGATGGCACAGGCGAAGACATGGGCGACGGATCCGCCTCCACCGATCCCGCCACCGAACAGGAGTGACAATATGAAAAGCTGGTATGCGATCCGCGCCCGGGGAACGGGCGCGGAAGTGGCGATCTATGACGAGATCGGCGCCTACGGGGTCTCGGCGAAGGGGTTCCTTGCCGAACTCGGCGCACTGCCCGAGGGGACGCCGGTCGATCTGCGGCTGAATAGCCCTGGTGGGTCAGTCTTCGACGCGGTGGCGATCTACAATGCGCTGAAGCGGCACGAGGGCACGGTCACGGTCTGGATCGACGGCATTGCCGCGTCGGCCGCGTCCTATATCGCGATGGCGGGTGACGAGATCGTCATGCCGGAAAACGCGTTCCTGATGATCCACGACCCGTCGGGGTTGGCAATTGGCACGGCGGGCGACATGCGCGCCATGGCCGAGGCGCTGGACAAGATCGCGGGCAGTCTGATCCGGGGATATGCCGCCAAATCCGGCAAGACCGATGACGAGATCGCAGCGCTGATGGCGGCCGAGACCTGGTTCGATGCGGCGGATGCGGTGGCGGCGGGCTTCGCGGACAGGCTGGCGGAGCCTGTCAGGATGGCCGCACGCTTCGACATCGGCCGGTTCCGCAACGCGCCGCCCGACCTCGTCGAGGCAGTGGATGGGACGGACCGGGAGGGTGTTCCGACCCAGACGGAAGGCGTTCCGGACGAAGGCAATCCAGAGACAGGCATAAACACGCACCCAGAGACTGGCAGCATCGTGGACGGCGCTGTCGAGCCTGCCGACGGCACCGGCGAGGAGAGCAACGGCAATGGCCTCGTTGAGCCGGAGTTGCATGGTGTCGCTGAAGACCAGCCCAGCCCTTCGGATCCGGTCCCGGCTCCGGGTGGCGCACCGCCCGATCCCGCCGCGATCCGCGCCGAGGCGATCACCCATGCTCACGCTGTCGTCGATCTCTGCCGCCTTGCAGGCCAGCCGCAGATGGCCGGGCGCTTCCTCGAACAGGACGCCAGCCTCGACGACGTTCGCATCGCCCTTCTGGCGGCGAAAGCCGAGGCCGAACCCGAGATCGCCGCCCATCACCCGCAACCCGGCCGCACCACAACGGCCCGTCCCTGGGGCGAGATCGTCGCCCGCACCTTCAAGCTGAAAGGATAACCCTTTGACTACGCTCACCGAGACTACGCATCCCGGAGGCTTCCTCGTCTGGGAAGCCTTCCGCGACTACACCCGCGAAACCGTCACCGTCGCCACAGGAACAGCGTTTGCCACGCTCGAGCCGGGCACCGTGCTGGGCAAGATCACCGCATCCGGCAAATATACCGCCCATGATCCCGCCGCCGTCGACGGCACCGAAACCCCCGTGGCTGTGCTCTGGGGCAAGGCCGACGGCTCGGGCGGGGACGTGCCCGCCGTGGCGCTGGTCCGTGGCCCCGCCATCGTCAACCGCCACGATCTCGTGCTCATAGGCACCCCGAGCGAGGGCGAGATCACGGCCGCCCATGCCGCGCTGCTGGCGGTCGGCATCCTCGTCCGCTGATCAACCCTCAAAGGAGGCATTCCCATGACCACCATGGATATCTTCGAAGGCGATGCCTTCACCATAATCGAACTCACCCGTGCTCTGGAAAACATCCCCTTCAAGCCCGCGATCCTGTCGGGCGCGAGTCTGTTCTCGCCGCGCGGCGTGCGCTCGCGCACCGTCGTGATCGAGAGCCGGGACGGCACGCTGTCGCTGATCCCGTTCTCCGAACGCGGCTCGGAGGCGGAGCAACAGGTCCCCGAGCGTCGCGACATGCGCGCCTTCGTCTGTCGCCAGTTCAAGAAGCAGGATGTCCTCTGGGCCTCGGAAATCCAGGGGATCCGCGACTTTGGCTCGGAAAGCGCCACCCAGCAGGTGCAAAGCGAGGTCGCCCGAAAGCTTGGCCGTTTGCGCCAGGATGCGGAGGCGACGTTCGAATATCACCTGCTGAACGGCATTCAGGGCATCGTGAAGGATCCCAAGGACAGCGCCACAGTGATCAACTACTTCACCGAGTTCGCCATCACGCCCGCCACCGAGATCGACTTTGATCTCGACAATGCGACCCCGGGTTCCGGCGCGCTGCGCAAACGCTGTCAGGCGCTGATCGAAAGCGTCGAAGACAGCATGGGCGGGCTCGCGGCCGGGGCAGTGCAGGTCCGCGCAGAATGTGGCTCAGCCTTCTTCGCCGATCTCATCGCCCATAAGGAGGTGCGCGAGACCTATCTCAACACCGCTGCCGCCGCCGATCTGCGGGGCAGGGTGGCCGACGAGGTCAGCTTTGGCGGCATTACCTTCCGCCGCTACCGAGGTGGCGCGGGCTTCGGCGTGCCGACCGACAAGGCCTTCTTCTATCCCGAAGGGGTGGAAGGCCTCTTCGAGATCTACCATGCCCCCGCCGACACGTTCGAGACGGTGAACACCCTCGGCCTGCCGCTCTACGCCCGCACAATCCCCGATAGGGACCGTGACGAATGGGTGCGGCTCGAAATCGAGAGCAACCCGCTGCCGATCTGCACCCGTCCGCAGGTGTTGCGTTCGGCGCGGCGGACGTGATGTCTGCCTTTGCCGCCGCCGTCGACTTGCTGTTCGCTGATCCCAACATCGGGCGCGAGGCGGTCTACACCTCAGATGGCGGCGCGCCCGTGCTGGTGCGCGTTGTCTCCCGGCAGGCTGATGCGATCAGTGATTTCGGCGACGCGCGGCTCTGGTCGGAAACGACCCGGGTCGACCTGCGCGTCGCCGAAGTGTCTAACCCGCGTCCTGGCGATCGCTTGGAAATCGACGGCGAGCCGTTTCTCATTCAGGGTGAGCCAGTCCGCGACCGTGAGCGGCTCATCTGGACCGTGGACTTGCGGCTGTCGTAGGCTGCTGGTGATCTGAAACGCTGACGGCCAGCGGATCAGTTTACTTGAACCGCTTCATCGCACTTTGGAACGAGTCTGAGATGCTGGCCCAAGCTGCTTGAAAACCCTTGCTCATATCGTCCCAGGCGGCGTCCGATGCCTGCTGCGCCTCCTTCATCTTCGCCTCGGCCTCATCGCGTTGCTTTCGCATTTCGGCAAGCTGCTTCTCGTATTCGATCTTCGCATCGGCCTGCGCTTCTTTGGCGTTTGCCTGCATCTTGTCGATCTCTGCGTTCCATTCGTCGATATTCGCCTTCATCTTCTCGACATACGCGTCACGATCAATCATCGCTTTTCTCCCCGGTGTTGAAACTGAAATGATTACACATCGTAGCCGGAAAATGAACGTCGTGGGAAAATGAAGCTGAAGCTCGACATCGATCCGGATATTGTGGCCGTGATGGCAGCCGAAGTCGCGGCGGGTGAGCGCGCGGTGACGGCCGCCATGCGCGAGGCCGGGACCGGGCTCAAGACTGCCTGGCGCACGCAGATCACCGGCGCGGGACTGGGGCGACGGCTTGCCAACTCGATCCGTAGCCAGAATTTCCCGAGGTCGGGCGAGAGCCTGGACGCGGCCGCGCTGGTCTGGTCCAAGACCCCGGTCATTGTGGGGGCCCACGATACCGGCCCGCTGATCCGGTCGAAGAACGGATTCTGGCTGGCCATCCCCACACCAGCTGCCGGAAAAAGCACCAGGGGTGGCCGGATCACCCCCGGCGAATGGGAGCGACGACGCGGTTTGCGTCTGCGGTTCATCTATCGCCGCCGAGGCCCGAGCCTGCTGGTGGCCGAGGGACGGCTGAACACCAAGGGCCAGGCAGTGGTGTCTCGCTCGAAAACCGGTCGCGGCAAGGTCGCCGCGCCGATCTTCCTGCTGGTGCCGCAGGTGAAGCTGCCGAAGCGGCTGGATTTGGCGCGGGATGCCGCGCGGGCGGTGGACGGTGTGCCGGGGCTGATCGTGGCGGGGTGGGTGGACGGCCGATTGTAAATCGGTACAGGTCTGTGAACAGGTTCACATCAACTCCAGGAGAAGCTCACCGGTCGAATTCGGCCGTGTCCATGCCGAAATCGTCGACGAGCGCTCGCACTTCTTTTGCATCGAGCACACCCGGGTGCTTTTTGTGTGCGACGTAGACACCTTCCAGCGCGAGATCATACTCCCCGACATGGAAGAACTCTTGATCCATGGACATATCAACGCCAGCCGCAACGAGTGCCATGATCTGCTTCTCATGCAGGCTGATTGCTTCTTTGTCGTCCATCTGGGGCCTTGGTTTTTCTTCACCCGGCAGGAATACCGGTCATACTTCGGATGGTGGCACCTCTGCCCACACCAGGTATTGGTATTCCCCGCCCTCGCTCAAGGCGCGCTGAACGATGTCGCGGATATTGGCGGCAGATCGCTGTGGATCGAGAAAGATCTGCCATTCTTTCTCGTAGCCTGGACTTTTGTTCGCCAGAAAGTCGTACTCGAAGGTGCGCCCGGTTCTACTACCGCCCCGAACTCTAACGACCTCCAGCCGCGCAACGCTGTAGCCCCGCGACGCCATGAATTCGTTGAACTCGAGCATTACGCTTGAGGGCTCAACATACACGAATTTGCCGGCTTCGAGCTGTTCCAGCATTTCTTCAAACTCTTCGCGCATGTTCACTCCAATGGCCTGATGATCGGGTCGGGTTCATTTTCCGTTTCCCAAAGGGGGCGGTTCCGATTGCTTACAGCGACGACGCGCCCCTCCGGACTCAAGAGAACCCAATGTCCGTCCTGTCCGGTCAACAAAGTCATGTCCTGGCCCCTGTATCGACCACGTCCGGCGACAATTCCGCTCAGATCGGGCCGGGGATTGGCGATTATGTCATCGATTTGCCCGACAGTGTGCCCTTTTCCTGTGATGTATTCCAGCCCGTCGCCCTTGTCGCCGTGGTGCCCAATCGTATTCCCGCCAGGGGTGGTGAACGCCTCATCCCGACGTGCCTCGACAATGTTCGGCCCCGCTTCATCCGGGATCGGCGTGGAGATGATGTTGCCGGTCGGGTCTTCGGTGGCGGGCGACCCGGTGTGGTTCGGCAGGCCAAGAACCTCGGCCGTGTAGGTTTCCAGCCATTGTTCGATGCGTTCTGGCGTGAAGCCGGGAAGTTGCCCGAGGCGTCGGTCATCTTCTGTCAGTTCGGGAAAGACCTCGACCCAGCCTTGGGCAATTGTGCCGTCCTGCAGCCGCAACCGGCCTTCCGCGAATGCGTTGTAGCGCTTGCTGCACGAAGTCTCCGAGGGCAAGTTGTGCAGCAGGATCCCCTTCGATGACACGCACGATGGTGCCGGGGTTCAACATCTCGTAGAGCGCTGCCGCCTGCCCTGCGATCTGTGCAGCCTCAACCGACTTCGGCAAACTTGACCCGAAACCGCGTATGACCGTTTCCTGCACCAGTTCGTGCGCAAAAGCCGCAAGGAGCCCCTCGGCCGTTCCGAGATCGACGCCAAGTATCTCGACCGCACGTTGAAGCCGGTGTTCGGTGGCCAGACGCGTGAATTCCTGCAGGGCATCGCTGGCGGCCAAAGCAGCCAGAGCGGCAGTTCCAAGCGGTGTGATCGCAACGGCCCGGAGACCAAGGCGACGCAAGATGGCCTCCACGGGTGCCTCGACCGGAAGGGCAAGTTCTGCAAGAATCACATCAGTCCGCGATCTCGGCGCAACTGGCTCTGCATAGCACCGACAGTTGTGCGCCTGCCCTGGATGGCCGCCTGCGGGCGGCTCGTCCCAGCGAAACACCTGATCGTCGTATTCGGCATGGCTATCACGGACTTTCGCGTCGTCCTGGGAGCGCCAGATGTAACGCTCGATCCCCAAATCCTGCTGCCGAAGCTGGTTGATCAGGCCCGCAAAGGCGCGAAGCAGACGCTCTTCCATGCTCGTCCGCAACGGGCGAAGGCGTTGCGGGTGGGTCTGATATTCTTCAAAGATGGCCGTCAGACGCTCATCCCACTGCCGCAGCACCTCTTCCTTCGCGTCCGAAACATCTCGCAGGTCGACTTCCGTCACCCATGGCACGGTGTCCGGGGGTGTCAGCGCATTCAGGAGCATCCGGGTGTTGTCGGCGATGACGCGATCGAGTTGGTCCGTGAAATCGGCCCGCAGGTCGGCATAGCCGGGAAAAAGCGACTTGATCGAGATGGCCGCGCGGTGGCCGTACACCGTGCCGTTCTGCCGGGCGAAAACGTATTGACCGCTGCCTCCGTGGCGGAGGAATTCCCGAAAATTGTGCTGCATGGAACCTCCCGCCGACCTGCCGGATCGCTTGTAGAGGCCGACGGTAAAGAAGCGCTCACCTTACCGTTCGCTGCTTCTGACGCGGCAACGGGCCAAAGAAGCCGTAAGGTCTATTTCCATGCCCGCACCCCGCGAAACCATCCTAGCCGCGCTACATGCGCAGCTCTCGGCGCTGCCCGCCACCGCCCTGCGCGGCGAGGTGCTGCCCGAGCGCGTGCCGGCCAATGGCCTGCTGATCCTGCACGATGGCGAGCCGGGGGAGCCCGAGGTGACGCTGTCACCACTCGTCTACCACTATCAGCACCGCGCCGAGATCGAGGCGGTCGTGCAGGGCGCCGACCGTGACGCCACCTTCGACACGCTCTGCGCCAGCATCAGCACGACACTCGCCGCCGACCGCACGCTGGGCGGGCTCTGCGACTGGGTTGAAGCCGAAGCGCCACGTCCCGTCGATCTGCCGGTCGAGGGCGCGGCCAGCCTGAAGGCGGCGGTCATCACTGTCGTCCTGCACTACACCACGGCCGACCCGCTCGGCTGATCCCGACAATCCAAGGAGTTGAGACATGGCACGAGCCCAGGGGGCGCGGGCGCTGATGGAGCTTGCGTTCGAGACGACCTATGGAACGCCGCCCGCCAGCGGCTTCACCCGCATGCCCTTCGCCAGCACCTCGCTCGGCGCCGAGCAACCGCTGCTGAACTCCGAACTGCTGGGCTACGGGCGTGATCCGCTTGCCCCAATCAAGGACGCGGTGACGGCGGACGGCGATGTTGTCGTGCCGCTCGACGCCGAGGCCTTCGGCTTCTGGCTGAAAGCGGCCTTCGGGGCGCCGACGATCACCGGCACCGGCCCCTGGACGCATGAGTTCCAGTCGGGGTCCTGGACGCTGCCCAGCATGTCGATCGAGACGGGCATGCCAGAGGTGCCGCGCTTTGCCATGTATTCCGGCTGCGTCCTGGATCAGCTGTCGTGGCAGGTGCAGCGCTCCGGGGTGCTGACCACGACCGCGCGGCTGGTGGCGCAGGGCGAGACGATTGCGACGACGACCAGCGCGGGCACACCCACAGATCTGGCCTTGAAGCGGTTCGGCCATTTCAACGGCGCGATCAGCCGCAACGGCACCGCGCTTGGGAACGTGGTCTCGGCCGAGATCACCTATGCCAATAACCTCGACCGGATCGAGACCATCCGCTCGGACGGCCGCATCGACGGTGCCGACCCCTCCATCGTCGCGCTCACCGGCCGGATCGAGGTGCGCTTTGCCGACAGCACGCTGGTGACACAAGCGATCAACGGCGATCCTTGCGAGCTCGAGTTCGCCTACGTGCTGCCGTCTGGCGAAAGCTTCACCTTCACCCTACACGCCGTCTATCTGCCGCGCCCCCGGATCGAGATTTCCGGCCCTCAAGGCGTCCAGGCAACCTTCGACTGGCAGGCCGCCCGCGACAGCACCGTCGGCCGGATGTGCACCGCCACCCTGATCAACGACATTGAGGTATACTGATGCTGACGCTCGACCTGACGAATGAACCACGCTGGCATGACCTCGTCCCTGGTGTCCGGGTACAACTCCGCCCGCTGACCACGGCGCTGATGGTTGCGACGCGCAGCGACCCCGCCGTGGAGGCGGTTCCTGCCGACGCTTCTGATGAGGAACGGGCCGTCGCTTTCGCCAAGGCGCTCGCGCGGCGTGCAATACTGACTTGGGAGGGCATCGGCGACGAAGATGGCAATGCTATTGACCCCAGTCCCGACGCCATCGATGCGCTGCTGGACATTTGGCCGATCTTCGAGACCTTCCAGCTGAGCTATGTCTCCAAAGGCCTGCTGCTGGAACAGGAAAAAAACGTCTCCGCGCCCTTGCCGAATGGTCCTTCGGCGGGGGCGACCGCTACTGCGAGGGTTGCGAACCCAGCGAAGCTTGCGCGCAAGCCTGCAAAGACTGCCCGGCGCGGCTGAACCGACCTGCAACCTTTGAAGGCTGGCAGGTCTGGGACCTTGTCGGCCGTCTTGGCGGCCAGCTGCGTGTGCTGCCCGGTGCGGTGATCGGCTGGGACATGTCGGCGGCGTTTGCGCTGGCCGACGCACTCGGCGTGCCACCCGCCGCCGCAGCTGAACTGCTGCCAGTCATCGAAGCGGTGATGGTGGCCAAACTCAACGAACAGATGGATCACTCCAATGGCTGAAAAGCGCGTTTCTGTCCGCCTTGCGGCCGTGGGCGGCCGCCAGGTGCGCGCCGAGCTGGAAGGCGTGGGCGAGGCGGGCGCGCGGGGGTTCGGGCGGCTCTCGCGCGAGATGGATCTGGCCAATGCGCGCATGGCGGCGTTCGCGCGCCGCGCGCGGGTGGCTGCGGCCGCCGCAACGGTGGCGCTGGCCGCGGCGGGTGCTGCGATGATCCGCTCCGGTCTCCAGACGGTGGATGCGCAGGCAAAGCTCGCCCAATCCCTCGGCACCACGGTCGCCTCGATCCAGACGCTGGAGCGGGCGGGCGAATTGGCTGGCGTGTCGATGTCCGGCATCGAACAGGCCACCAAGGACCTGACGCGCCGTCTCAGCCAGGCGGCCGCCGGGACTGGCCCCGCAGCACAGGCGCTCGAGCGGCTGGGGCTCTCGGCCTCCGACCTGTTGACCCTGCCGCTCGACGAGCGCGTGGGCGCGATCAACGCCGCCATTGAGGATTTCGTGCCGGCGGCCGAGCGGGCGGCCGTCGCGGGCCAGCTGTTCGGCGAAGAAGGCTCCATCGCCATGAGCCGGATCGACACGGCGACGCTGCGCCAGGCGACCGAGGACGTTCTCGCCTTCGGCGTCGTCGTTTCCGAACAGGACGCAGACCAGATCGAGCGCACGAACGATGCAATCTCCCGGCTCGGACTGATCTGGCGCGGTCTGTCGAACCAACTCGCCGTTGCCGCAGCACCGGCGCTGGAAGCGGTGGCTGAGGCCATGGCGGCACTCGCCGGTCGAACCGGTCCGCTCGGCCAGGCCATCACTGGGCTTTTCGACAACATCGGCCGCCTGACCACCTATGCCGCCACCTTCGCGGCCTTCCTCGCGGGCCGCTGGGTCGCTGGATTGGCGGCAGCCGCGCTCTCTGTGCGCGGTCTGGCCACCGCGCTTGTTGTCCTGCGTGGCGCGCTCATTCGCACCGGTATCGGCGCTCTGATCGTCGGCGCCGGTGAACTCATCTACCAGTTCACCCGCCTCGTGTCCGGCGCGGGCGGCTTCGGCGAGGCCATGTCGCTGTTGAAGGACCTCGCGGTCGAGGTCTGGGAACGCATCAGGATGGGCGCTGCAGCGGCGGGCGCTGCGGCCACGGCGATGTTTTTCGACCTCAAGGCCGATGCGGCGTCGGGCATGCAGAGCGCCATCGAAAGCGTCGTGGCCTTCGGCAATACGGCCGCGAACACGTTTGAGGGGGCATACGAGGCGATCAAGGCAATCTGGGGAATGCTCCCGGCGGCCATTGGTGATCTGGCGTTTCAGGCGGCCAACAGCCTGATCGACGGTGTCGAGGCGATGCTGAACGGTGTCGTCTCGCGGATCAACACGTTCATCGGCGGGATCAACCAAGGTCTGGAAGCGCTTGGGTCCGAGCGGCGCATTTCGATCATTCCAGATCTTGAGTTGGGTCAGATCGAGAACCGCTTTGAAGGTGCAGCGACCGCGGCGACCGCCGCCGCTCAATCAGCCTTCGACCGGGCGTTCGAGAACAACCCGCTCACATCCCCCAATCTGGGGCTCACCCAGACGGCCAATACTGCACTGGCCACGGCCAACACGTATCGCGGTGCCGCGCGGGATTTGGCCGAAGGCGCGCGTGCGCCACTCGCCAGCTGGCAGGCCCAGCGCGATGCGGTGCGGGGCAGCGATGAAGATGGCGCGGACGCGCTGACCGAGGCGACTGGCGCGGCCGAGCGGCTGGAAACCGCGCTCGGCGATGCAGGTCGCGCGGCTACGGGTGCCGGTGCTGCGGCCGGGGCTGCCGCCGTTGCGGCGGAGCCCGCGACCGAAACGGCTGTCACCGGCTGGCAGGCGGTCACCGCAGCGCTCAGCGACTATGCCAGCAAAGCACGCGAGATTGGCGGGGACATCGGCCAAGCGCTGGTCGGCGCGTTCCAATCGGCCGAGAATGCAGTGGCTACGTTCGTGAAGACCGGCAAGCTGGATTTCCGCGATCTCGTCACCTCGCTGCTGGCCGATCTCGCGAAACTGGCGGCGCGTCGGTTCATCCTGGGGCCGATCGCCAATGCGCTTTCCGGCGCGCTTGGCGGCGCGGGTGGTATCTTCGCGAACATCCTGCATGCGGGCGGCATGGTTGGAGACTCTGCGCCAGGCCGGATGGTCCCGGCGATGGCTTTCGCGGCGGCACCCCGGATGCATTCCGGCGGCGTTGCCGGTCTGAGGCATGACGAAGTCCCTGCGATCCTGCAGCGCGGTGAGCGGGTGCTGTCTCGCCGCGAAGCACAGAGCTACGGCGCGGGCGGTGGCGTCAACGTCACGATCATGGCCCGCGACGCCGAGAGCTTCCGGCAATCGAGGACGCAGGTCGCGGCGGACATCGCCCGCGCCGTGTCCCTCGGGCGGAGGGGCATGTAATGGCGTTTCATGAGGTCCGGTTTCCCGACAATATCAGCCGGGGCGCACGCGGCGGGCCGGAACGCCGCACCCAGATCGTCGAACTGGCCAGCGGCGACGAGGAGCGCAATGCCAGCTGGGCCAACTCGCGCCGTCGCTATGACGTCGCTTATGGCATCCGCCGCGCGGACGATCTGGCGGCGGTCGTGGCTTTCTTCGAGGCGCGGAACGGTCGGCTGCATGGGTTCCGGTTCAAGGACTGGGGCGACCACAAGTCCTGTCTTCCCTCGGGCACGCCATCGCCGACCGATCAGGCAATCGGCACCGGTGATGGCGCGACGACGGCGTTCCAACTGGTCAAGCGCTACACCTCTGGGGCGCAGTCCTGGACACGGACAATCGCCAAGCCAGTGGACGGAGTCGTGCGCATTGCACTCGGTGGGGTGGAGAAGCTCTCCGGATGGTCGGTCGATACCACGACCGGCGGCGTCACCTTCAGCGTCGCGCCGGGTTCAGGCGTCGCGATCACAGCAGGCTTCGAGTTCGACGTGCCGGTCCGCTTCGACTCCGACGTGCTCGACGTGACACTCGACCTTGAGCGGCTGGGCTCAATCACATCCATCCCGCTGCTGGAACTCCGCAGATGAAAAACATCACCCCCGATCTGCAAGCACATCTCGACGACAGCACGACGACGCTGGCCTGGTGCTGGCGGATTATCCGCGCCGACGGCGTCACCTTCGGCTTCACAGACCACGACCGGACGCTCGCCTTCGACGGCACCGACTTCGAGCCAGAGAGCGGTCTGACCGCGTCCGAGGTGCGATCGGGTTCGGACCTGTCGGTGGATGCGCAGGACGCAGAGGGCGTGCTGACCTCCGACCGCATCACCGAGACCGACATCCTCGACGGCCGCTGGGACAATGCCGAGGTCGAGGTCTGGCGGGTGAACTGGGCCGACACGAGCCAGCGCGTGCTGATGCGGCGCGGGGCCATCGGCCAGATCCGGCGCGGGCGGCTGGCCTTCGTCGCTGAGGTCCGCTCGCTCGCCCATGTGCTGGGCCAGACGGTCGGGCGCACGTTTCAGGCGACCTGCGATGCGGCACTTGGGGATGCGCGCTGCGGCGTCGATCTGGAAAACCCTGCCTTCAAGGGCACTGGTGCCGTCATCGATCTGCTGCGCGACCGGGCATTCACCGCCTCGGGGCTGGGCGCGTCCAATTCCGGCTGGTTCACCTTCGGCACTGTTGAATGGACCAGGGGAGCCAATGCCGGGCGGCGAGCGGAGGTCATTGCACATGATGTCACGGATGGCATCGCGGTGCTGACGCTGCTGGAAGCGCCGGTGCGGTCCATCGCTGGTGATGATGCCTTCACCATTCGCGCTGGCTGCGACAAACGGATCGAGACCTGCGGGGCGAAGTTCGCCAACACCTCCAACTTTCGCGGTTTCCCGCATATCCCCGGCCAGGACGCGGTGCTGCGCTATGCCACCAAGGATGGTGGCCACGAGGGAGGCGTGCTGTGACGCAGCCTCTCGCATCAGCCGACCCCGCGCGCATCATCACCATCGCACGCTCTTGGCTGGGCACGCCGTACCACGACCAGGCCAGCCTGCGCGGTGTCGGCTGCGATTGCCTCGGACTGGCCCGGGGCATTTGGCGCGAGGTCGTCGGTCCCGAGCCATTCCCGATCCCGCCCTACAGCCGGGACTGGGGCGAGACCGGCCCGCGCGAGGTTCTGGCCGAGAGCGCGCGCGCTATGATGATCGAGGTTTCGCCCACCGAGGTCGGTCCCGGCGCGCTGGTTCTTTTCCGAATGAGGCCGCGCGCCATCGCCAAGCACGTCGGGATCCTGACCGGCCCTGACAGTTTCCTCCACGCCTATGAGCGGCTCGGCGTGATCGAGGAAGCGCTCACCCCGTCCTGGCGGCGGCGTATCGCCTTCGCCTTCCTCTTCCCGCAACGCTGAGACCCCGACATGGCCACCCTCGTTCTCGGTGCCGCTGGCGCTGCCATTGGCGGCAGTATTGGTGGCGCGATCCTCGGTGTCAGCGCCGCGACCATTGGTGGCTTCATCGGCTCCACCATTGGCTCGGTCGTCGACAGCTGGATCATCTCGTCGCTTGCGCCGACCCAGCGGATCGAAGGTGCGCGGATGGACAACCTGCGCATCACCTCAGCCACCGAAGGTGTGGTGATCCCGCGCCTCTATGGCCGTATGCGGCCCGGCGGCAACATCATCTGGGCGACGGACTTCCGCGAGGAGACAAAGACCACCACGCAGGGCGGTGGTAAGGGCGGTGGTGGCGGCGGTAAGGTCAAGACCACCGAATACTTCTACTATGCGAGCTTTGCGGTCGCGCTCTGCGAGGGTCCGATCACCGGGATTGGCCGTATCTGGGCCGACGGCAAGCTGCTGGACACCGCAGGGATCACATGGCGCTGGTATCCTGGCGATGAGAGCCAGACGGCCGATCCGTTCATTGCGGCGAAGATGGGCGCAGCCAACACGCCCGCTTATCGTGGCACCGCCTATGTCGTTTTCGAGGACCTGCCGCTCGGTAACTATGGCAACCGCATCCCGCAACTGAGTTTCGAGGTGTTCCGCCCGCTGGCTGATCCGGACACGGCAGAGGGTCTCACGCAGGCGGTCACCATGATCCCGGCATCCGGCGAGTTCGCCTATGCCACGCAGGGCATCCGAAAGGGCAGCGGCGGGTCGTCCGAGCCCGAAAACCTCAACGCACTGACCGGCACCGCCGACATGGTGGTGGCACTGGACCGACTGCAGGCCATGGCCCCGAAAGTCGAGAGCGTGTCGCTGGTCGTTGCCTGGTTCGGCGATGATCTGCGGGCAGGAAATTGCAAGGTGCGGCCCGGGGTCGAGGTCACCGCCAAACCGACCACCCCGTCGGCCTGGTCGGTGAATGGCGTCAGCCGCGCCAATGCCTTGCTGGTCAGCCGCGATGATCAGGATCGCCCGGTCTATGGTGGCACGCCCGCCGACTTCGCGGTGGTGCAGGCGATCCAGGAGATGAAGGCGCGCGGGCTGCGCGTCACCTTCTACCCGTTCATCCTGATGGATGTCCCGCCCGGCAACACGCTGCCGAACCCGTATTCCGACAACGCCGCTGAGACGGGCCAGCCCGCCTTTCCCTGGCGGGGGAGGATCACCTGTTCGCCTGCGGCGGGATATGTCGGGAGCGTAGACAAGACCGGTACGGCCGCCACGCAAGTGTCCGCACTGTTCGGCGCGGCGACGCCCGCCAGCTTCAACGTCTCAGGCGAGACCGTCAGTTGGACCGGGCCATCCGGCGACTGGGGTCTGCGGCGCATGGTGCTGCATTACGCCCATCTCTGCGCAGCGGCGGGCGGCGTTGATGCCTTTCTGATCGGGACAGAAATGCCGGGGCTGACGACGATCCGCTCCGGCGCGTCCACCTATCCGGCCGTGCAGGCGTATCGGGATCTGTTGGCCGATGTGCGCTCGATCCTAGGGGCGGTGACGAAGATCGGCTATGCGGCGGACTGGTCGGAGTATTTCGGGCACCAGCCGGGCGATGGCAGCGGCGACGTGTTCTTTCACCTCGATCCGCTCTGGGCCGATCCGGAGATCGATTTCATCGGGATCGACAATTACATGCCGCTTTCCGACTGGCGGGACGGGTTCGAGCACGCGGACGCGCAAGAGGACTGGCCCGCAATCTACGACCGTGCCTATCTGCAGGCGAACATCGCGGGCGGCGAAGGCTTCGACTGGTTCTATGCCAGCGCAGCGGATCGGTCGGCGCAGGTGCGCACCCCGATCACCGATGGGGCGGCGGCAAAGCCATGGGTGTTCCGCTACAAGGATCTGCGCGCCTGGTGGTCGAACCTGCATTACGACCGCCCGGGCGGGGTGGAGAGTGGCACGCCGACGGCGTGGGCGCCGCAGTCCAAGCCGATCTGGTTCACCGAGCTCGGCTGTCCCGCCATCGACCGGGGCACCAATCAGCCGAACGTTTTTTTCGATCCGAAGTCGTCCGAAAGCTTCACGCCGCATTTCTCGCGCGGCTGGCGCGACGAAGCGATCCAACGCGCCTATCTCGAGGCGACATATCTCTGGTGGGGCGAGGCCGCTAACAACCCACTGTCCTCGATCTATGGCGCCCGCATGGTGCATGTGCCGGAATGCGCCGCATGGACATGGGACGCGCGGCCCTATCCGTTCTTCCCGGCGCTGACCGACGTCTGGACCGACGGCGCAAACTGGCGGCTGGGCCACTGGCTGACCGGGAGGCTTGGCGCGGTATCTCTGGCAGCGCTCGTGCGGCACCTCTGCCTGCGGGCCGGGCTGACCGAGGACCGTATTGATGTCTCCGGCCTGTGGGGCGCGGTCGAGGGCTACGCGATCGGTGCGCTAGAAAGCCCGCGTGCTTCGATCACCACGCTGTCGCGCCACTTCGGCTTCGACGCGGTCGAGACCGAAGGCGTGATCCGCTTCGTCATGCGCGGCCGGGCCTCCGTCGCCACCCTTGCACCCGACGATCTGGTCGCCGCCCGCGAGGGCGACGTGCTAGAGCTCACGCGCGCGCAGGAGACGGAACTGCCGCAGGCGCTGAAATGGCAAGTCGCCCGCGCCGACGAGGATTACGACGCCGCCCTCGTCGAGGCGCGCCGGATCACGGTAGATACGACCCGCATCGCTTCGGAAAGCTTCCCCATGGCGGTCCCGCCCGAAGAGGCCGAGCGCCGCTGCCGCCGCGCGCTGATGGAAGCATGGACTGGGCGGGAGATGGCCGCGTTTCGTCTGCCGCCCTCGCGGCTGGCGCTAGACCCGGCCGATGTCGTTAAGCTGGAACATGACGGGCGGCACATCCCGCTGCGGCTCGTCTCGATCGCCGATGCCGACGCGCGCGGCATCGAGGCCGTTCGCCAAGATCGCGAGGCTTACGACCTGCCGCCCGGCGCGCCGCGGCCCTCTGCTCTGTCGCAGGCCGTCGTGTTCGGCGCGCCCGAGGCGGTGATCCTGGACCTGCCGCAGCTTACGGAGGATCAGCCCGCACATCGGCCCTTCATCGCTGCCCATGCCTCTCCCTGGCCGGGCGAGATGGCGGTGTTCCGCAGCCCATCGGCGGACGCGTTTGAGCTGCTGACGACATTTGGCGGCCGTGCCCGGATCGGGACGCTGGTTTCGGATTTCTACGCCGGTCCAACTTCACGCTTCGATCTTGGCAATGCGCTGGTGGTCGATCTGCTCACCGGCACGCTGGAAAGTGTCACCGACCTGACCCTGTTCGGCGGGGCGAACGCGCTCGCCATCGAGGGCGCGCCCGGCGTCTGGGAAATCGTCCAGGCGAGCGCTGCCGAGCTTATCGCGCCAGGTCGGTATCGCCTGACGCGACTCTTGCGCGGTCAGCGCGGGACCGAAGGTGCCATGGCAAACCCAGTTGTGGCGGGCGCGCGGGTCGTCGTGCTGGACGACGCACTCGCCTCCTTGCCCATCGCCGAGGCCGATCTCGGCATCCCGTGGAACTGGCGCATCGGCCCGGCGAGCCGGTCGGTCAGCGACGAGACCTATGTCGCGGAGGCCTTCACGCCCGCCGGTGCCGGGCTGCGGCCATTCTCGGTCGCCCATGTCGAGCAGCCATGGCGCAAACCACGTGTGCCGGGCGATCTGACCATCCGCTGGACTCGCCGGTCCCGCGCAGTCGCGGCCGACAACTGGGGCGCGGTCGACGTGCCGCTCGTCGAGGAGACCGAGGCCTACGAGATCGAGATCCTCGATGGCGTTGCCGTGAAACGGGTGCTGAGCGCGACCAACACCACCGCGCTCTACACCGCCGCCCAGCAGACCGCCGACTGGGGCGCGTTGATCGGTCCCGGCGACACGCTCGATATCCGCATCTTCCAGCTCTCCGCCATCATTGGGCGGGGTGCGGCCAAAACCATCACGCTCCAACTCTGAGGACCGCTATGTCCGACGCCACGACCAACCTGCTGCTCCCGTACATCCTCGCGGCGCAGGCACAGAAACATGTCACCCACAACGAGGCACTGCGGCTGCTCGACGGGCTGATCCAGCTCTCGGTACTCAACCGCGACCTGACCGCTCCGCCTGGCAGCCCCGCCGATGGCGACCGCTACATCGTCGCATCAGGCGCGACGGGCGATTGGGCGGGCTGGGATCTGAACGTCGCGCGCTGGACCGACGGCGCCTGGATCCGCTTGCCACCCCGGACCGGCTGGCGGGCATGGGTCGAGGACGAGGGGCTGCTGCTGGTCTACGACGGCGCGGGCTGGACCGGGACCACACCGGCGGCGGTGCAGAACATGGCGCTCCTCGGGATCGGCACGACGGCGGATGCGTCGAATCCGTTCTCGGCCAAGCTCAACGCCGCGCTCTGGACCGCGAAGACCGTGGCCGAGGGCGGCACCGGTGATCTTTTCTACACCATGAACAAGGAGGCGGCCGGCGACGATCTCGGTCTGACCTTGCAGACCGGTTTCGTGACCAAGGCGCTGGTGGGGCTGTTCGGCTCGGACAGGTTCCGGCTCGCGGTCTCGGCCGACGGCAGCACCTTCTTCGACGGGCTCAGCGTCGACAACGCCAACGGCATCGTCGACCAGCCCCGGATGCCGCGCTTCAAGGCGTACACGAACTACGACAACTACGTGGGCGTCGGGACCTGGACGAAGATCGGCCTGAACAACACCGACTACAACGACCAGGGTGGGTTTGATGCCGGGACCAACATGTTCACAGCCCCCGTGGATGGCACCTACCTCTTTGGCGCGACGCTGCTCTACAAGGTCAATTCCAGCACAGCGGCGCGGATGCGCGGTCGCCTTGTGCTGAATGGCGCAACCGAAATCCGAGGGTCCTACGGCGAGATCAGCGGCGCGCATGTCTCGGAAGCGACGGCCCTCTGGCTGCAGACCATGGTGCCGCTGACTGCGGGCGATACGGTTGAGCTCCAGGGGTATTTCCGCGCGCAGGATGGGTATTTCGCGGCCGATCACACGTCCCTTTGGGGCTGCAAGGTCGGCTGAGCATCGGGAGGACTGACCCATGACACCACCCCGATCCGAGCAGAGTTTCGTGCGCATGCCCGACGCCGAGTTCGAGGCCATGCTGGCACGCGCCGCAGAAGAGGGCGCGAAACGCGCGCTCGCCGATGTGGGCCTCGACGGTGAAGAGGCAGCGCTCGACATCCGCGACCTGCGATCCTTGCTCGACTGCGTCCGTCTGGTGCGTCGCACCGCCATGCAGACCGCCGTCCGCATGATCACCACCGGCGTCATGCTGGCACTGCTCGCGGGCATCGCGATCAAGCTCAAAATCTTCGGTGGCGGTCCATAGCCGCTCGCCACTCCAAACTGTCAGTCCAATCGACCCGCCTCCGAGGCGGGTCTTTTCGTTTCTGGAGGATACCATGACTACGACCTTTTTCGACCATTGGCGCGATTTGCCGGAGAAAGCCTGGCGCTGGCCGAATTTCAGCCCGGCCGAAATTGCGTGCCGCGGCACCGGCAAGCTGCTTGTCAACGAACCGGCGCTCGACAGCCTGCAGGCGCTGCGGGACCGGCTGGGCAAGCCGCTGATCGTCCGCTCGGCCTATCGCAGCCCCGAGCACAACCAAGCGGTGGGCGGTGCCAAACGCTCGAAGCACATGGAGGGCGCCGCCTTCGACATCGCGATGGCGAACCACGACCCGGCGGCCTTCGAGGCGGCGGCGCGGGAGGTCGGGTTCCTCGGCTTCGGCTTCTATTCGCGCTCTGGGTTCATCCATGTCGACCTCGGCCCCGCACGCCAGTGGGGCGAGCGGTTCCCGGCACGTGCCGTTCCCTTCGCGGCCGAGACACCGCCCGCGCGCGAGGTGCTGGCTGACAGTCGCACCATGAAGGGTGGTGGCGCGGCCGGTGTCGCCACGCTGGGCGCGGCTGGGGTCGAGGTGGCGCAGAGCGTCCTGGCCGAGACCCAGACCGCCATCCTGCCGCTCGTGCCGTATCTCGACACGTTGCGCTGGGTGTTCATCGCCGTGGCGCTCGGCGGCATCGCGGTCACGATCTATGCTCGGCTCGACGACTGGAAACGGGGGCGGCGATGATCGGCGGCCTCCTCGCTGCGCTCGCCGGATCGGCATGGGCACGCGCAGCGCTCCGCTACGGCGTCACAGCCTTAGCGATCCTTCTTTTCCTGTTTGCCCTGCGGCGCTCCGGGGAGCGGGCGGGACGCCTCGCCGAGCGCCTTGAAACCACGGAGAAGGTCAATGATGTCCAAAGCCAGATGCTGGAAGCAGCAGCTCGCCGTCCTCGCGATCGCAACGAGCTTACTGAACGGTTGCGGGACGGCAGGTTTTGAAGCTGGCGGCGTGGCAGCGTGTCCGCCGGTCGTGGAATACAGCAGGGAGTTTCAGGCTAGGGCAGCTGAGGAGCTAGCCCTGCTGCGGCGTGGCTCGGTCATCATTGAGATGATGGGTGACTACGCCGTGCTGCGGGCGCAGGTGCGGGCATGTGGGTAGTCCGGCCTTACCAAGCGGCCTAGGAAACACAAGTGGGGGAATGGCAATGAAGCCGCGAACACCCGCGAGATGATTTGAGCGCAGCGCGCAGATTGATTGCGACTAATTGCTTTTTGGGGGTGCGTGTTCTGCACGGCTTCTGGTCTGATTTTCAGGTCTCCAGCACCTGATCGTGTGCATAGCCATGCACCACGAGATGAAAGCCTTCTTCAGCGGTCGGCGATGCGAAGTGACTGGAAAACTGGTGGAACTGTGCCTCCGTGACCGCGAAGGGGTGGTCTCCCGCCGCGTTGCGCGCGCGCAGCCGAGCCAAGCAGACCTCGTCTGGCACGTCAAACACGTGAAGCTGGCGCGCGGCTTCAGTGCCGGCGATGATCTCCCTCATCCAGGCGCGTTGCGCGATGGTGTTTGCCGGGAAGTCGAGGACGACCGACACACCCGCGTTAAGCAAGCCGACCACATGAGGCCCCATAACACTTTGGAGCTTCGATGAGCATCGCACATAATCCTTCAGCGAATGCAGCTCATCTGCGAAGAGCGCATCGAGCCAGGAGTCCTCAGCGATAAGAACCGTTCCGGGCGTGGCCCCAAGCTGGGCGGCCATGGTGGACTTCCCGGATGCGATCTTACCGCACAGCATGTGCAGCGTCGGAGATTCAGACAACATTGTTATGTCTCCCTCATTACGGATGAAAAGATTTCAGGATTGGCCTGTAGCGGGATCTGATGCCAAAGTATTGGCCTCGTCCGCCAAGGCATTGACAGATCATGCCACCGCATTCCTTTCTCGGTGGCTGTTCCTTTGAAAAAGCAGCCGGATGCAGAACGCCGTCTCGGCGAGGATCGTCAGTAGATACGCCGGTACGAATGCCTGGGACCATTCAGGGGAGAAGAAGCGCAGGCCGCTGCCGATCAGATAGACGAGCCCGGCGATCGCCAGGCCGGCCCCGAAGACCATCGCAAAATGACCTGATCGCCAGACAAGCAGACCCATGATCAAGCTATTGACGCCAAAGAAAATGAGGCCGAGATCATAGCCATGACCGTGCAGATCGAGGAACACCAGCGCAAGCGCGTTGGCATCGACAAGCTCGTTGGGGCCAGAAATCAGAAGCCACGCGGCTTGCAGGACCATGAGGTTCGCGGCGACCAGCACAGTCTGGATCAGCCGGAACACCATCGCGGACAGGGCAAGCCCCGGCGACGCGGCCCGAAAGATCAGATAAAGCAGTATGGCGAGCCCGGCATCGGAAAGCGCCATCACCAGATCGGCGGCGATGGCCAGCCGGAACTGGCCCGGGGCGGCCAGGATCGCCGCCGCGGTGCCTGCCGCATCGCCAAGGTCGATCAACGGGCCACGCAGGCCCAGCTCGGCCCCTAGGCCCGCGACGATGATGAGCAGGTACAGCATGCCTGCAAGGCGGGCTTGGCGGGCAAACTCGGGCGTCAGTGCGGGATCGGTCATCAGGGCCTCCTTTCGGTGCGATTGGCCATGACATACCGGAACGGATTCGACCCGAACATTGCCAGAAACGCACCGGTGCGGTTCATGATCGTTCCGCCAGCTGGGGCGGTACCCGCCTCCGGCTTTGCCGACGCTGGCGTCGTCGGGCGGTTCGCCCGTTGACCTGCCCAGACCGAGCCGAGGACGATCAGCGCGCCGAATCCCTGCAGCAGGGACAGCGACTGGCCCAGCACCACCCAGCCAAGGATCACCGCCGTCACCGGGCTCATCATGCCCAGCATCGAGACCGCGCCTGGCTCGATCCGGGCGACGCCCCGGAACCAGAGCGCATAGGTGGCCGCAGAACCGATGAGCCCGAGCCAGACCAGTCCGGCCAGGTTCGTCGCCGTGAGTGTCGGCAGCGCAGGTTCCACGATCAGCGCCAGCGGCAACAGGATCACCCCCCCGGCGGTCAACTGCCAGGCGGTGAAGCTGAGGGCCGAGACGGGCGGTTGCCATTTCCGGCTGAGGACCGTGCCCGCCGCCATGGATGCCGCGCCACCAAGCCCTGCAGCGATGCCCACGGGGTCCAGTTCGGCGTCCGGCGAGATCAGCAGAAGCGCCACGCCCAGAACGCCAGTTGCAGCTGCGGCAACCGCACCTGCCCGGATCGGCGTGCCGAGCCACCCACGTGCCATCAGGATCACCATCATGGCCTGCAGCGATCCCAGCGTGGCCGCCACCCCGCCGGGAAGCCTGTAGGCGGCCACGAACAAGAGCGCCCAGAACAGCGCGAAGTTGAAACTGCCGAGCAGGAAGACGCGACCGAGCCAGGCACGGGGTGGCAGGCAACGCGTGACAGCAAGCAGCAGCAGTCCGGCTGGCAAGGCCCTAAGCGCGGCAAGGGTCACGGGATATCCCGCAGGCAGCGCCTCGGTCGTGACGAGATAGGTGCTTCCCCAGACCGCCGGGGCGAGCGCTGTGAGAAGGATGTCGGTGGTGCGGGACATGGCTGTATCTCCTGGCGGGGGCTTACCAAAGCGGATGGAAGGGCAAACGCGGGCGGTCCGGCCAGGGATCAAGGCCGATGTCACGCATCAGATGAGGCGGCAGATCGCGCGGCACGCCGCGCGGAATGCGGTGCCTGTGCCGGGCTGCAGTGCGGAGAAATGAGAGGGTCATGGCATTTCCTTTCAGGCGACGAGGCGGAGGGCGGCGCGCAGTTGCGCGGCCAAATCCTCGCGCGGTCCGTTGACGAGCCGGGCGCCGGTCTCGCGGACGATGAGGGTTGGAATGGATCGGACCTGGAGGGCACGGGCGTGTTGCCGGTCGGTCTCGACGGCTCGAAGGGTTTCCGGGTCCTCGAAAACATCGACGAAGGCCGCAGCTTCGAAGCCCAGCTCCCGGGCGGCGTGCAGCACCGTTGCTGGGTCAGCGACGTTCCGCGCCTCCGTCAGATGCGCGCGCTGCAGGCGGTCGAACATGTCCCAGTGGGCGGCCTGTCCGCCAAGCTGCTCCGCTGTCTTGCATCCCAGTGCGGCCGTCAGCCCGTGGGGATAGTCGAAGGGCGCGGCCCGCATGGCGTCGATATCGACGAGGTCCGGTCGGTCGCTCACCTGGCGGCAGACCGCCCAGTGCCCGAGGATGGTCTCGCGGGCGTCCTCGGGCGTGCCCCAGCGGGTGGCCATCTCGGCACGGCTGGCCTGCAGGACGAAGGTGCGGTGCCGGATGTCGAGGTCGAACTCGGCGGCAAGCGTCCGCATCCGCGACGAGGTGTTGAAGCACCAGCAGCAGACGACGTCGTGGAAGAAGTCGATGGTGAGGGAGGGCATTACGCAGCCTCCTCGGTCAGGGAGGCACCTGCCAGCCGCGCGGCGATCCGGGCGACATGCGCGCCCTGGAAGCGCGCGCCGGCGAGGTCGGTCTCGGTGGGCGCGCGGGATCCGTCGGCCCCGGCGATGGTGCCCGCGCCATAGGGCGCGCCGCCGACGATGCCCTCGGCCGTCGTCTGGCCCACGAAGGTGTAGGGCATGCCCGCGATCAGCATCCCGAAATGCTGGAGCGGGATCTGGGTGGACAGCAGCGTCGCCTCGTGCCCGCCATGCTGCGAGCCGGTCGAGGCGAAGACGGCCGCGACCTTGCCCACCAGCGCGTTCCGCGCCCAGAGCCCGCCCGCCTGGTCGAGGAAGGATTTCATCTGCCCGGCCATCATGCCGAAGAGGGTCGGCGTGCCGAAAATGATGGCGTCGTAGGCTTCCAGATCGGCCGGCGCCGCGACAGGCGTGTCGTCTTGGACAAAGCCGACCTTTTGCCGGATCTCTTCGGGGACGGTTTCAGGCACGCGACGCATGTCGACATGGGTGCCGGGCACGCTGCGTGCGCCTTCGACTTCGGCCTGCGCAAGGGCGCGGACATGGCCATAGCTGGAATAGTAAAGAACAAGAACGCGGGTCATGGGATCCTCTCAGTGCATTGGGTTTCGATGCCTGAGAGGATGGGGGATCGGTCGGGCCGGAATAACCCGCTGACTGTCACTTCATTCTTTACGCCGGTTGAAGAATGTCAGGACCGGAGCGCCGTGCGCAGGTGGTCGAGGAAGGCCGTTACCTTCGCGTCCATCCCCAGCCGCGAGGCCGTCACGGCGAAGATCTCCGGCGCGGGAAGCTCCCAGTCGGGCAGAACGCGCACCAGTTCACCACGTGCCTCGGCCTCGTTCGAGACGAAGTCCGGCAAGGTGCCGATGCCCTGCCCCGCGATCAGGAGGTCGCGCAGGACGAGGCTGTTGCCGACACGAACCGGCGGATCGAGGTCGATTGTGACCGTGCCGGACGGGCCAGTCAGCGCCCATGTGGTCAGGTGGTCCGCAAGCAGGAAGCCGATCACCCGGTGCCGGGCGATGTCCTGCGGGACAACCGGCACGCCCGCCCTTTCCAGATAGGCGGGTGCCGCGAAGATCCGCTGCCGCATCGTCCCGACCTTCCGCGCCACCAGCGCCGAGTCCGGCATGGCAGGCCGGATGCGGATCGAGACGTCGAACCCGCCCTCGACCATGTCCACCACCCGGTCGTCCATGGACACTGTCAGACGCAGATCGGGATAGGCGTCGAGAAACCCCGGCAGGATCGGCGCGATCACCGTCTGCCCGAAGGAGCTGGAGGCGTTGACCTTCAGGTGACCGCGCACGGCCCCGGCGCCATCGCGGATGCGTGTCTCGACCTGGGTTACGGCATCCAGAATGCCTGTCGCCTCGTCGTAGTAGAGCCGCCCGGCATCCGTGAGCGACATGGAGCGCGTCGTGCGCGTCAGCAGCGTCGTGCCAAGACTCTCTTCGAGCAGCTTGATCTCGCGGCTCAGAAGCGCGGGCGACACGCCAAGATCCTCCGCCGCACGCGCGAAGCTGCCGCGTTCGACGATGCGGCGGAAGGCGTGCATGACGGAAAGCTTGTCCATTTCGGATGAAGCCCATTTCGGATGAATGCCACGTCGGACAGCGTACAACTCTCTACTCTTAGCACGAATTACACTGTGATGCGAATGACTTGGCATAGGACTCTCTTCGTCTTCCGTCATGAGATGGAAGCTTGACGACAACGAAGCGTCAGATCGGATAGCCAATATGGAGAGCAGCACTGCTGCTAGGGGCTTGACCTTCCAATCGTTGGAACCCTTATCTCAGCCTGTGAGCAATGATTCGAATGAGAAAGGACACACCATGACTGCTCACGAAAAGATACCCCCGCAGGCCCCGGAAAGGGTGCAGATCCCGATCGAAGGGATGACTTGCGCCTCCTGTGTCGGCCGGGTGGAGAAAGCGCTTTCGGCCGTGCCCGGAGTGCTGTCGGCTAGCGTCAACCTGGCCACCGAGCAGGCGGAAGTTCGTATCTCGGATCCTTCGGTTCAGCCCGATCTGATCCACGTCATCGAGGCAACGGGCTATTCGGTGCCCGGAAAGACCATCGAGCTCGCGATCGACGGCATGACCTGTGCGTCCTGCGTGGGCCGTGTTGAGCGGGCGCTTCAGACCGTTTCCGGCGTGACGGATGCCCGCGTGAACCTCGCGACCGAGAAGGCCACGGTGGAGGGAACGGCGGATGCCGCAACCCTGATCGCCGCCGTCGCCGAGACTGGCTATGCCGCACGCGAGGTCGCGCGCGACACCGGCGAGGACGCGGCCAGGGCCACCCGTAAGGATGCCGAACAGGCGCTGCTGAAGCGCGACCTCGGACTTGCCGCCACCTTCGCCCTGCCGGTATTCGTTCTTGAGATGGGCAGCCATATCATCCCCGGCATGCATGCCGTGATCGGCTCCACCATCGGGCACGGGACAAGCTGGCTCCTGCAGTTCGCGCTGACTACTTTCGTCCTCGCGGTGCCGGGTCTTCGTTTCTATACCAAAGGGATCCCCGCGCTTCTGCGTGCGGCGCCCGACATGAACAGCCTTGTCGCGGTCGGTACACTCGCCGCCTATCTCTACTCGGTCGTGGCGACCTTTGCGCCGGGCGTGCTGCCCGCGGGCACGGTCAACGTCTACTACGAAGCCGCGGCGGTGATCGTGACGCTAATTCTGCTGGGCCGGTATCTTGAGGCGCGTGCCAAGGGCCGTACCTCCGAGGCGATCAAGCGTCTGGTCGGGCTACAGGCCAAGACGGCGCGCGTGCGCCGTGAAGGCAAGGTCGTGGAGATCCCGGTGGCAGATGTCGCCCCCGGAGACATCGTCGAGGTGCGCCCCGGCGACCGACTGCCGGTCGATGGCGAGGTTGTCGAAGGGCAAAGCTACGTCGACGAGTCGATGATCACCGGCGAGCCGGTGCCGGTTGCCAAGACTGCGGGCGCGGAGGTCGTCGGTGGCACCGTAAACCAGAACGGCGCGCTGGCCTTCCGCGCGACGGCGGTGGGTGGCGACACGATGCTGTCGCAAATCATCCGCATGGTGGAGGCCGCCCAAGGTTCCAAACTGCCGATTCAGGCGCTTGTCGACCGCGTGACCATGTGGTTCGTCCCGGCGGTGATGATGCTGGCGGCGCTGACGTTCGGCGTCTGGCTGATCTGGGGGCCCGATCCGGCGCTGACCTTCGGCCTTGTCAACGCAGTTGCAGTTCTAATTATCGCATGCCCCTGTGCCATGGGTCTGGCCACGCCAACCTCGATCATGGTCGGCACCGGCAGGGGTGCCGAGATGGGTGTGCTGTTCCGCAGGGGCGAGGCGCTGCAACTCTTGAAGGAAACCCGAGTCGTCGCGCTGGACAAGACCGGCACGCTGACAGAGGGCAAGCCCGCTCTGACAGATCTCGAACTGGCCATCGGCTTTGATCGGGCAGAGGTACTGGCGCGGGTGGCGGCGGTCGAGGCGCATTCTGAGCATCCTATCGCCCGCGCCATTGTCGCGGCTGCCGAGGCCGAGGGAGCCGAGGCTCAACCTGCCCAGAGCTTCAACTCGGTGACGGGCTACGGCGTGGAGGCGACGGTAGCGGGCGCCCGCGTCCAGATCGGTGCCGACCGGTTCATGCACCAGCTGGACCTCGACACTGCCACGTTCGCCCGGACGGCCGAACGCCTGGGCGATGAGGGCAAGACCCCGCTCTATGCCGCCATCGACGGCAGGCTCGCGGCTATCATCGCCGTGGCCGACCCGATCAAGGACTCGACCCCCGAGGCCATCGCGTCCCTGCACGGCATGGGCCTGAAGGTTGCGATGATCACCGGAGACAACGCACGCACGGCGCATGCCATCGCGCGTCGCCTCGGAATCGACGAGGTGGTCTCCGAGGTGCTACCGGATGGCAAGGTCGACGCCGTCAAGCGACTGAAGCAACTGGGCCGCCTGGCCTATGTCGGCGACGGCATCAACGATGCCCCGGCGCTCGCCGAGGCGGATGTGGGGCTGGCCATCGGCACCGGCACGGACGTCGCCATCGAGGCAGCGGACGTGGTGCTGATGTCGGGCAGTCTGAAGGGTATCCCCAACGCCATCGCACTAAGCCAGGCGACCATCGGCAACATCCGGCAGAACCTTTTCTGGGCCTTCGCCTACAACACGGCGCTGGTACCGGTGGCGGCGGGCGTGCTCTACCCTGCCTTCGGCATCCTGCTTTCGCCGGTCTTCGCTGCAGGGGCGATGGCGCTCTCCAGCGTCTTTGTGCTTGGCAATGCGCTGCGGCTCAAGCGCTTCGCGGCGCCGTCCCTCGCCGATAGGCCAGCCCGCCGCACGCCCCCCGCATCGGCGGCCGTCCCTGCGGAATAACCACACGCACCCCGGGCCGTTCCGGCCCGGGGTTCTTGACACCCCAGCAAGAGGAATCAATCCCATGGAACCACAGACCGAAAAAACCACTGACGTCATCCTCTACACGACGCCGACCTGTCCCGATTGCCGCCAACTCAAGACTTGGATGGAACGTGCGGGCATCAGGTATCAGGAGCGTGATCTCGCCGACCCGAAGATCATGGAAGAAGCCAAGGTCCGCTACGGTGTGCGCGTCGCACCGATCACCGTGATCGGGGACTGGTTTGCCTACGGTATCTTTGCCGAACAAAAACCGAGGATCGAAGAAGCCCTGGACCTGCACGAGGAGGCGCGGCAATGAACATCGGAGAAGCGGCAAAGATATCTGGCGTCTCGGCAAAGATGATCCGCTATTACGAGCAGACCGGCCTGATCCCCACCGCGCAGCGCACCGGGTCAGGCTATCGCGACTACAGCGAAAAGGACGTGCACATGCTGAGTTTCGTGCGACGCGCCCGCGATCTCGGCTTTTCGGTCGAGGTTATTGGTGAGTTGCTCGGGCTCTGGACCGATCGCTCGCGCCGGAGCGCCGATGTGCGGCAACTCGCCGAGGGTCACCTAAGCAACCTGCGACGCAAGATCGAAGAGCTTGAGGAGATGTCGAACACGTTGGAAACGTTGATAGATGCTTGCCATGGCGATCACCGTCCGGACTGCCCGATCATCGCCGATCTCGAGAACAGCGAGACGGAAGAATCTCTGCGAGACGTTAAACCCCGAGCTGGCGCGATCGATCCGGTGATGCAGATCAAGAAGCGTTAGATCGATGGCCGCCACAGTTTCAGACTTTGTGCCCGCAGATACGTGTCGGCGGCCGAACCACGTCACCATACGCGAGTTGGATGGCAGGTTTCTGATGCACAAGTCAATGGGATTGATCAGTTGGAGATTAGATAATTACAATGGGTTATGGGGTGGAGAAGGTTCGACGTCAGGACCATTCCCTCCGCCACTTGCCCCTAAAGAACTGTTCTCTCTGAAGAGTGCTGGCCGAATTTTTCCGTGTTTTCAAAGGGGTTTGCAAGTGGGGCTAAGCACCGACCTCAGCGTCGCGCGCCCCGAAAGCGTTCTCTGCCGCCGGTTTTCTCCGAACCTGGTGACTGCGCCTATTTGGTGAATAGTCTTGTAAGCCTCTGAAATAAAATCCTGTTTCTATAGGTCAACTTAAACACTTCGACACCAGTGGCGTTCGGTTAGATGGAACTGGGATCGAACCTTCATTGGCCTCTGTATGCATCTATGAGCGGTTAGTGCTACGCCGCGGCACGCAGTGCTGCCATGTCAAAACTGGCGGGGAGCTGACGTTCGCTGCGCGGTGCACCAACGTCGGGTGTGCGGGACAAACCTGCCGTTGGCGGCGCTCATGGCAACGTCTGCTCCCAGCCTGAAAGCTGAAATTCACTTTAGAGCAGCACTAGCTATAGCGATGTGTAAGAAGGTCGGGACAAGGCTATTCGCGATGCAATGACATTGCTAGCGCACCCGGCAGACATACCAACCTATCCGGCTGACGTACCACGAAGCTGGTTGATATCGTGAACCACGGTTGGAGTTTGCACAGAGTCCAGTGATAAATCATGGCTGTACAACAATTCATCCATCAACACCGCCAGGAGATCCGAACGCGATCCAACTGAGGCTTTGACATAAACGTGGTGCAAGTGGCTTTTGACAGTGCCTCTCTTGGACTTTCGATGAGCGGAAATCTCCGTGATACTGAGCCCGCGGATAGCCAAAATTGCGATCTCACGTTCGCTCTTGGTCAGACCCCACGCCTGAAATCTTCCCATAAGGATTTTGTCGAATCCTGTACGAATTGCATGCGCAAGATCGTGCTCGTGTTTTGAGTTCGCCAGAAGACGAAAGTAGGATTGAATGGATAGGATCACGGCCAGGATCAGGGCTGCCTCAGCCAACAGTTCCATGGCCAGATGGACCGTCGCGAAAAAGGACGGTTGTTCCCCTTCACGTATTTCGTGGGCGAGTTCCAGAATGACGTCTATTCCAAAAGCCACTGCACAGAAAAAATAGAGCGCGACGATTATTGCGCTACGCTCAATTTCGGGCTCCCGGTTTGCTCTTAATAGCATCGCAGCTCCTCCAATGTGTCCGAAGAGTCCTGCAGAAGCCCCGGCTCAAGCGCCTAAACCTAAGTTCACTTTTGTAAACCCAGGTGTAGGATAGCGCCTATTCCCCAGCGTTTACATGCATTCACCCTTGCCTATGCGCGTACCCAGCGATTTCAACTATGAACGAACACCGAAGAAAAGCAAAGTGGCGTATCCGCGCGGTTTCCCGATCCGTCTGCTTCCCGTTGGTAGACGAAGAGCCGGAGAAAGTCGTTTTCCCGCCAACAAAATGGAGAATATCTCATGAAAACCTTACTGCATGCCACTGCCACCGGAATTCTCCTATCGTTTTTCATCGCGCCGTCGGTGATGGCACAGGATGAGGGGTCCATCGCGCGAGGCGGACGGCTTTATGACAAGTGGTACAAAGAGATCAAAGCGGACGCCCCGACAGAATCTCATAAGCTCTACCCCTCTGCGAATGAGACATATGCCGGTAATCCAGGCGCGAACTGGCGCTGCAAAGAATGTCATGGTTGGGACGGCATGGGTGTGGATGGCGCCTATGCCTCGGGCAAACACGCGACTGGCATCAAGGGCATCAACGGCATGGCGGGTGGCGATCCGGCGGCGGTGGTTGCTGTGTTGACAGACCCCGCACATGGTTATGGCGATAAGATGTCGGAAACCGATCTTATGGATTTGGCAAATTTTGTCACGGCCGGTCAGATCGACATGGACGTCTACATTGACCGCGAGGCCAAAGCGCCCAAAGGCGACGCGGCGAATGGTGAACAGGTGTACAATACTGTTTGCGCCAATTGTCATGGGGACGACGGTATGTTGCCAAAAGACATGCCGTCGCTTGGCTCGCTTATGGGTAACCCATGGGAAATCATGCACAAGGTATTGAATGGACAACCGAACGAACGGATGCCCGCCTTGCGCGCAATCGATCATCAGGTTGCAGCCGATGTCCTGGCCTACCTGACGACGCTGCCGTCTGAATAACGGCATTTCACAGACACAATGAAAAATCATCCGTTCGGGGCGCGAAACTGCCCCGGCGGTATGACGTGACGGAAGGAGGCCTGTGCCGATGTTCAGGTGGATCGGGAGACTGTGGCGTTGGTATGCACGGCCAAGCATACAGATCGGGCAAGGTGTCCTGCTGAGTATTGGGCTTGTCGCCGGGATCATTTTTTGGGGCGGGTTCAACACCGCTATGGAAGCGACCAACAGCCTGGAGTTCTGTATTTCCTGCCACGAAATGCGGGATACGGTCTATGTCGAATATAAAGAGAGTTCGCATTACCAAAACGCTTCGGGGGTGCGGGCGATCTGTTCGGATTGCCACGTCCCGCACGAATGGGGGCCGAAAGTTGTGCGAAAGATTCAGGCCTCTGGCGAAGTATGGGGCAAGCTCACCGGCGTGATTGATACACCGGAGAAGTTCGAGGCCAAGCGGCTTGAGCTTGCCACCCATGTCTGGGAGACGATGAAGGCAAATGACTCCCGCGAGTGCCGCAATTGCCACAGCTTTGAGGCGATGGATTTCGAGCACCAGTCGATTCGGGCACGTGAGAAGATGGAGCCCGTGTCTACAGGAGAATATCTTGGCGACGGCTCAACCTGCATTGATTGTCACAAAGGCATTGCTCACAAATTACCACATGTCCCGAGAGACGACTGAAGTGGCATGGGGCAGATGCGTGAGGGGCTCGTTCGGCGGGCTATATGCCTCCAGTTGAACAGTTCAGCCAGTTTAGGTCCGCCACCAGTTTGCGTCGCAATGCCTTCGGATGGCATGGCCGGACCGTTCATCCCACCCCAGTTCCCCGAATTCCGTGCTTTGCAAACACTGTTTCTTGGGCAGAACTTGCCATCCAAGCGAGACGCAGCATCTGTCAAAACGGGCTCAGAACCGCCGCTCGCTGCGCGCACCATGAACGGCAGGATTGGACCGTAGAGCGACGGCGCATAATGCCAAGCCGACTTGGCCTGGCCACTGCGATGCCGCAAATCCGCTTCGAGCCCCTCTCAGACCTTGCTGGTGACGAACCTGACGATTGAAGTGTCCCGCTGGCGAGCAACGAGGTTGAACCCTATGCTGAAGGGTAGCCTGCTCATGCGAAAAAATAGGAGAGCATCGTGACAGCATACATCATTGGCCAGATGGAGATACACAGCCGGGATTGGATGGATGAGTATTTTGCAAAGATTCCTGATGTGGTGAACCGTCACAACGGGACTTTCAAGGTGCGCGGCGGCGACCCGGAGCGCCTTGAAGGGGAGGGCAAGATGCCTGATGCTGCCTTCGTAATCGAGTTCCCGGACCGCTTTCATGCAACATCGTTCTGGAATTCCGACGAGTTTCAGTCTCTTGCGGTTCTGCGACGCTCCGGCTCCACACTGAACGCAATTCTCACTGATGCGCTGGATTGATCGTATGTCCCTTTAGTCCGCGCTGCTTAGTCCGCGCTGCCACCTCGGATCTTTGGGAGTTCTGCGGCGGGGATGAATGGCCGCTTCGGTGCGGCGCTGGTGGTCAC
>ATLU01000077.1_pt1 | contig 39179 bp, 37 predicted proteins | sample 178751 | NCBI WGS metagenome assembly ATLU01 (sample SAMN02211837, study PRJNA209200) | bioreactor metagenome | isolation source: day 23 sample from continuous culture bioreactor inoculated with sediment... | place: Germany: Wadden Sea | collected 2011
AGGGTGAAGACCTCCAGGTAGTGCGTCTTCCCGAAGCGGTAGCCTATGCCACCCCAGACCTAACTATCGCCCTAACAAAGAATTTGCTGACACTTAGAGGAAAACTGCTTCTACCCAAGGCCACCATCCATCTGAGAGAACTGCCCAAGAGTGCGGTGAGCCTGTCAGATGATGAGATCATCATAGGCAGGAGTGAACAGACAGCCAAGTCGTCACCACTGACGATTGATGCGGAGGTCATCGTGCAGGTCGGCGACCAGGTCAGTTTCAATGGCTTTGGGCTCAACACCCGACTGGAGGGTAATGTTGATCTTAGGAGTAAACAGGGACGTAATCTGGCGCAGGGCGAACTTTCACTCAAGGAAGGACGTTACAGGGCTTATGGTCAGGATCTCACCATCACCCAGGGACGGCTGCTATTTAACGGGCCACCTGAAAATCCCAATCTGGACGTTAAGGCAACACGCCTCTCCCTGGATCGTTCAGTAACCGCCATACTGGAACTCACTGGCAATCTTCGCACACCGCTGGTACAGATTTCAAGCACACCCACACTGCCGGAAGAGGAGGCACTGGCCTACCTGATGACCGGCCAAGGGCTATCCGCTGAAGGTCCGAGTAAGGCCGCACTGTTGCGTCAGGCGGTGGCCACCAAAGGCCTGGAGAAAAGCCAGGAGATTCTTGATCGCATCGCCACCGGATTGGGGGTAGATGAAGTAAGAATTCAGGAAGGGAGCAGTCTGGAAGACACCGCCCTGCTGCTGGGAAAATACCTCTCGCCAGACCTCTATGTCAGTTATGCCGTTGGCCTGTTCGATAACCAGGGCGCACTCATCACCCGCTATCGGTTAAGCAGGCGTCTTCGCCTCGAAGTGCAATCTGGAAAAAGTCAGAGCATGGATCTGATTTATGATGTCGAGCGTTAACACCGAGTCAGTTTCAAGGTGCTATATTCATACCAAGGAAATTCAAAAACACAGGGAGAGTAATCATGGAGTTGAATGCGTTACCGAAATATGACATGAGTGACAATCCGACAAACTGCTGCCCCCGGTTTCATCCAGAGAACTGGGATAATCAAGAGCTGCACTTTAAAGATAAACTGTTCGTCAAAGCTAACACCAGCAGCCTCTTCCACATACCCATCAATATGGGCGCCGTCTTTTCAAAGACATTGGGTGCAATCGAAAAGGCTGATGCAACCAGTGAAAATGATTTTATTGTCTTGTCTCATGATCCTTCCGCCTGGCGCGCAGAACATCTCTTTTCAGTAACTAAAGAAGTTCCTGGACAAGAGATGATTCGTCTCTCAGGCGATTATCTGACCAAAGTATTCGAGGGGCCTTATAAAAAGGTAGCCAAGTGGGATAAAGAGATGCGAGCCTTTGTTGAAGAGCACGGAAATAAAACCAAAAAAGTCTACTTCTTCTACACCACTTGTCCCAAGTGCGCGAAACACTACGGCAAGAATTATGTGGTCGCTGTCAGTGAAATTTGAAAGATATAATGATTCAGAAATCACCAGTCGCTACCAGTAAATAGCGTAACGACTGGCGATTCAGTTCACATTAGTCAACCCCGCAAGCAGATCTCCTACAGCGTTAATCAATCACACTCAATCTTGCAGTTATTGGCATCACCACTGCAGTTGGCGTACGCCACACCCAAAGAATCATCTTCATTCAAAACCCTGCAAACATCACGCGTTCGCATACTCAAAGAGACACCTTTCTGATAGTTACAAGTGATCTTATACAGACCATTCTTTTGTGAAAGCATCACACTTGAGGGTTTCCCTCTGCTGATTTCTGCGGCAGATGACCCACAGGGCACATACCCCATAAATTCACCGTCGGAAGATTCCCATAGAGAACTGAATTTCTTCTGTTTGAAATCAGCATATCTCTCGCACTCCACGGGATCATTTGCCTCTCCAGGACATACAACCCCATAGGTTCTTTTAAACATACTTTGTATTTCATCTTCTGTAGTACATTCACCCACCTGTTTTGCCTGTGAAAGATCAGGACAAAGCAACACTTTACCTGCAAGTACGGGGCTGGATAGAAGCAATATAGATAGCGTCATCATCACGGAAAAAACATTATACTTCACAGGGAACTCCAATATTTAATAGCATTAATGGTAATGGTAAGAAGGTTGGGCATGTATTACAAGGTAAATAGCATCTTCATAATATGTTCTCAAACAGATCCTGCTTAATCAGTATCAATAGGAAAATCTAATTGGGCAGAGGGACTTTGTTTCAGCTATCAAAATTCGTCAAGATAAGGCGTGATCCCCTAAGGACATCATCGCTAAATCGGCAGCTTCATTAAAACAGAATGATCAAACTGATCCGACATTAAACCTGTCATTTCTCATGATAGAAGAAAATATTTCACTGAGTGAACGTGATAAAAAAGTCACCTAGTCACTGCTGTCCCGTTAGCTCACTCAACAAAACCAACGAATTGAAATCCTGTTTAAAAACATAAATAGGGGCTCTTCAAAATAATACTATTAGATCACGTTTTTCAGATGGATCGCGCTGTAATAACCCTAATATTGACAGCACCCTTTTCTTAGTTTTAATTGACGCTTGAGCGCTTTAGAAAACCTAAAATTAAGATAAACACACAAAACGTTCCCTATCCGCCTCATTACCACATTTTTACCGATGTGGGCCAAAGTTTGGATATTCCCATTCTGTTTGATCAAACAGAATGGGAATCACTACCTGCCAGAAAACCTGTCAACATCAGATAAGGTTTTTGTCGGATAGACTGAAATGAGTCATACGATAAATGTAGTGATGTCCCGTCTCTGGATCTCAATAACCGATGCGACATAACTCAGCGACATATACTTGACTGTCTGCGCACCCGAAAGTTCAACCGTTGCAAGGAAAATGGCTTGGAGATTTCCGCACCAAATATGCAGCGCAGATTAGACAATCACTTCAATCAGGGCAACTCATCCCTGATATAGCGATAAAAAGCGGCGATCTCAGCATCACTGAAAGGGTTTTCATACGCCGTGTAACTGTCACCGCGTAGTCCCCCCAGTAGGCGGGCAAGCCATTCATCATCCGGCACGGCGCGGGCAAAGCTTCCAAAGTTTCCGACCACTACAGATGAATCCTTTGCCGGGGCAGTATGGCAACCCAGACACATTTGTTGATAGGCCAACAGCGTCTGGGCCCGGTTATGTGGGCCGAGCGGCTGTTCAATGTCAACGACAAATTGGATCGGAAATCGCCTGCTTAGTTCACTGGCTGCTTCATACAATTGACTGGAACCGGTGGCGTATTGTTGCAGACTCCGGACCTGCTTCAACAAGATGGCATCGTCAGATCCCACCTCTTGCAGGAAGTGACGCGCCAGCAGAGGGAGCACATTGAGGCTGCTGGTGATTCGTCCTTCAATCCAGCGGCGTTTTTCTGCGGACAGGGTCTCCCCATTCAGCAAACGATTGTCTCCGACGATCAGTGCTAGTTCTACTGCAAATCGTTGCTGATGTTCTCCGGCTGAAAAAACAGCGGCCGGAATCAGCAAACTGATCCCGGCCGCCAACCATAAAGGAAACCGGCTCATCAGAGCTTAATTTCCTCGGTCATCGGTAGTGCAGCATCCGCACTCCATTCAACCATGGAACCGTCATACAGCCGGGATTTTTTATTACCCATCAATTCGCTGCCGACAAACCAGCCGAGTGACGCCCAGTGGCCGGTATTGCAGAAATTGATGGCATCGCCCTCTGTCGGTACATTGGCCACTTGGTAGAGTTTTTTCAGGGTTTCCACATCACGGAACTTTCCACCCCCGTTCACCGTCAACCAGCTCTCAGGAAGATTCAGTGCCTGTGGAATGGTGCCGCTGCGTTTCGACTTCGAATGCCGGTTGATCCCGCGATACTGATGGGTCGGTCGATTATCGATCAACATCACACCATTGCCAGTAGCCTGCTGCACATCCGCCTTGGTTGCCAGCAGTGCTTCATTTAACGTGGCTTTGAAGGTTTTCGGATCCGGTTTGATATTTCCCTTCTCCAGCGCATTCTTCTTATCCGCGGTATAAGCGGCGAGGCCACCATCCAGAATGGAGACATTTTCATGACCGAGCAGCTTGAAGGTCCAGTAGACCCGTGTCGCACTTCCCAGATCCAGTGCATTCTTACCGGCATGATAGATCACGACGTGCGTCTTGTTGTCAACACCGAGGTCGCTGATCAGCTTTTCCAGTTTACCCACGGGCGGAAGCTGGCCAGGTATTTTATCGACTTCAATACGCCAACCACCCTTTAGATAATCGGTGTGAACAGCACAGGGAATATGCGCTCGCATGTAGTCTGTTTTAGATCCACCATCGATAGGATTGCGGATATCCAGTACGCGCACATCGGCATTACAGCTGTTGGCTTTTATCCAGTCCACATCCACCAGTGGGGTAGCACCCCAAGCTACGGAACAAAGACCCAGCAGCACCAATCCACTACCGATTTTTTTCGTTATATTCATTTTAATCCTCCTGTTTTTTAAAGCACAATCAGGCGTTCAGAAACCAGAATCTCATCAAGTATCTGATCCCAGTCACTGTCCGCAAGATCGTCCCGTGTTGCATCGTATTGATACAGATTGCAACTCAATAAAAGATGATCTATTCCCGCTTCAACGGTTTTTCCATCGGGAAAAAGACCCGTCTTTAATACAGCAATGTTCATTGTTTGATTAGTCTCCTCAAAGATTGATCACACTGTCTGCCTGCAGCAGAGCGAGTGAGAGGGCGGCACTGTCGAGATAAGGGAGTTCCTCCCCAGGAACGGTGGTTTCCGGTTCGATATCGCACAGTTCCAGGGTCTCCGCCTGCTCAATATTTTCTGCTGTCTCCTCCACCGGACCAGTCATGAAAATCAGGCGTACCCCATGCCCTGCGATGGTCAACCCTGCCGCCACCCGCATTGATTCCGCATGATCGCGCCGCGCCAGTACAACCAGGTTTTTATTCGGCATATCTTCCCCCTACAGGCTCACAATCCGATCCGCTTCACCCACCATAATGCTGTTCTGGGTCTGGCTGCCCAGTTCTACCGGGCAGGGTCTGTCACCCATAAAACGGGCCCAGGAGTGTTCACAGACCACTACCCGTTGTGCACAACAGGCCGCCTCCTGCATTCCGGGCTCCGCCAGGATGTTCACCCCATCATTGGTGAAGAAACAGCTCCACCGGGTACCCTTTCTCTTACAGGCAGCCGCCAGTGGCAACAACACTCGACCGGCGTGTGGTGTCGATACAATAAACAGCAGATTCACGCATACCTCCCTTTGCCCGAAGGCATTTTTATCAACGTTTGACCTTCCCTCTTTCAGGATCCCGTCAACGTCTTGTTATCTTTGTAGCTTTCTGAATCGACGGGCAAACTGCTGTCAGCAGACCAGGCTTGCCAGCCTTCGATAAACACCCGTACCGGTTGAGACCAATGTGCCTGTATCCGGACAAAGGCGGCGATTGAATCAATGGGCGCATGGCCGTAAATCACCGTTTCTGTACCCGTTTCTGTCCATCGGATTGAGGGCAGGGTTTCCAGGGCCGCATGCTCTGCACCCGGAATATGTCCGCCCCGCCAGCCCCGTATTTGCTCGCCCCAATACTCTGACTGACTCCGTGCGTCGAGCAACCGCAGGGGCTGATTCCTGTTCAAGTGTTGTTGCAACTCGCGACGTAACACGATCTGCGCATCCCGCGGCGTCGCGACATAGTGTTGTTCCCGACTCATGCTGCGCCGCTGGCCGGCTGCGAGGGAATAATCCCCCGAGGCGATCAGCCGACTCAGGGGTGGCTGCAGCACCAACACACTCCGCTGTCCAGCCAGATAGAGCATCCCGGCGATAAAGTCACGTGCCTCACCCGGTCGACCCGCTACCACCACTGTTTCACTCCCCTGCAGCCCCAACGTGCCCAGAAACCAGACCATGTCCCGCAGGCTTGGTAGACGACCACTGTGGCCGAGCAGATCATCCGCTGCGAGGCAGCGCGCCCCGCGGATACTGCGCTGTTCACACTGCACTGTGGGACGGGTATCCAACAGTCGCCAGTCACTGTCTTCCGGGATCCGGTCAATCAACTTCAGTGTATTTTCCGCTGCCCACAATGGGATCATAACCAGCATGGCCAATAGCCCCAGACAGCCAACCGTAGTCAGTCGAATCACGCCGCTAACAGCCGCCAAAATGTTTTTTCACTGGCGCGGCACCGGTGGCCTTTACGGGCGGATTCTCCAGGTAGTAACCCACCAGCTCAAAGACCGGAATCTCCCCGTAGTCAGGCCCCAGGTCAACATCGGCAAACGCCTCCATTGGCTGTGGCTGGCTGGCGGCCAGGCGCTTCTCCTCTGGCACTGCGACATAAGAAAAAAGTACAGCACTAATCCCCAGAGTAGCCAGCAGGCTGAAAATATTAAAAATCACTACTTCCCGACGCATCTTTCGGCCTCCTCAGGACTAATCGCTGGTCATGCTGATATAGAACACGGCCATCGACAGTGCAAACATGCCCAGTTGAATCCAGGTTTGCAGACTCAGCTCCATTTCACTCCCCCTTGTAGTGGCGAATTAATTCACCCATGCTCAGCGGCTCGCCTCCTTCCGGGTTGATCACCTGGGGCGTATAGAACGGCACGCCATCACGATCTGAACGGAGATAATCCGGCTGGACAACCACGATGTAAGCGAGTGAAGCAATCGAAATACCCATCACCCCAATCGACAGTACCAGCATGGCGATATAGCCCTTGGTCATGACATCACCCTATTGTCTGCGAACAATGACACGCCAGTAGCGGTCGGCTTTCAGCGTACCCAGATGGGTACTGCCCAACTCCGGCATCATCGGAGGAATTGCCTCCATCGAGGTGGGATTGTCGATACGTACCTCAATCACATCACCCGCAGCCGCCCCGGAGAGCGCCTTCTTGGTCATCAACTGGGGGCGTGGGCAGGAGTCGCCGATACAATCGACAATCTGGTTAACCATGTAGGTCTTGCCATCTTCCAGCGTAACTTCGCCAGTCGGGCCTGCGGATTCTGTCTGTTTGTTTTTGTTACGTCCAAAAAGTCCCATGAGATCTCCTCCTGTGGGGTACTTGTTCAGGATTTACTTTCCAATACTGTCTGCGCGGCACCTGCCTGCTGACTCACTGGGGCGCGCTGTTCGGCAACGCGCCGTTCTTTGCGCAAGATCGCCTGATAGATGGCATAGAGCACCGCAGTCTGGATCAGACCGAAGAACAGCGCCGGAATCCCGGTCTCTTCCTGCAGGGTGGCGGCATTAGCAAAGCCGAACTGCAGACCTGCCAGATTGGGTTCACCGGTCATGGTGGCTGACGCCGGCGGCCAGTAGGTATAGGACCAGACCAGGGAGAAGAGGAACATGCCGATGAAGGTAAACAGAAGCGCCCAGATGGCACCCACATTGCCTTCGCCGGCCTTGACCCAGGTGGAGACGGTACAGGCACCGGCCAGTACCATGCCGACACCAAACAGGAACAGACCGATGATCTGGTTGATACCTACGTCAAACTGCAGCGGATAGCCGTCACCAAAGGTCATGAAGGTGGTAAAACCGACGGTGAGAATCATCATGGTGACCAGCAGGGCCTTGGTATTGCGATAGGTCTTGAACAGCATGGCATCGCGCAGCGCCGCCGTGTTACAGAAACGCGAACGCTGCACCAGAAAGCCCACCGCCGAGCCAAAGATAAACGCAGCAATACATTGACCGACAATCGACATATCAACCCTCCAGAACTTTCTTGTAGATAAGTGAGCCAACCCAGGCCCCGGCAATGATGCCGGTCATGGAGAGATAGCCACCCAGATTCATTTGGGGTGTCATTCCGAAGAAGGTGCTCACATTGCAGACAAAGGCAAGACGAATGCCGACACCCATCAACAGACCACCAATGGTGATCATCACCCACTCAGAGAGGTGTTTCGGAACACGCCAGTAGAACTCCTTACTCATCAGCGCGCCCACCAGGGCACCGAACAGCATGCCAAGGCTGATATAGATCTTCCAGTAGCCGGCATCGGGCTTGAAAACCAGATCCCAGAACGGGATACGGGCCAAGTCATCACCCATAAAAAATTCGGCTATGAGACCCGTCATCATGGTCTCGCCACCACCCACGGTCCAGGCGCCGACCGTCAGAAAGAGAAAGATATTCAGGACCGCGATGATCGATAGGGAGATCACCGGGTCGAAGGTCTTCTTGAAAAAGTCCATGCACCCTCCAATGCCAGTTACTTCTTGCCCAGAGATGTGCAAGCCGGGTGCCAACCGATGATTATTTTTTTTATCTTATATTACAGTAAGTTAAATAATTCATAAAATACTGATTCTGATCTGTTTTGAACAGGTCCTGTCGCAAAATGAATCACCCCATCTGACTCATTTTGCGCCTCAGGGTTGAACGACTGATCCCCAGCACACGCGCCGCCGCCACCTGATTCTGGTCATTCGCCTCCAGCACCGCACGGATATGTCGCGCCTCCAGTTCTGCGATGGTCAGGGTGGTTTCCGCGCGAGCCTCACGCACTATGGCCTTGCCCGGGGTGGAAATAATGATCTGGTGCGCCTCCAGCACCGGTCCGGGAAACAGGGCGAAACTGCGTTCAATGATGTTCTCCAACTGACGTACATTACCGGGCCAGTCATACTGCTGCAGTTTCTCCTGGGCCGCAGAGGAGAGTCCCAGATCATCACGTCCGAGGCGTTCCTGCAGCTGGTGCACAAAATGCCACGCCAGCGGCAGGATATCATCGCGCCGCTCACGCAGCGCCGGCAGATGAATCGGTAACACGTTAAGCCGAAACAGCAGGTCACTGCGAAACTCGCCCTTGGCGGCCATCTGTTCCAGATCCCGATTGGTGGCCGCAACCACCCGGACGTTGACCCGTACAATGCTGTTACCACCGACCGGTCTCACCTCCCCCTCCTGCAGGGCACGTAGCAGCTTTGCCTGCAGGCGCGGGCTGACATCCCCCACCTCATCCAGAAACAGGGTGCCACCATCCGCCTGCTGAAACAGCCCTTCCCGGTTTCCGCTGGCACCAGTGAAGGCGCCCTTTACATGGCCAAACAGTTCCGAATCAAGCAGATCCTCAGGCAGGGTGCAACAATTGATCGGCACGAACGGCTTGCCCGCCCGAGCGCTGGTGCTATGCAGTGCCTGCGCAATCACCTCCTTACCTGTCCCGGTTTCCCCGGTGATCAGCACCGGGATATCCCGCTCCTGGATACGCGCCACCATATCCAACACCTGCTGCATAGCAGCGCTGGCGGCAATGATGGAGCGAATCTGTTCACGACCATCAAGGGCCATGCGCAAGCGTTTCACCTCCTCCTGCAACGCCCTGCGCTCCAAGACCTTGCGCACCCGCAGCATCAGTTCATCCGGGTTGATCGGCTTGGTCAGATAATCATATGCCCCCAAACGCATTGCCGTGACGGCTGTTTCGATAGTGCCGAATGCGGTCATAACAATGCTCTCGGTGGCCAGGTCACGCGCCTGCATCTGTGTCAGCAGATCAATACCGCTCTCCATACCCAACCGAAGGTCAGTGATAACCAAATCAATCGACTGGGTTTCGAAATAACCCAGCGCCTCATCAATCCCCGCTGCTTCGAAGGGCACAAAACCTTCCGCCTTCAGCAGCAGACTGACGGTCTTTCGAATGGAAAATTCATCATCGACAATCAGTACATTACCCATCATTCGTCACTTCCAGATCAAAAGCCACCTCGGTACCGTAACCTTCCCGGCTGGTAATACTGAGCTCCGTTCCGTGCTGCGCCAATATGCGTTGCACAACGGGCAAACCGAGACCAGTACCCTCCTTCCGGCTGGTAAAAAAGGGTTTGCTGATTTCAGACATCAAGTCGGCTGGAATGCCCCGACCGTTGTCCACAATGCTGACATTGAGACGGCCGCCAGCACGTTGCAAGCGGATAATCAGTCTCCCGTCACCGATAATGGACTGCAGGGCGTTCAACATCAGGTTGAGTAGCACTTGGCGCATCAGGTCGGGGTCGAAGCAGCAGTGATTATCCTCCTCATAGCGGCGCTCGAAGCGGATGCCGTCCCCATAGCGGGGATCCTGACTGATCAGCCCGATGGTCTGCTCAACCAGTATCTTCAGGTCACCGTTCTCCAGGCGGGGCGCCGGTAGACGGGAGAACATCAGAAAGTCATCCAATATACGTTGCAGACGGCGCGACTCAGTATTGACGATATCCACCACCGCAGTGTGATCCTCGGCCGCAATCTGGGTATTGCCCAGCAATTTTACTGAGTTAATCAGCGCCACCATCGGGTTGCGTATTTCATGGGCGATCGAAGCGGCCATCTCACCGACACAGGCCAGCCGTTCAGCTTCAGTGCGCTTACGATGCTCCTGCTCCATCTGCCGGGAACTGCGCTGTAACGAGGCAGCCATCAGATTGAAAGCCTGGGACAGTGTGCCTGTTTCATCCTGACTGCGCACATTCACTCGCGCATTCAGGTCGCCTCCACCGATTTTTTTTGCTGCCAGAGTCAGCTCATGCAGGTTCCGGGTCACCGCAAAAGAGAGCAGCCAGGCCGCAATGCTGCCAATCACCAATGCCAGCAGCGTATACTGAATACCGCGATTGCGGGTCTCGGCCAGAGCGCTTTCAAGATTAGCGGTGGATAACCCTAGCACCACCAGTCCCACCCGGTTGTTATCGATCAACACATCATCCCGAAGATCCAGAACCCGGTCATCGACTGTCAGTGGGAAACGGTCATTCTGTTCAATCACCTGCCCTACTTGACGACCCACCCGTCCCTCCCGGGTGCTGGCCATAACATAACCCCGGACATCGACAATCTCACCATAGGAGACATCTTCCCGCTCACCAACCCGGCGCGTCACCTCCGCCAGAGAGGCCAGGTCCTCGGCCAGTAGGGCATTGGTCGAGGCCACCACCATCAGGCTGGCCAACGAGCGCCCCTGATTAACCATTTCCTGGCGCAACTCATGGGATTGGCGTTCAACTGCCTCCCAGGTAAACAGCCCCATCAGCACCACATGCACCAGTGCCACGGAAATAATCAGCCGAGCACGCAGGGTATGAAACAGCCAGAAGACCCAACGACTCTGCTGCCCCAACATTGGGGTAGTTGAAAATAGGGGGGTATCTGTCACGGTTTGACCTCCAGATATTCTGCATCGGCGGCCGGTTCAAAACCCCGCTTGAACCCCATCTGTTTGACAATCATCTGGCCCTCTCCAAACTCCGCCAGCCCAAGCAATGCCCGGTAGAGCCGATCAATCTCCTCAGCCGGCAGGTCATCCCGCACCGCGATCGGCATCTGTGGTTGTGATGGTGTTTCGGCAACTATGCGCAGATCATCCCGCACCGCTTCCGGCATCGAACGCAGCGACGGGCGCCAGGTCCCCGTGATGTCCACCAATCCGTTATACAGGGCCAGGATGGCCGAGTCCTGTGAACCGAAGTACTGCACCTGCAACTGCCGGTCCACGTCAATTCCGATGGAGTCAAGGTATTCGCGTACCATTACCGTTGCAGCGTAGGCACCCGGATCAGGAAATCCTATACGCAGACCCGCAGGCACTGAGTCAGCCGTCAGGTTTTGGATCAGTCCGCTCTTGCGAACCACCAGAATACCGGTAAAGGGCTCAGAGGCCACCTTGACGATCACCCGGTAACCGTACTGGCGAGAGCGTGCGTAGAGCATCGGATTGAGGTAAATGATGTCGTATTCGCGCCGTGCCACCTTCTCCATGAAACCGGAGAAACTGCTACTGGTGACAAACTGCACCGGACGCCCCAATTGCCGGCCCAAATACTCAGTCAACGGAAGAAACATACCAGCCAGCTTGGTCGGGCTCTGCAGAGGCAGCACACCAAAGCGCAAGTGCTCGTGCTGTGTTGCTTCAGCCCTGACCGTGATCGACAGTATCCAGGCCAGCAGAATTGCCAGCCAGACAAATTTTCCACCCACCACACACCTCCTCCATGCCCTATCAGGTTGATTGATAGGATAAGTGCACCCTGTCCACGCCCCGTTTTATCTTCAGCAGATAAAACGGATGTCGACCTGAAGCAGTATCTCTTATTGTGATTATTTGATCGGGTCAGTCTGCACTGTTATGGATTGTAATGGCAGCAGATCATCGCCTGGTCAGGGGCGCCCCCTCCGAAGCTAACCATATCAGAGTAGTGCGCGCATACTCCAGCCTGCCGGTAAAGAACTCGAAATTGATATTTTTCAATACAATCCCCCATGAAATACCTTACTATTTCACTCAAGTTACTAGGCATTGCGCCCCATTGGAGCCCACAATGAACCCGGCATCACAGCACACCACCCGACTGGAGCATTTCCCCATCTCCTTCTTTGCCATGATCATGGGCCTTTCCGGTCTGACGATCGGCTGGGAAAAAGCCCAGCATATCTTTGCCATCGAGCTGCCTGTCAACACCTTCCTGGCGGGAGTGACAGTTATCGTCTTTGTCATACTGGGACTTTTTTATGGCGCCAAGCTGATTCGCCACAGAGCGTCGGTTTTGCAGGAGCTGAGGCACCCGGTCAAACTCAATTTCTTCCCGACCATCTCCATCAGCCTGCTGCTGCTTTCAATCGCCTTTCTTCCAATCAGCCCAACTGTAAGCCACCCACTCTGGCTGGTTGGCAGCGCACTGCATCTGATCCTGACACTCTATGTGGTAAGCGTCTGGATTCATCATGAACAGTTCGAAATTCAGCACATGAATCCTGCCTGGTTCATTCCGGCAGTGGGCAACGTGCTGGTCCCTGTGGCCGGCATTTCGTTTGGCTATATTGATATATCCTGGTTCTTTTTCAGTATCGGAATACTGTTCTGGATCATTCTGATGACCATACTGTTTAATCGCATGCTCTTTCATCACCCGATCAATCAGAAGCTGTTACCCACCCTGTTTATCCTGATTGCACCACCGGCCGTAGGCTTTATTGCCTATTTACGCCTGGCGGGTGAACTGGACGCTTTCGGTCGCCTGCTGTACTACAGCGGCCTGTTCCTGACGCTGCTACTATTCACCCAGTTCCGACGCTTTCTCAAGCTGAAGTTTTCTCTCTCCTGGTGGGCTTATTCATTCCCCCTGGCTGCGATCAGTATCGCCAGCATGGTGATGTTTGAACAGACTGGAAAACCGGTATACCAATGGATCGGTGGTGCGCTACTGCTGCTGTTGACCGGACTGGTCGGTCTGCTGTTGTTGCGCACCAGCATCGCCATCAGGCGCCGGGGCATCTGTATTCCTGAGCAGTGAAATCAGAGTGATTTGATGACACTTGCAGTCGCGTTAATTCGCTAACAGGTGGGACTTGATCCACCAAACAAACCTGACTATTTTGCCGGCTGAGCCGGGGAGTTACCGTTAGAGTTCCTGTTTTTTTATGTGCTGAAGATTCGTGTGAATGGGCCACCGCCTCCGGTAACGGCAAACCGCCAAACAGTGCCGTTGCGGCGGTTTCCGGATCAGTCTCGCTGGTTGTCTCTACCCGCACACCCCGGCTGGCCATGCGTTGACGAAATCCATCACCACAACCTCCGGTGATCAACACATCGAGCTCATCAATGGGATGAACATCGCCACGAAATTCATGCATCGAGAGCTCCTTGGGCAAATCAAGCCTAGCAACTTCAATTGTGTTGCCTGCATCATCCTGAGCAAACACCAGAAACCGCCTCGCCTTGCCGGCGTGGCTGGTAATCGTCCTGAAATTCTGACTGGTTACGCCTACCTTCATGCCTCTCTCCCAACGGTTATGTCACCCTATTACTCTGCCGCACACGCTTTTCCCTGCGCCAGAAACGAGCCTGATGAACAGTGAAACAACAGACAATGCTGATACTATCCGTTTTCGGGAAAAGCGCATTACCAACTATCAATTTCGGCGAAATTCACAAGGGGCAATCCCTTCTGATTGCCCGCCCCGTCATCGCACTCAGACCTCCTTCAAGGCACGGCTCACATCTTCAAGCAAGTCGTCTAAATCCTCCAGTCCGGCAGACAATCGGACTAGGCCTTCACTGATCAAGTGGGCGGCTCGCTCCTCGGGCGTATAGACGGAGTGAGTCATACTGGCTGGATGCTGGGCCAGACTCTCCGCATCCCCCAGGCTGACAGCGCGGGCGATCAGGCGCAGTGCGTTCATGAACCGGGAGCCGGCCTGCAGGCCGCCCTTGAGCTCGAATGCCACCATCCCGCCCGGGGCAGCCATCTGGCGTTCAGCCAGTTTACGCTGCGGAAACGCCGCCAACCCGGGGTAATGACAGACCTCCACCTTGGGATGATCGGCAAGGAACTCGGCGATCCCCTGCGCGTTCTGGCAATGCCGGTCCATGCGCAACGCGAGGGTCTTCAGGCCACGCAGGATGAGAAAGGCATCCTGCGAGGAGAGTACCGCCCCAGTCATGTCCTTTAGACCGTGAAAGCGCACCTCATCCAGCGACTCCTTTGGACCGACGATAGCACCGGCGATCAGGTCGCCATGCCCCCCCAGATACTTGGTGGCAGAGTGCACCACGTAATCCGCACCCAGTTCCAGTGGGCGCTGCAGGTAAGGAGTGCAGTAGGTGTTGTCCACCACCACCTTGGCATTACAGGGTTTGGCAATGGCCGCAATAGCGGCAATATCCACCAGGCGCATATTGGGATTGGCCGGCGATTCAAAGAAGACCAGACGGGTCTTATCGCTGATGGCATTTGCCAGGTTTTCCGGTTCAGTCAGATCCACATGAGTGATTTTCACCCCGAACCGGGCCAGGCCGTGATTGAAATAGGCGTAGGTGCAACCGTAGAGTGTCTTGTCCGCGATCACCTCGTCACCCGGTTGGAGCAGCGTCCATAACAGCGAAGCAGTGGCCCCCATGCCTGATCCGGTCACCAGCGCCGCCTCCCCGCCTTCGAGGTCGGCAATGCGTTGCTCCAACAGCGCCGTGGTCGGGTTGCCGACACGGGAGTAGACATACCCGGCCTGTTCGCCAGCAAAACGGGCGCTCCCGTCTTCCACAGTCGGAAAAGTATAGGTGGAACTCATGTAGAGCGGCGGATTCAGTGCCCCATGGCCCTCGTACACGTCGTAACCGTGGTGAATCGCTCGAGTGGAAAAGCCCGGCTTGTCATGGGTTGATCTGCTCATGGTCTGTATTTCTCCTAAGTTTGCCTGATCATTAGTTTAGTCGGCGGGGTATCTCACGGATTGCCAAGGAGCATGGCGATGCTTCCCCTTATCGATGCGATGGGTTCTTTTCACTCACCACGTCCTATCCACGACTCCGGATAACCAAGTTTGGCATCATCAGCCACAGTGCATAACAATCCACAAACAACCGCTTCTTCAAATAATATTCGTCTAATAAATAAACAATCAGTATATTGCTCGTTATTAACATATTCCTATCAAATTATTTTCGGATAACAGGGATCGAAATGACACTCGACCGAATCGACATCGAAATTATCAAGCAGTTACAGAACAATGCTCGGCTCTCCAACAAACAGATCGCCGCCGAGGTGGGGCTGGCACCCTCCAGCGTACATGAACGATTGAAACGGCTGTGGGAAAACGGGGTATTGACCGGCACCCATACGGAGGTTGACCCGGCAAGCTTGGGCGTCGGACTCGAGGCCCTGTTCATGATCGAGCTGTCCAAACACGAAAGAACGGCTGTCGATCAATTCATGGAGGATATGTTAACCATACCCGAGGTGCGATCGGCCCACCTGATCACCGGCCGTTATGACCTGATCATCCACGTGGTGGTACACGATACTCGGCACCTGAAAAACCTCGCACTGGACCAGTTCACCAACCGCCCCGGAGTCACCCGCATCGAGACATCGATCATTTACGACACCCGGGTGAATCATGAGCTGCCCGATCTGCGGGCTGGCAGTCGAGAGTAATCCCACTTGCCTGCCTGCTATGCCAAGTCAACCCATTACCGGTTACAAAACCCCGGAAGCCAAATATCCGCAGGCATCACATCAAGAGTAATGCGGTCAGAAACCCGGACACTATCGTGGGTGGCCAGATCCAATCGACGCTAACGAGCGTCCAGACCAGCATCCCTGTCAGCAGCAGTATCCGTACCGAGTCAGCCAGAAAGACCTGGAGGGTAAGTCGCCTGAGATCCTTCTTATCTTCCCGATTGACACTTTTCTCATCCATCTTTTCCGCGCAACATTCCAGCTACTCAATTACCTCTGCACAGGTACTCGATCAGTCGGGTGGATTCTTCAAGATCACGAATACTCTTCAGGCCCTTGATCTGTATGCACCCACCGGCGAAAAAGGTGTGCCCGGTGCCCAAAAACCATCTCTTCACAGCACAACCCTGGCCACCACAGTGCCGTTGAAAACAACTCCATGAATTCTGAACGGATATATCCCGGCTCAATCGTGCGAAACTCCCTGTATGAAACTAAGCAACAGTTATTCCGAATTGCCGGAACATTTCTATGCACGGGTCCAAGCCGACCCAGCTCCCGAACCCAGACTGCTGGTATGGAACGGGGCGTTGGCTTCGCACCTCGGTCTGGAGGCACTGGGATCGGATGAAGAGCATCTGGCGGGAATCTTCAGCGGCAGCCAGCCCCTGCCCGGAGGCAGGAGCATCGCTCTAGCCTACGCGGGGCACCAGTTCGGCAACTTCGTGCCACAACTGGGAGACGGCCGCGCCGCCTTACTGGCCGAGGTGATCAGTCCCGTAGATGGTCACCGCTATGACATCCAGCTCAAGGGCTCCGGTCAGACTCCATTCTCCCGTAACGGCGACGGCAAGTCACCGTTGGGGCCCGTGATCCGAGAGTACCTGCTCAGCGAGGCGATGCACCGGCTGGGGGTTCCCACCACCCGCTCACTGGCGGCAGTGGCGACCGGCGAGCCGGTATTCCGCGAAGTAGTTGAACCTGGAGGGGTTTTGACCCGGGTGGCCGCCAGCCACATTCGGGTTGGCACCTTTCAGTTCTTTGCTGCCCAGCGTGATGTGGAAGCACTACAGACGCTCGTCAGCTACGCCATCCAGCGCCACTACCCCGATGCCGCGTTGTCAGAGCAACCGGTAGCCTCCTTCTTCTCGGCGGTGGTTGCCGCACAGGCCCGGCTAGTCGCGCACTGGATGGCGATTGGGTTCATTCACGGCGTCATGAACACCGACAACTGCGCTATCTCCGGCGAAACACTGGATTACGGCCCCTGTGCCTTCCTGGATGAGTTCCATATCGACAAGGTATTCAGCTCCATTGACCAATTTGGTCGCTACGCCTACGGTCAGCAGGCACACATGGGGCAATGGAACCTGGCACGACTGGCCGAGTGCCTGATGCTGATTGATGGTAACCAGGAACGTTATGAAATCCTTCTGGGAGCGTTCCAGACCACCTTCGAGGATCACTACTTTACGCTGATGAGCCGCAAGCTAGGCTTCTCGCAACCGGACGCGGAGAACAGGGACCTGGTGACCACCTGGCTGCGGCAGTTACAGGAAGGTAAGCTGGACTACACCAAAAGCTTCCAGCAGCTGGCATCGCAACTGGACGACAGCAATCCGCCTCTTTTCGGTGATTTCGAGGCCCGATGGCAGCAGTGCATCGACCAACAGCCTGGCGGCCGGGAATCGGCAGCCAGGCTGATGACCTCGTCCAACCCCCGGTTCATACCGCGCAACCACCAGGTGCAGCGAGCCATCAGGGCCGCCAACCACGATAACGATCTAAGCGTGTTCGAGGAGCTGCGCCAGGTACTCTCGGCCCCCTTCAATAGACACCCGGGACTGGAACACTATGCCGAACCGCCCGGGGAGAACGAACGGGTAATGGCGACATTTTGCGGGACCTGAGACACGCCAGCCCTACCGGACTCCAAAACACCTGGTCAACGCCATAACAATTCGATGCGATGCATCGTTAATCGGTTGAATTATTTAGGAACCGGCTCAGTTGTTCCTGGGAAGTAACCTGTGATTATTAAACTCAGATTCGCCCCACTCCGATTGGTCATCGGGAAAATCTGCCAGTGGGCCGATCGGTGCCTTGTCACGTTCGAACAAAGGACCGCTCTGCATGTATAGACTGATCAGCTGGGCCACCGCTACCAGGGATTTCTCATGGGTACGCTCATAACCATGGGAGCCATCTAGTGCAAAACAGATCAGTGCGGTACGTATATCGTTACCCGCCTCGACTGCAGAAGCCGCATCCGAGCGATAGTAGTTGAACACGTCACGCGCATGCTCTATACCGTAGTTTTGACACATTGCAATCAGTCGTCGGGTCAGGTACCAGTCGAACGGCCCACTGGAGTCCTGCATGGTGATAGTAACGCCGTATTCTGAGGTATTCTGCCCTGGTGCAATGGTGCCGTTATCCACCGCCAGCAGTTCCGCCACATCGCCGTGAAGAATGTGCGAGGCACCGGCACCGGTCTCTTCAGAAATGGTAAACAGCAGGTGGCAATCCATCGGCAGTTCTGCTTTCCCCTCAACGACCGCCTTAGTGGCCGCCAACAACGCCGCAACCCCGGCCTTGTCATCAAGAAAGCGCGACACCCAGAAGCCATTTTCCAGAAACTCGGGCTGGGGATCGACAGCAATCATATCCCCAGTATGGATATCAAGCTTCATCAGTTCCGCTTTACTATCCACCTGCTCATCCAGGCGCAGTTCCAGGTTTGACCAGCTTGCCTCCTGGCTATCCACCTGCTTGCCGAACACGTGCCCAGAGGCCTTCAGTGGCATCAAAGTACCGCGATACTGGCGCCCACCATCAGAGAACACGGTCACCCGTGCACCCTCAGCAGAACGTGCCGGCCAAGTGCCAACCGATACCACCTCCAGACGTCCATTGGCCTTCAGGTTCTTGACCATTGCACCCAGGGTGTCCAAGTGTGCCGCAATAGCACGATCAGGAGAATGCACTTTGCCTGGAAGGTTGGCACGGATGGCACCGCGTCGGGTCACCTCATAGCTAACCCCCAGCTCGTCGAGCTTCTCGCAAAGATACTGCACTACGTTATCGATCATGCCAGTGGGGCTGGGTACATCCAGCAGCGCCAACAGGGTATCGCGCAGGTATTCACAATCAATATCAAGAACTTTCAAAACGGTTCCTCAATGAACGGTCAGCAGTCTGCGGGAAAAGCATGTCCAGCATCCGTTCGGCAGTAGGTTGGGGCTCGTGGTTGGCAAGGCCTGGGCGTTCATTGGCCTCGATAATCATGTAACGTGGTTGGTCTGCAGACTCAACAATAAAATCAAGACCGACCAGCGGCATAACCAGTGCTTGGGACGCCGCTACTGCCGCATCCCGCAACACTGGGTGCAACTCTGTAGTAACATCATGCAAGGTACCTCCGGTATGCAGATTGGCAGTTTTGCGCACCTGAATTTCGATGCCGTTGGGTAGTACCTGTTCCATTTCGTAACCGGCGTTACTCACACACCGTCGGGTCTCTGTATCAACTGGGATGTTGCTTTCACCCTGGGTAGCACTGCTACGCCGACGACTCTGCTTTTCGATCAATCGACTAATGGTATTGGTACCGTCGCCGACAATTGACGCCGGCATTCTAATCGCAGCAGCCACAAGCGCGTTATTGATTACTATAATGCGCAGATCCACACCTACAACAAACGATTCACCCAGCACCTTATCGCACAACTCGCCAGCCGCACGAAATGCCTCGATGGTCTCTTCCTGCGTTCGCAGATCAACAAACACCCCAGCACCCTGTTCTCCGCGGGCTGGTTTGATCACCACGCGCTGGTGGCGTGCAAGGAACGCTAGGGCGTCACTTTCAGATTGCAGCTCCTGTTGCTCGGGCACCCTGAGCCCAGCCCGCTTCAAAAAACGTCGCGTAGTCGATTTATCATCACATCGGCTTAAGGCCACGGCACTAGTCAGTTCGGTGAGGGATTCACGACAGCTGACGGTTCGACCACCCAGGCTCAAGTCAAAAAATCCCCCTGAGGCATCAACGATATCCACAGCGATACCACGGCGACAGGCCTCATCCACAATAATCTGTGCGTATACGTTGAGAGACTCCTCACTTCGCGGTCCTACGTAAAGATGTTCGTTGATGACGTTCTTGGTCTTAACGCAATAGACCGGTACCTGGAAGAACCCAAGAGTGTGATAGAGCTGGATCGCTTCGGCATTGTCATGCATCACCGAAAGATCCATGAAGGCGCGACCCGCCTGCTTGAAATCTTCCGCCAACCGGGTAACCAACGCCCGGCCGATGCCGGGGTGCAGACACTGAGGATCCACCGCCAAGGCCCAGAGACTGCAGCCGTTATCGGGATCTTCAAAGGCCTGATAGTGATCGACTCCGGTCACGCAGCCGATCACATCCCCCGACTGCTGATCCACTGCGATCAGGGTCTTTAACGACGGTTCGGTTAACAGGTGCTCGCTGAAGCCCGACTTCAGCTCCACCATGCCCCGTGCCTTGTAGATCCGGTTAATGTGGTATTCGTCCCAGCCACCAGTAACCGATCGAATCACAACCCCTTCGGGCAATCTCAGGGCCAGTTCTGCTGTCGTCAAATCCAGCCGGTATGTCAGTGAGGGGTCGATAAAAAGCGCCTGGGGGTCTTTTGACACTACCACGTGCGGGTCACGCGTGTAGAGCGCCACATCGCGCCGGCCCGGTCGTTCGTCTTTCAGCTCTTGCGCCAAGCGGCTGTTCGAGCCAAAGGTCTGGCCAAATATCAACCGCCCCCATCCACAGTCGATTACTGTCTCCTGGGTCAGCTCAGGCGCTAAAGCACTGGGAGGATCCCCCCAGCTCTTGAGCGAAGCCATGCTTTCGATCTCAAGCTGGCGTTCCGGTTTTCTCTTGCGATTATCCATTGCAAGCATTCCTATATCCCATGCGTTTGTAACCACAACTCAAGCAGTGCCACCTGCCACAACTTTGACCCCCGCAGGGGCGTGATATGCTCCTTGGGTTCTCTCAGCAGGAGATCTACATAGTCACGATTGAACAAATTACGTTGTACGCTGGCATCCGACCGCAGGGCGTCCGCAACATATTCCAGGTACGGCCCCTCGATATACTTCAATGCCGGTACCGGAAAGTAACCCTTAGGTCTATCGATCACCTGGCTGGGTATTACCTGCCGGGCCACCTCTTTGAGGATCCACTTACCCTCGTCGCGCACTTTCAGCTCAGCTGGCATGCGTCCGGCCAGTTCGACCAGCTCGTGATCAAGGAAGGGCACCCGCGCTTCCAGCCCCCAGGCCATGGTCATATTATCCAGGCGTTTCACCGGGTCATCGGTCAACATCACCGTGGTATCCATTTGCAGGGCCTTGTCGACTGGTACACGGCCGTTGTTGGAGGCAAAGCGTTGATCTATAAACGCACCGGCAGAGTCCTGATCAACAAAATCGCCGTTGACTACAGCGCTGTACTCGGCAAAGTCTCGGTCCATGAACAAGCGACTGTAATCGGCAGCAGCATTGCGGCTGTCAAGCAAGGGTGGATACCAGTGGTATCCACCGAACACCTCATCCGCGCCCTGCCCGGATTGCACCACCTTAAGATGCTTTGAAACCTCCTGGGAAAGAAGGTAGAAACCGATGTTGTCATAGCTAACCATCGGTTCGGACATGGCCTGAAAGGTCTCGGGCAAAGTTTCGAGCAGTTTTGCCGAGGGCACCTGGATCTTGTGGTGGTCAGTGCCGAAGTGCTCGGCAATAAAATCAGAGTATTTAAACTCGTCACCCTTCTCACCACCTGCCGCTTCAAAGCCGACCGAGAAAGTGGAAAGGCCGGTCTGACCCTGCTCTGCCAGAAGCCCGACAATCAAGCTTGAATCAACACCGCCAGATAGCAGCACACCTACCGGCACATCCGCAACCATGCGGCGTTTTACCGCTAGACGCAGGGCATCGAGCAATTGTTCCTTCCACTCGTTGACGCTGATTTTTTGATCGGCATCGCTACAACCCACCTTCAGGCGCCAATAACTCTCGCTCTGCTCATTACTCAAACCGTCGTAGATCCGCATCGTAGCAGGCGGCAACTTTCTGATACCTTTCAGGAGGGTGTGGGGTGCAGGTACCACGGCATGAAAACTCATGTAGAAGTTAAGCGCTACCGGATCGATCGACTTATCGATATCAGCGCACTCAAGCAGGGCCGGAAGGGTCGAGGCAAATGCCAAACCACTAGCCGTTTCGGCAATATAGAGCGGCTTAATGCCTAGACGATCTCGAGCCAGCACCAGGCGACCCCTATCGCGCTCATGGATAGCAAAGGCGAACATACCGTGAAAACGCTTTACGCAGTCGATACCCCAAGCGTGGTATGCCTTGAGGATTACTTCGGTATCACCGTGCGAAAAGAACCGATAGCCCAGCTGCTTTAGCTCGTCGCGCAGGGCCTGGTAGTTGTAGATACAACCATTGAAGACCATGTCTAGCCCAAGCTCCGGGTCACACATCGGCTGCTGGGCATGCTCTGACAGGTCAATAACTTTTAAACGTCGGTGCCCCATAGCGATGCCATTGCGCACCAGGACACCCTCTCCATCCGGCCCCCTAGGGGCCAGCCTTCGGGTCATACGCTTCACCAGTGAAACATCCAACTCTCGGATACCGGGTGCGTACAGCCCCGCAAAACCACACATAGTCACTCCATCATATAGCTTCAACTATTAATGGACATGAAGTTTACATCACTAATGTTTAGTGTTCAAATCATATACTGTTTCTTTGAAGGCAATTATAGCAACCGGCTATAATGCAACCTCAAACCGATACCGAGATCACATTTACATGCACGCGAGTCTTTATTGGGAGGATGTTTTGGTCTCCCTGCGTCGCATCATTCGCGCCACTGATCTTCAGTCTAAACGCATGTCAAAAGAGTGCGGCCTGACCATCCCACAAGTAATGGTGTTACGCGCAATTGACACCCTGGGTGACGTGACAGTTAAACGGATCTCCGACAATGTTTCACTCAGTCAGGCAACAGTCACTACCATCCTGAACAGGCTTGAGGAGCGCTTGCTGGTTGAACGAGTACGCATTCAGGCAGACAAACGAATTGTTAATGCCCGACTAACAGCAGAGGGAAAAAAGGTCCTAATTGACGCCCCACCCCTGCTGCACGAAAAATTCATCAACCGCTTTGAAGCGCTGCAAGATTGGGAGAAATCACAGGTGTTATCGTCGCTGCAACGCGTGGCAACTATGATGGACGCCGAAAGCCTGGACGCCTCACCCCTGCTCGACATCGACCCGCCGGACCAGAACAAATCCTGACTAGATAAAAAAGGCAAAATATCAGGGGGAGATATCTACACCTCTACCTCATAAGCAACCGGCTTTTGATCCACTATTTTCCGGCATACTAATTAGTGCTGTAATGATTAGTGCGGTTATATTATTAAAAGCTGTCGTGCGGCTGTTATGGTGGATGAAACAACTAAATTAGTTAAATGCCGCAATGACGGTTAATGAGGTATTTCTGCCCTGTATGCAGCACCAAAACCAGACGCTCAATTTAGTAGAAATATAGTAAATATTCTATTCTATTTATATTTCAATAGCTTGGAACTAATGAACCGTACAGACCATACAAGGATCAAACGACCTGACAATATGCTGCACCGCCACGGGTTCTCTTTCCCCTTCACGTACAGGGGCACCTACCAGAGCCTGTTCCAACGGACCGGTAGTGCCGTTTTGATCACGAGGTGAGAAGTTCCAGGTAGTGGGGGCGACGATCTGATAGTTGAGGATTCGTCCGTTCTTGATACGCACCCAGTGGCCGAGACTCCCACGGGCCGCTTCAGTCAGGCCAAAACCTTCTGACTCCCGTGTAACACCACTGTCAACACAGAAGGGTTCTTTCGGTTTGAGCTGTCGACACCACTGCTCCATTTCAATCAGCACACGGGGAATTTCCAGCAACCGGGCAATGACGCGGTTGCGTACATTGCTACCACTGCTTGCCACCAGGTTATTGATGAGTGGCTGCCCATCAATCAGCTGTCGCGCCAGCGCACCTACCTCGACCACTTCTCCATCCAGGCGCGGGGCCTTGCACCAGGAGTAACCGGAATCCATATCCGCATTGGGTAGCGTTACACCATGATAGGGGTGTTGGGGGTCGGCCTGTCCTTCCATCCAGCTATGGCTAATGTCCTCTGTAATCTTTTCGGGGTTCAGTTCAGTCAATTGTCCCTCATACCAGACACCTGATTTGAAGGTGCGTGTTCCATCCAGTGGATAGACACCATAGCTCATAAAGCGACCGCTCGTTTGGCCCAGTGATTCCAGTTGAAGATCATGAGAGAGTTGCAGAAAGCGCCGAAAATCGCTCTGGTCCGGGTCACCTGCATCGCGCCATGTATCGAGTTGCTGTTGATTTTTAATCTCCAGGATCGATTCAAGCTCTACCCCAAACAGACGCTCTTCAAGAAAACGTCTGAAACCTGAAAGGATCGACAACAGTCGCGCCTTCTCGGGGGCTTCGATACTACGGGCGCTGCCACCGGGCTGTATGCCCAGGGTGTGCGGCCACTTGCCGGCCATGATGCCCATCAGATGCATAAACTCCGCCCGGGCCTGCATGACATCGGATGCCGCCCTGCCCTTCACCGCCTTGAAGCGTTTTTCAACAGTTTCAAACCAGGGTTCCTTGGAATAGATAGCCCGGGCAAAATCCGGCATGAAGAAGAGATAAAAATGGGTGAAATGATCCGCCAGATTTTCACAGGCGTGAATCAGATTAAGTGACAGCTCACCATTCACTGGGCGTTCAACACCCTGGGCACTAGCCAACGCCTCTGCCGCTGCAATGGATTGGGAGACTGAACAGATACCACAGATGCGCGGGGTATAGATCAGGGCATCGCGTGGATCTTTGCCATGCAGGATCTGTTCAAACCCGCGATACATGGGCGAGACAACCCAGGCCTCATTGACCTTGCCGTCGGCGATCTCCAGTTGAACCTCGAGATCACCCTCGACCCGATTGAATGGACCCACGATGGTTCTGCTCATGAGCTGCCCTTTTTCTTGGTTTGTGGTGGAACGACAATATGATCAGCCAGTGCATTCTGACGTAATCGTTTGGGTGTGGCCGCTTTGGAGAGCGAGGCCAGTGCCACAAACCACGCTTTTGGCATATCAGAGGGCAGCCCAATGGGGATACCGGCAATCTTTGGTGTCTCCTGAAAACGGTGTCCTGGCTCCTGAAAACCGGGCGCGGTACAGTTGATACAGGCGTAGCCACCCCGCAGACATGAGCCCTCCCCATTCCAGAGGCGGGTATTGCAATCAGCATGGGCCTGCGTACCAAGACAGCCCATGTGTTCCATCATGCAACCCAGTTGTGAATGCTCTTCGGCACTCGCCTTGAATTCATAGTATTCGTTGCGCGGACAACCGTGATGAACCAGATGATCCGCATAGCCCCGGGGGCGTTGCCACTCATCCAGATCGGCTTCGCTGAAGTCGCCAATGACCAGTTGCATCAAGGTCTCGGTGATCCAGTTAGGGTGGGTAGGACAGCCCGCCACATTAATAACGGGCATATCATTTAATGAACGATAGGACTCTCCCAGCGCACCACCCCGTTCTGTCTCCTCAAACTGAAGACCGCAGGCATCCGTAGGATTACCACCACCAGCGGTGATGCCACCAAAGCTGGCCCCGGTGCCGATCCCCAATGTGTATTTGGCCACGACTGAAAGATCCCGCACCCAGTCAAGCATAGAGCGTCCTGTACCTGCGAGAATATGAAAGCGCCCGGTGTTTTTTGGTCCGCGTAATATCGCTCCTTCTATACAGAGGGCATCCATACGAACCTCACCGGCAACAATTCGTTCCAGGAGATCAATCATTTCTGAGCCGCTCTCTTCACTCAGCATGGGGTGCCACAATAGGTTAACCCCGGCACCTTCCAAGGTGTGTAACAGGTTAGGCGATTCCGCATTCAACAACGATAGACTGCAACCACCACAGCCACCCGACTGAAGCCAGAGTACATTAAAGCCCGCCTGTTCTCTGCTTGCCATAGCCCCTCCTAGACCGCCTTCAGCGTGAGGGTAAACATGGCACCCCCATCCGGGTGATTGGAAGCCATCAGAGAGCCACCCTGATCATTCGCCAAACCGTAACTGATATAGAGCCCGAGCCCGGTGCCTTTACCCACATCCTTGGTGGTAAAGAAGGGATCGAAGACACGCATCAGATATTGTTTGGGGATACCGGGCCCAAAGTCCCGCACCTCGATCCGTACGTTATCCCAATCCTGCCAGCCACGTATCTGTAATCGAGGTGTATCGACTTCATCCATGACGTCAATCGCATTCTGCACCAGGTTGACCAGGATCTGATGCACCAGACCTTTAACACCAACGGCTTGCAACTCCGCAGGAATATCAACCGATACCTCTGGTTTTTTTCGCGCTGCCTTCACTACCCAATCGACCGCCGTAGCCACCACAGGCGCCAGCGCAAACGGCTGTGTATCCTCCTGCTGATTACCGGAGAAGCGGCGCAGGTCGAGTACAATATCACTGACCCGTTCAGCACCTTCCAGAGTCCCATCAATCAGTGATCCGATATCAGACAGAATATGATCAATCTTGAGCTGCTTGCGCAACGCATCACGCGCCTCTTCCTCGGTTCCCTGATGAATGGCATCAAGGTATTGGGTGATGCGTTCGCCATAACGTTTTAGCGCGTGCATATTTCCAAAGACAAAACTGATGGGATTGTTCAGCTCATGGGCCACACCCGCGACAAGCCGTCCAAGCGAGGCCATCTTCTCAGAGTGAACCAATTGTTCCTGGGCCTGTTTCAGTTCCCTATGAGTCGCGTGTAACTCTTCATAGGCGCGACGCAGTTCGCCTACTGGACGACCAATCAATACCATACCCACCAGACGACCTTCATGGTCATAGCGTGAACTACAGTTCATCGCCAGAGGCGTGGGTGTGCCATCGGCGCGGAGCAGATTGACTTCACAATCATAGACCGTCTCGGAACGTATCTTATCGGCGAAGCCGTCCACCAGGTGTTGTGATGATTCGCCAAACAGCTCTTTAAATGAACGATCCATCAACTCTTTTTCTGAACGCCCGGTAATGGCCTCAAGTGCTTTGTTGGCCTGTTGAATTCGACCCCGAATGTCACAGACGACCAACACATCGGTCATGGCTGTCTGCACACTCTCAATAAAGCGTTGCGCCTCTTCCAGGGCACTGTTTTTCTCTTCCAGTTCAACCTGGTAACGCACCAGATCAGCATAGACCGAATCCATCTTTTGGATAACTTCAATCCACGCCTCCTCACTACCCGAGGCTGTCATTATCTGTTCATCCGTACTCAGACTGGCCATCAGGCCACCCGTCGGCTTGGTTGTCTGATCAGTTACCATGCCGTGATCTCCCGGCTTGTTGTCCACCGCATCCCTGCAACTCAGAGAGTTGACTCACTCTGTCCATCCTCACTGCACACCTCATCCGTTTGAGAAACCTGCTCCAAACCATACCGTTCCAGTTTACTGCGCAAGCCAACACGCGACAGACCCAAATCCCGTGCCGCCTGGCTCTTGTTCCAGCGATGTCTAATCAAGGATTCGCGCAGTATGCGCGCCTCTATTGATTCAATGCGCTCTTTCAGTGATCCATCCAACGAAGCCAGCTCATCCATCTGAGCCTCATCCTCTTTCGGGGCGGCGCGCAGCACTCTTGATGAAAGCAGTTCAGCACCCAATGTTTTATCGTTACTCATCACCAGCATGTGCTGGATCTCATTTTGCAGTTCTCGTACATTGCCGGGCCAGTGATAGACCTGCATACAGGCAAGCGCCTCTGAACTAAACCCTTCAACCTGCTTATTCAGGGAGCGCATGGCGCTTTGTAACAGGGCATTGGCGATGGGGGGGATATCCATCTTTCGGTCCCGCAGCGGCGGCAGATGAACTGAGATCGTAGAGAGTCGATAATAGAGATCCTGCCGAAAGCGTCCCGCTCGCACTTCTGCCTCCAGATCCTTGTTGGTGGCTGCAATGATACGCACATCTACATTACGACGCCGCGCACAGCCCAGCGGGCGAATCTCCCCTTCCTGAATCACACGCAGGAGTTTTACCTGAAAAGCCGGAGAGACTTCACCGATCTCATCCAAAAAAATGGTACCGCCGTCAGCACGCTCGAACAGACCGGCCCGATCCTCGACCGCACCGGTAAAGGCACCCCGCTTATAACCAAACAGCTCGCTCTCTAACAGCTCATCCGGCAGGGCAGCACAGTTCTCTACCACGAACGGTTTATCGCCGCGCAGACTGTTGTAGTGCAAGGCGCGGGCACACAACTCTTTGCCTGTTCCCGATTCACCGGATAACAACACTGTCACATCATAGGGTGATACACGGTTGACCTTGGCACACACCACATCCATAGGGCTGCCTTCTGCGCGTACAATGCCATCATCACTATGGTGTTGTTGCTTGAGTTGTTTACGTTTATCGCTGACCTTTTGTTCCAATACATCTGGATTACGTTTCAGCTCAATATTGAGCAGCTCATTCTCACGTTGCAGGTTAAAAAGATGCGCCGCGTTTTTGAGTGTTAAAAGCAGGCTGTCAGGATGCCAGGGCTTGGTAATGTACTGATAGATACCCGCTTCGTTAATGCCCTGGATGATATCTTCCGCATCGGTATACCCGGAGATAATCATGCGGACCACATCCGGCCACGACTGACGCACCTTGGTAAGAAACTCAACACCCGTCGTCTCCGGCATGCGTTGATCACACAACACAATGCTGACCCACTCCCGTTCCAGTATCTGTTCAGCATCCTTCGCATTGGTGGCCGTTTTAACGTCAAAGTCATCTTCAAGAATACGCGCCAGTGCTTCCAGGCCACGCACTTCATCATCAACAATCAACAGGGTGGGTTGTCTGTTCATGAGGCCTCACTCCAGTCTTCACTGTCTCTCTTTCGGATATCCCGGTGATGAGCAATAGTGATCGGCGTACGTGATTTGGGGACTTTATAGACAAAGTTATAACGTGCCACATGGTAGCTGGGATCAAAACCATAAAAGTTCAGATTCATTCGCTCCAACTCTTCTCGTCTATAGTCTGCCAGCGGCTTCTCTTGTTCATCGGCCTGTCTCGTGGCACGTTTCAATTCGAGCTTCTCTTCCAACGCCGGGTCTTCGGCCAGTAGTTTTGCCCGCTGTCTGAGTTGCTCAACAAAGCTGGCATTATCAATCGCAAAGTAGGCATCCAGCAGGCCCAGTTCATGGGCTTCTACCGTACCCATGGGCAGACGCGCCTGGGTGATACGATGGGCACGCTCACTGCCTACCCGCTTGGGAAGCAGATAGGTCCAGTACTCAGAACCATACAGATTGCCCATATCCTTGTAATGGGGGTTCAGCACAACGCCACTTCGCGCCCAGACATGATCGGCTGCCCGGGCCAGGAAAACACCACCGGCACCGGCATTGCCCTGCAGGGCCGATACCGTGATATGGGATTCAGTGGTAATAATCTCACGGGCCAGATCATTGATGGCATTGATATTGGCCCAAGACTCATCAGCTGGACTTTCAGCGGCCTCGATCGTATTAAGATGGATACCGTTGGACCAGTAATCAGGTCCACCCATGAGGACAATCACACGGGTATCCTGTTTGCGCGCTTCGATATAGGCTTCGCGTAATCGATTGCACTGCTGGGTACTCATGGCACCGTTATAGAAAGGAAAGTGCAGATACCCTACACCCTCCCGCTCTTCATAGCGGATATCACTGTAACCACTGGCTAATTTTGTCAGGGTCGATAAATGTTTACCCAGCACCTGTGTGGCGGGCAACTTGAATGGATGGGTACCCTGCTTATCTTTCAGATGTCCGATCCAGACCGCACCATCTAGCGTGGCACGACAGATCGCTTCACCGCAATAACCCAGTATGGCACCGGGTTCTCCGCTCACTCCTTCAGCCTTGTAGGCATCAAACAGTGACAGCTCTTTTCCCAGCAACAGATCCAGCACACCGGGAAAACCATCTGCACTGCGAATCTTGCGCAGCACCGTTTCTGTGTTGTCCTGCAGCCAGTCAATGCGCCTATCGGTCTGTCGCATAAGGGGTTGTAGCTGACCCCTGACATCCTCCCGATCATAGTCCAGCGCTTCAGGCTTAAAGCTCTTCTCTTGCATACGCTCTACGGCCAACAACACCGCTTTTAATGCCGCCTCTGTCACCTCGTTGCGATAGAGACTCGCCTTGGTGGTTTCACGCATGGGGAAGTTAACACTGGCCCATATATCACCAGCGTCCATCTCCTCGATGGCTTGCAGTACTGTCACCCCCCATTCGGTTTCGCCATTGAGAATGGCCCAATCAAGGGCTGAGGGTCCGCGATCACCTTTAATACCCGGATGAACAATCAGACAAAGGTATTTCGACCAGATCGATTCCGGTATGGCACGTTTCAAAAAGGGTGCCAGAATGAAATCCGGCTTCGATTGACCTACCGCCTGCTGCGTGACGGCATCGTTGATATCAAACTCAACAGAGACGGCATGACCCCGTTTTTTCAGCTCAATATGCAGTCGCTGGGTCAAACTGTTAAAGGCATGAGTTAAGAGTAAGATTTTCATAGTCGATTCCGCTCAGCAGATTCTGGGTAACTGTTCACCAGCCAGCCAGTCAACAATCCGACTGCCACCAAAACTGGTTTCCATCTGGATGAAGTTGTGCTCGTCTTCGATCACGTCACCAATAATGGAGGCATCCTCCCCTTTTGGATGGGCACGCATGACTGCCAATAACTTATCTGCATCATCCGCTGAACAGATGGCAATCAGCTTTCCTTCATTGGCCACATAGAGCGGATCAAGACCCAGCAACTCACAAGCGGCATGCACTTCGGGTTTGACTGGGATAGCTTCCTCACGCAATTTCATGCCGACATTGGACTGTTGTGCCATCTCATTCAGTGTGGAGGCCAATCCACCCCGGGTCGGATCACGCAGACAGTGAATCGCCGGTACCGCCCGCACCATCTCCGCGATCAGATCATGCAGGGCCTGTGAATCGGATTCGATGGTGGTTTCAAAGGTAAGGTTTTCACGTTTGGACATAATGGCCACACCATGATCACCCATGCTGCCGGAGACAATAACCTTGTCACCGGGTCGCGCCAGATCACCGGATATCGTAATCCCCTCTGGCACCACGCCAATGCCGGTGGTGGTAATAAACACACCATCACCTTTACCCTTCTCCACCACCTTGGTATCACCGGTAACAACCGGCACACCGGCCAGATTGGCAGCGGCCGCCATGCTCTCGACAATACGTTTGAGATCAGCCAGCGGAAAACCCTCTTCCAGGATAAAACCGGCGGATAGATAGAGTGGTTTGGCACCCGACATCGCTACATCATTGACGGTGCCATGCACGGATAACGAACCGATATCACCCCCGGGGAAAAACAGCGGTGAGATCACATGGCCATCCACACTCATCACCATACGCCCCTTCTCAACATCAAAGGCCGCCTGGTCATTGCCCTGCCGCAGCAGCTCATTATCCAGATTGCTGACAAACAGCTCTTCAATCAGTTGCGCCATGGCACGGCCGCCACTGCCATGGGTCATATCCACGGTACCGTTCTTAATATCCAAGCGTGAGGTGTATCTTTTTTTGTTCATCTGATTGAATTCGTCTTGTTAGATTTCCGTGTCGGGTGTTCTATTACAGCGCGGGCACACACAACATGCCCACCCTACAATACCTATGATGCCGCCTGTTCTCTGAATCGCCCGTAAGTCCAGTAGGCAGCACAGGCACCCTCAGAACTGACCATGCAGGAACCCATCGGGTTTTCTGGCGTGCAGACCGTGCCAAACAACTTACAGTCGGTGGGTCTTTTCACGCCACGCAGAATGGCCGGGCATTCACACCCTTTAATATCGGCTGCCGGTACCTCTTCAACCGGAAAGCGTAACTCGGCATCGTACTCGGCAAACGGCTTCTTGATACGCAACGCGCTATAAGGCACTAACCCAAGGCCGCGCCACTCGAAGACACGTCGCAGTTCAAAGATCTCCGCTACCAGTTTTTTCGCCTTGGTATTGCCTTCGGGTGAAACCACCCTCGTATATTCATTCTCTACATCGTGCCGCCCTTCATTGAGTTGCCGCACCAGCATCAGGATCGATTGCATCACATCCAGCGGTTCGAAGCCGGCAATCACCACCGGGCGCTGAAACTCTTCTGCAAAAAACTCGTAGGGTTGACTGCCAATAATGGAGCTGACATGGGAGGGGCCCAGAAAGCCATCCAGCGAGACAGTCCCAAGTTCACGCACTTCGGGTGACTCCAGGATATTCTGGATCGCTGCCGGGGTAAGCACATGGTTACAGAAGACAGAGAAGTTTTTCAGCCCCATGGCCTGGGCCTGTTTTATGGCGACAGCTGTTGGGGGTGTTGTGGTTTCAAACCCAATAGCAAAGAAGACCACCTGTTTTTCTGGATCTGCCTGGGCAATATTCAAAGCATCCTGGGTGGAGTAGACCATGCGGATATCAGCCCCTTCCGCCTTTGCCTTCAGCAGGCTTTTTCTTTTGGAGGCAGGCACTCGTAACATGTCACCATAAGAGCAGAGTGTTACACCGTGCTGCTCGGCCATGTTGATAGCCATGTCGATACGCGAGATCGGCAAGACACAGACCGGGCAGCCCGGGCCATGCACCAGTCTGACATTGTCAGGTAACAGATCCTGCACCCCATAACGAAAGATGGCATGAGTATGGCCACCACAAAACTCCATCAGATGATATTTACGTTCGGGATGGGCTTCAGCGGCGATGGCACGTGACAGTTTCTGTGCCGTTGCCTTGGCACGGAATTCATCGACGTATTTCATACGTCTGCTTCCGTCAGGCCCGCCTCTTCGAACATACACAGGGTACTGGCGGCCTCCTCTTCACTGATCTTGTTCAGGGCATAGCCGACATGAATCAGCAGATAGTCACCCAGACTCACATCTTCAACCAAGGCAATGGAGACATCCTTTTTTACATTACCCACTGAGACCGTAGCCATGTCTGTCGCTTCATCCAAGGCGACTACTTTTCCAGGTATTGCAAGGCACATGCTTTCAGCAACTCCAGGTTGGTTCTACAAAAAAATCAAGACTGACTCATGCGGGACTTGATCCACTGATACCAGAGATCCATTCCCTCGCCACTCTTGGCCGAGAGTTGAATCACTTCAATATCAGGATTGACCCGACGCGCATACTCGATGCACTTATCCACGTCAAAATCGAGATAAGGAAGCAGATCGGTTTTATTCAAGATCATCAGGTCAGCCGCATGGAACATATCGGGATACTTGATCGGCTTGTCTTCACCTTCAGTGACGGAGAGAATCGCCACCTTGTGCGCCTCACCCAGATCAAAGGCCGCCGGACAGACCAGATTCCCCACGTTTTCAATAAACAGCAGACTATTGTTTTCCGGACGCAGTGTCTCCATGGCATGGCCGATCATGTGTGCATCGAGATGACACCCCTTGCCCGTATTAATCTGCAAGGCAGGCACACCGGTTTCACGAATGCGATCCGCATCATTCGCCGTCTGTTGATCACCTTCAATTACCGCAATGGCAAGGTCGCTTTTCAGATCATCGATACTTTTTGTCAGCAGCGTAGTCTTGCCCGAACCGGGGCTGGAGACCAGATTCAACGCCAGAATATTGAGATACTTGAATAGCTGCCGGTTGGCCAACGCATACTGATTATTCTTGCCCAGGATGTCCTGTTCAATCTGCACCATGCGCGACTGACTCATACCCGGCGCATGGGCATGGGCTGGCCCCTTGCCATAGTCATGATAGTGCCCTTCATGGTGATGATGATGCTCTTCATGATCATGGGAATGACTATGCGTGTGGGTATGCCCGTCATGATCGTGGGCGTGACTATGCGCATGTCCCGAGTGATCGTGAGAATGTTCATGGTCATGCGCATGATGATGGTGGTCATGATCGTGGTGATGATGCTCCTCTTCCTGACCTTCAATGCGAGTCTCGCCCTCGCCACAGCCACATACGGTACACATCAGTCCACCTCCAGTTCTTTGATACGCAGCTCATCGCCGCCGGTAATCTGTAATTGAAAACTGCCACAATCAGGACAGGCATCAAAGCGCTGTTTGATAGGGACATTCCTGGAACACTCCAGACACCAGGCCACACCTGGCATCTCTATAATTTCAAGCTTGGCACCTTCTGCCAGGCTGTTACGGGTCACGACATCAAATCCAAAACGCAAAGCTTCAATCTCGACACCCGCCAGTGGGCCGATCTCCAGCCAAACCGACTTCACCCGCTTGAACTGCTGGGTACTGGCCTGGTCTTCCATGACTTGTAGAATTCCTTCACATATTGACATTTCGTGCATTACTAAGACCTGTACTTCGATACATCCCTGTAGCCTGGTTCCGGCCTGGCCCTCCATGGCCAGTCGTTCGATAACTGCGAATGTCCACCGGACATTCGTTCATCTCACCCTTCACATATCGACATTTCGTGCATTACTAAGACCTGTACTTCGATACATCCCTGTAGCCTGGTTCCGGCCTGGCCCTCCATGGCCAGTCGTTCGATAACTGCGAATGTCCACCGGACATTCGTTCATCTCACCCTTCACATATCGACATTTCGTGCATTTATAAGCGCCTGTATCACGTAGGGTGGGCACGTATTCTGTGCCCACCCTACCCTTATTCAATGTGCAATGCATAACCGACACAGGGATCAATCGCATTAATCAAAAAGGCTGCTTGCTGTTTCAACTGATCAATAGAATCCGCTTTCAATCCCTTTAGACTTTCAGTGACCACGCCAGCCGGATGGAAATTCCACTCAGTGGGGGCCAGGATCTGGTAACGCGCTATTAAATCATTGTCCATTACCACACGATGAATCAGCCGGCCTCGGGCCGCTTCTATCTGTGCAATGCCCACGCCTTCCGACAACCTCTTATTCGAAACATCGCCTGGAACTGACTCGTCCCTGTCTCGTAGATAGCTGGGTATACCCGCCAGCTCTACCAGCCTTGCAAGCTGCCGGGCGAAAAGTCCAGCCCCATCAGCCGCGCATGATGCTGCCACCAGGAGGTGATTCTGAACCCGGGTAAAGGGTGATGTCTCATAACAACAGCCGTCAATTTGCGGGGCCGCTATAAACTGATCGGCCTCTGCACTATCCATCTGTTGATCAAAAAAGCCGCCATCCAGATTTGGCAATGAGGCAATAGACGCCGCACCCAGTGAATTCCACTCTTTGGTCCGTACAAACTGCAGCATGCCTGCGGCCGGTGTATCCGTCTGCTCAGCCCAATGCAACAACACATCATAGGAATCAAGAGCGAGCCACTCTGCGACAGGCATCCCAAACACCTGCTGCTCCAGCAGCGTTTCCAGTTCAGAAATTAAACCTGCGGTTGACACATCAAACCTGGCATCTGGCTGAACTCCCGGAAAAAAAGGGCGTTCATTCGGGTAACAAGCGAGTCGATAACGCTTGATAAGCTGCATGATTTGGCCAACACCTGTTGCCACAGGAGGGAGTCCCTTCAGGCTAGGCCAATCCAGCAATACCCGCCACAGGTGCTCTTTTGCGGTCTCAAGCCAGACCAGATTGTTTCTGGCCTTTGTACGGATGGGCTCTTGCACAATGCCCAACGCCTGCTCACAAGCGTTTACCGCAGCATTAGCCTGAGCGGTACCACAAATGCTATACAACAGGGGCAAGGTGGTGAGCAGATGCTCCACTGATCTGCCAGTAAAAATCCGGGGTGTAAGTAGCGGACGGGAGGAGTGAATATCCACATCGGCAATGGCCCCATCGGCCAACCGAATCCGGATATCCAACCGCCCCTCTATATTATTACTACCGTTACCCATGAGCCAACCAAGCCCTCCAGATTACAGATTGTCACACCCAAGCCCGGGTGATTGGAGCAGAGCAAAATACAGGCCAGCCATAGTCATTCCACCCTTAATTAAAGTATCGGGACCTGCTGTCAAGCAATTAACCAGCACCAGATCCCTTTCATTACAAATTGACTGAAAGATCCGAGAATAAAGAGATATTTCTTTATATTCAGTAAGTTAAATTGACACAAATGATCTCATTAATGATCAGAATCAACCGGTACAAGGCGCCATTCAAATCCTTTAGATGGTTGTAATTAGTTGAATAACCATCATAAGTACAAAATATGAAAACCTGCTAACCGGTAACTTGATAACCAGTTTAGCGCAATAAATGGATAGTTTACTTGCTCCAGGGCAATTCGAAGGGATTAGCACGATGGACTCACGAAAGGGGAATAACCAGATCGAGGCGCTTTCCATATAGAATCTGTTCAGGTGAACCGACTAGAGGCCCTATAGTGAAGATGCGGCGCGTGCGGCCTGATCGTAGAGACCGGAGAGCGAGCGCAGCACTTTAGCCAGTTCACCAATCTCCTGATTGCCCGCCCCCAGAATACCGAGTGAATCCACCAGGCAATCCTCACGAATCTCTTTATAGCGAAGACAGAGCCTCTCTCCTGTTGCTGTCGTGGAGAAAAAGTTCTCTTTACCCTGGCGCTCAGTCTCCACCAGCTCCAGTTTGGTGAGCTTGCGTAGTGAGTAAGTGGCCGTGTGGGTGTCTTCAATATTGAGATTAAAACAGATATCCGCGACCTTTTTGGCCCGGCCACGATGATTGACATTATGCAGTATCAGAATATCGGTTGGATTAAGATCCGGCATGCCACTGGCGGTCATGCAGCGTTCAATCCAACGATTGAATGCATTGCCGGCGATGATGAGTCCATACTCCAATTCACTGAGTTCGGTACTCTTCTCAGAGACAAGATGTGACGAGGACACAATCGGCTGTTTCTTTTTTTCAGACATAAATTACACCTAGGACGACAGACTCCGTCCAGACTATCATCAGATCAGCGTTCTGTCGTTATCAACAAAAAGGCTACATACTCAGTCAGCCCCATAGCCCCCACCCCCAGGGGTCTCAATAATAAACAGATCACCGGGTTTCATCTCGACCTGCCCCTGATGACCTAACTCGGTCACCCGACCATCACTGTGCTCAACATAGTTATGCCCCACCCATCCCGGGCCACCACCGGCTAATCCGTAGGGGGCCACCGAGCGATGACCCGCCAGAATATTGGCCGTCATGGTCTCAAGAAAACGTACCTCTCGAATGGTTCCATCACCACCCCGATGCGTTCCATTACCCCCGGAGCCGTGGCGAATAGAGAAGGACTCCAGCCGTACTGGGAAGCGCCACTCCAGCACCTCCGGGTCGGTCAGGCGGGAGTTTGTCATATGAGTATGCACGGCTGAGGTGCCGGGCCGCTGCCGGGTAGCCCCAGCCCCACCACAGATGGTCTCGTAATACTGATACTCGGCATTTCCCCAGGTGAAATTATTCATGGTCCCCTGAGACCCAGCCGCCACCCCCAAGGCACCCAGCAGGGTATCCACAATCACCTGTGATGTCTCCACATTACCGGCCACCACCGCCGCAGGATAATCGGGGTTGATCATGGAGTGCTCAGGTATGATCACCTCTAGCGGTTTCAAACAACCTTCATTGAGCGGGATCATGTCACCCACCAGACAGCGGAACACATAGAGCACAGCCGCACGACAGACCGCCGACGGCGCGTTGTAATTTCCCGGATGCTGGGCACTGGTCCCGGTGAAATCAATAGTTGCCCGGCGTGTCGGCTTATCCAGGGTAATCTTCACACAGACCTGATGACCATCATCCATGGGATAACAGAACTCACCATCATTCAGCACATCGAGTACACGTCGCACGGACTCCTCAGCATTATCCTGAACGTGTTCCATATAGGCATGCACCACTTCAAGACCGAAGTGATCCACCATGCGCATAAGCTCCTGCACACCCTTTTCACAGGCTGCCAGCTGGGCCTGAAAATCGGCGATGTTGGTATCGATATTGCGTGCGGGCCAGAGACCACTGGCCAGCAGGGTACGTATCTCCTGCTCACAGAAGCGTCCCTGATCGACCAGTTTGACGTTGTTGATCAGGATCCCCTCTTGTTCAACCAAGGTTGAATCCGGCGGCATGGAACCGGGCGTGGTACCACCAATATCGGCATGATGACCACGGGAGGCTACATAGAAGATCACTTGATCGCCCGCCGGATTAAAGACCGGCTTTATCAGCGTCACATCCGGCAGATGGGTACCACCGTTATAAGGATCATTCAACAGATAGGCATCACCCGGTTGCATCGTACCGGTTCGCTCTCTGATAACGGTCTTTATACTCTCACTCATGGAACCCAGATGCACCGGCATGTGTGGCGCATTGGCAATCAGGTCACCCTGCAGATCAAACACTGCGCAGGAGAAGTCGAGCCGTTCCTTGATATTCACCGAGGCCGCCGTGTTTTCCAGCACCATACCCATCTGTTCCGCAATGGACATGAACAGATTATTAAAGATCTCCAACATCACAGGATCAACCTGGGTACCAATCGCAACCCGTTCCGGTAACGGCAGGTAGCGTTCCATCACGATGTTGTTATCCGGAGTTAGTGTCGCCTGCCAGCCCGGCTCGATAACGATAGTCCCGGTGCGCTCAACAAGCACCGCAGGTCCTGGCACTGGCTGGTCACAGGGAAGCTGGTCCCGATCATAAAAAGCGGTATTACAGACATCACCCGCCATGCGGGTGGTATGCATGGCATCAACCTGCAGTTCCGTTTTATCACAGGCATTAACGCTGGACAGATCCGGCTGCTCACCGGCACCAATGATCTCGACCTGAATCGCTTCCACCACCAGTACTTTTTCAGGAGAGATAAAGCCGAAACGCTGCTGATGTGCCTGCTCAAATTCTGTCTGAATCATCTCCAGACTTGCAAAATTCACCAGCAGTGCCGTATCTGACCCCTGGTAACGCAGATGCAGTTTTTGCTCACACCGGATAGCAGACTGTGCCACACCCTGAGCCCGCATCTCCCCC
>ATLU01000078.1_pt1 | contig 39075 bp, 32 predicted proteins | sample 178751 | NCBI WGS metagenome assembly ATLU01 (sample SAMN02211837, study PRJNA209200) | bioreactor metagenome | isolation source: day 23 sample from continuous culture bioreactor inoculated with sediment... | place: Germany: Wadden Sea | collected 2011
GGCTGCACTTCTAATCAAAAAACCATGAAAAACAGTCTGATACAGCAACAAAAGAGGTAAAGATAAGCGCCTTACGGCCGCTAAGGGTGGGTATGCCTGACTGGAGGAAGCATGGCACTGAAACTCACCGATCTGATGGTACTGCTGGTTGAACCCTCAACCACTCAGCAAAAAATAGTTACTAACTATTTGAATAATCTTGGAATCCATCAAATCATGCCTGTCCTGAGCGGTCAGGAAGCACTGATATTGATGGAAGATTACGAGCCCGATCTGGTGATCAGCACCCTCTACCTACCGGACATGACCGGTACCGATTTGGTACATCAGATGCGTGAAAAGGATGCCCTGAGTGAGACCGCCTTCATGCTGATATCCAGCGAAACCCGTTTTCGTTATCTTGATCCGATTCGCCAGGCAGGGGCTATTGCCATTCTGCCAAAACCCTTTACCCAGGATGCCCTGCGCATCGCCCTAGGCAGCACACTGGAATACCTTGACCCCGCATCACTGGAACTTGGCCGCTATGACCCGGAAAACCTCAATGTCCTGATCGTAGACGACAGCCCCTTTGCCCGTAAGCACATCAAGCGAACCTTGAACAATATGGGACTTGAAATATTTACAGAGGCAAACAACGGCAAAGAGGCCATGGAGCTGCTGGATCACAACTTCTTTGACCTGATCGTAACCGACTACAACATGCCTGAAATGGATGGTGAAGCACTCGTCAGCCACATTCGGGCCAATAGTAATCAATCTTCCATACCGATTATTATGGTCACCAGCGAGGATAACGATAACCGGCTAGCTGCAGTACAGCAGGCGGGGGTTTCCGCAATCTGTGACAAACCCTTTGAACCGGGCAATATACGGACATTACTGCAGCAACTGTTTGCTGAAGAGTAAGCAAGCACCGCCGAATGGACGCGCTATCTTTCTGTTTTTAAATGACATAATATGTTTTCAATCACAATAGAGAACATCACTTTACAGCTTCATCTGCCTGATCAGGCAGAGAGCCACTATGCAGGAACTGCGTCTCCTGAACGTGAGGATTGGGTATGCCAACCGTTTTGATTCTTGATGATCAGACTATCAGTCTGATGATCCTTGAAGAGTTAATCCACTCGATTGATGAGAATATCCATGTGGAGTGCTTCTCTGATCCAATCAAAGCACTCGAATGGGCCAAACATAACAACCATGACCTGGTCATAACCGACTACAAGATGCCCAACATGGATGGGGTTGAGTTTACCCACTGGTTTCGACAGATCCCCTCCTGCACTGATATTCCGCTGGTCATCATCACCTGTATGGATGACAAATCAATTCGCTATCAGGCACTCGAAGCCGGCGCCACAGATTTTCTTTCCAAACCCATTGATCATTATGAGTGCCGTGCGCGCTGCCGCAATCTGCTTCAGTTGCGTAAACAGCAGGTCATTATCAAAGATCGCGCGCGCTGGCTCGAACAGGAAATTTCAAGAAAAACCGAAGAACTGGGACTGCGAGAGAAAGAGACCCTGTTGCGTCTCGCCAAGGCGGGCGAGTTTCGTGATGAAGAGACCGGTGATCATGTCATGCGCATGTCGGACTTCGCCTGCCTGATTGCCAAGTCCATGAATCTGGATGATGAGCTCTGCAAGATCATAAAACTCGCCGCACCCATGCACGATATTGGAAAGATTGGTATCCCCGATCAAATACTGCTGAAACCAGGAAAACTTTCAACCCGGGAGTGGAGCATCATGAAGACCCACACCCAGATCGGGTTTGATATTTTGCGGGACAGTACCTCTTGCTACGTCCAGACAGGCGCTATCATTGCCTATGGCCATCATGAACGCTTTGACGGCAAGGGCTATCCGCAGGGGCTTAGCAAAACCGATATCCCGATTGAAGCCCGGGTAGTCGCTGTAGCCGATGTCTTTGATGCTCTGCGTTCTGAGCGACCCTACAAATCAGCCTGGTCACTGGATAGAACCCTTGACTACCTGCAGTCACAGAGAGGGCGACATTTTGACCCGGACTGCGTCGATGCGTTTCTTTCCAATATGGACCAGGTACTCGACATACATAACAGGCTACCCAATCGTCAAAAAACACTGAACAGATGAAACCTCGCTATGGAAAGCCACATTCATTCATCAAAATTGGATAAAAAGATGATTCAGGGAAAGCCGGAATATCTCATCATCGCAGGCATACTGCTCCTTGATCTCCTGCTTATCATTGCGGGAAGTTCCTGGTTGCTTATCTCCTGTGCTATTGCGATAACGTTTCCTTTGCTGCTTATTACTTTTCAGTTAAACAGCGCGCGCAATAATCCAACACTTAGCCAATCCAGCGAATTGTCTGTCGATATAGCTGACCAGGAAGATCCGGCGATAAATACTGAAATAAAAACAGCAACACCGCACCTTGAAGAAGACCAAACCAGCGAGATTAATGAGATACCCTTACTGGTGATTTCAAGTGCCCAACCCGGGAAAAACGACATCACATCCCACCTGAAAAACTGGGGTGTTAATTATACCATCGTTCAATCAAGTGCTAGAGCCTTCGCCACACTGGTACAATCTTCACTCAGCGAAAAGCCGTATCAGACGGTATTGGTGGATCAGCGTAATCTCGATATGGACGATTGCCAATTTGCCATCGCACTCCGAGCAGAACCCCTATTACAACCCCTCTATCTGATTCATTACGGTGGAAGTGTAATCTCCACACGGGCCGAACAGTTGGAGACTGCAGGTTACTCAAAAATACTCCACTCACCTATCGACAAGACGCTGCTATATAGCGCGCTACACAGTGCGGTAGAAATACAGACTCATCACAATATTATCCAACTCCTGGATCACTATGAGTCAGACAAAAAACAGCCGCCGCTTGAAGTGCTCATTGCCAGTCACAACAGCAGCGAATGTAACAAGTTACGCCGCATTCTCAGTGCGGCTGGACATCAAACCTTTATTTTAACGGAAGGCTCTCAGGTACTGGATGCCCTGGACAATCATCATTTTGATCTGGCCATACTGGACGCTAATATGCCCGACGTATCAGGCATAGAAGTTATAAAGCTTTATCGATTCACCCGACTCAACCAACCCTGGGTTCCCTTTATACTCGTCCTGGACAATCCAAATTCACAAACGATCCAGGCCTGTGAGAATGCGGACATTCATAATCTCATTGTAAAGCCAATCAATACGCAGCGTTTACACTCAACCATAGAGGACGCACTGCAACGTGAACAAGAGAAGAATGACGCCTTTGGCTATCACGCATCGAATATTGGCACACCGCATCCCAATGATGACCTCACACTAGACACCCATCAACTCGAAGAGTTGAAACGGCTGGGAAAAGAGAAAGGCTTTCTGCTTGAACTGATTAACCAGTTTGATAAAGAGAGTAGCAACCTGATCGATGGGCTCAGAAATTCTGTTTTAAGTAACGACATCAAATCAGCCAAAGAGTATGGACATAAACTCAAAGACACTGCCGGTAATCTGGGCGCACTCAATCTTTACCGATTAGCCGTGCGCACAACGCGTATCAATACATCGAGTTCTGCAGTCGAACTCGACAGTCTTGTTGCGGAGATGGCTAATTGTCGTACTTCTACCATTCAGGCCTTGCTTGATCATCTATCTAAGGGTAATAATTCAGCCTACGCCAAGGAATAAAGTTCTTAGGGCTGAGCAATGAATAATCTAATCGAAAAACTCCACAAGGCCGGAATACATCCCTATGGGTCACGCGAACTTGAACTCTATGAATCCAGGCTGACGCGTTATTTTACACGCGAGTATCAGCAGGAGGCCGATAAGAAGCATACATTAGAAGCCTTTGGTATCACTACCGACCAGGGACCTACCTGGGAAGAGACGGAAGATCTGATGTCCGTCCACTATGACCAACCCCTGGATTTTTTTCAGTCATTTCTGGACAAAGACTACATGGCCTACTCCATGGCCTTCTATGGAGAAACGGCCGAACAGGCTAAACAGAGTACGATCACACTCGAAGAGGCTCAAACAGAGAAGTTCCGCCTCATCTGTGAGCGCGCCCAAATCAAAGGCGATGAAAAGATCCTCAATATTGGGTGTGGATTTGGCTCGTTCGAGGCGTACCTGTTTGAACACTTTCCCGAGGTGGAAGTGGTAACAATCACGGCCAGTAAAACGCAGGCTGACTATATCCGCAGTCAGCAAAACAATCCTGACCATCTGTTCAGCAAAGCCAACCTTACGCTGATTCAGGATGATATCAGCAATCTAACCACGACAGATCTGGGTATCGAAAGCTACGATCTGGTGATCTCCATCGCGGTCTTCGAACAAGTAAGCAATCTGGATGCTATCTTCGAAATGATGTCCGCCCTACTCAAACCAGGTGGCCGGGTATTTCTGCATCTGATTGTCTCTCAACCGGTATTCCCAAAATATTTTGATGCCAGCCAGACTCCGGTTGGTATCTATTTTCCTGGTGGACGGGTTTGGCCACATCAAGAGATGCTGAATCAGAAGCGCCATCTCACCCCTGAACATGGATGGTATATCAATGGCATGAATTACTGGCATACGATTGATGAGTGGCATCGCCGATTCTGGGAGCAGATAGACCACCTCCATGCGGCACATCTAACCGAAGATGACATTCGTTATTGGAATAACTATTTTATCGTTTGCAAAGTAGTACTCTTTGCACCCAAAGAGGGTGAGTTTTTTGGTAACGGGCATTACCTTTATCGGAAAACATAGATAATTTCCGATCAAACTTGACCGAGCAAGTAGCATCAGTTTCATCGTCTGTTTTGCGACAAAAGCAGACAATTGGGATCTATACCTAAACGGTTCTGATCTACATAAACCTGCCTGTCGGATCTACGACTGCGGTCAGCGGAGGGCTCTTCCTGATGAACAGCGGGCATAGTAGCAATAACCGTAAATTTGATATTCTCTCGAAACCAGACAATCGCTGGAGTGTTATTCTCGGGTGATGAACGGCGTGTCAGTCCTTAGTTGCTAGTCGTAAGTATTAATTCCTGAATAATCCACTGACTGCCTCAGATCAATACTAAGCAATGTCAATATTTTTTACAGATGGATGTACACTTTTTTCTAAGTAATTGAAATTATTGAGCGGCATGATTGTTGCTAATGTTCTGACTTGTATTCAGTATTAACTAAAATCTAAGGATCTTAATAGAATGAAAAAAGACATATTATCGGGTTTATTTTTGATGTTTATGGCTTTTTCAGCAGCTAGTTTTGCTGTTCCTGTCAATGTGGCGACCTCTGGAACAGCAACACAATCCAGTACTGGTACTTGGGGGGGGTTCGCTCAAGCCGAATTAGCTATTGATGGCAATACTGACGGCAACTATTGGAATGGTTCAGTATCCCATACTCTCGCTGATACTAATGCTTGGTGGGAAGTGGATTTAGGCAGTATGTTCGATATTGATAGTATCGTTATCTGGAATAGAACTGATTGTTGTGGCGATCGAATTGATCCATTTTCAGTATCAATTCTTGATGATTTTAACTCTCTTGTCTGGAGTGCAAGCTTCACTACATTCACTGGTAATCCTATGACAATTTCTCCTCTAGCAGGAACGATTGGTCAAGTAGTCAGAGTTCAGTTGAATCAAACAAACTATCTGCAACTAGCAGAAGTTCAAGTTTTTTCAGAGGTTCCTGTTCCAGCACCTCTTGCACTTTTAGGCCTTGGACTGGTAGCTATTGGTTGGATAAGACGTAAAGTCTGATCGATTGTCAGAATTGCTTAAAGAGCCTCATTTTTGGATGGGGCTTTTTTTATGTCTGTATCGATAACTTGTCGATCAATGCTCGACAGTCTCAACGACTGCAATCTGAAAAAGAAAAATTATTTGCTCTCTTCGTCAACGGCAGAAAATACCATCCAAATAACGATTCTGAATGGTGCTTGTTCTGAAACTGTAGGACAGTTATTGGATGCTTTCAGCCGTAAAGTTGGTTTGCCGAGTGACAATTCAATAACTGATAGCAGCAGTTGTCTAGGTGAGGCCACACCTGATACTGACCGTTAAATTCAAATCAAATCTCTACGTACAAGTCTTTATGAATGCAACAAGGGAGCATAGATATTTTCATCGAGAATCTAAAACCGGCTGATAACCTGAACAGCGTTTAAACCACCAAAGGCGTAAGACATCAATTGAGACAAGAACCCCACTAACAAACCATCACGTCAATTCATCAAAACATTCAACCCGGTTTTTTCCATTACTTTTTGATAGATAGACGGCTTTATCAGCAGCCTTGATCAGTTCATCGTAACTGACCATTTTTGACGATCGCTCTGCAACGCCGACACTGATGCTTCCTTTCCATATTTCATTGTTTGTCCGTACCTTCATATTAGAGACCGTCGCCCTTACATTCTCAGCAACATTTTTCCCGCCGACCAGATCTGTATTCTGCAAAACAACCATAAATTCATCACCCCCCAGCCTTGCGACAAAGTCGTCTGTGCGGAAAGAATTTATTAAACATTTGGAAAGTTCCCGTAACACATAATCACCTGCATCATGCCCGTACTGATCGTTAACCTGCTTAAATCCATCCGCATCTATCATAATACAGACCAGCGGCGTTTTTCGTTTACATGACTCTATCCATGCCTGCTCAAGGAACTGCATTGTACGTCTACGATTAGGTAAGTCAGTTAATATATCTGTATGCGCTAACACTTCCAGATAAAGATTGGCATCATGCAGTTCGCGCGTACGCTCTTTGACTTTCTCTTCCAAGGTGAAATTTAATTCAATTAATTTTTTGTTTCGTTCACTAACCTGCTGAAATAACCCATTCAGTGCGCTAAGCAGTGGACCTGTTGCACCTTCCTGCATCTTGGACACTTGTTTATATGCATCAGCTGCACTCATTCCGGTATCGATAAGCGCTATCTGTTTTGATATCAGTTGATCCTCACCAAGTATGTGGTATGCAAGCCAGTGCGTTAAGAATTTTAACAACGAGGATGACGATTCGATATTATTAGTTAAACTGAGACTACGCATGTCAACTACTTCTTTTAAGAAGCGCTGATGCTCGGAATGGTGATGGATAAAATATCTCGGATCAATTTCCATTACCTTCATGAACTGCTCTTCTTCAGTGAAGTGGTATTTTGCATACGCTGTCAGTTCATTAAAAATACGATCAATTTCTTCTGCACTTACTTGATCATAATTGGTCAGGTGCTCACCAAATTGATTTATAAGTGCAATTAAAGTCTGATGCTGTTCGTCAACAGTGGCTAGCCCAGTGACAAAGTGTTCATTCCAGGTAAATGTTTCCACTTATATTCTCCAAGCTGGCGACCAGTCAAGCATGCAAGATGCATTGAAAATAACAGGAATTCTTCACTCATATTATTTGAGTAATACTATCTGCCAAAAATCATTAGATAAAGGATTTAGGAAATTTTCTCAAATAAGACTCCATCTTTTTATCCGTCTTGATCAGGTGGTCGATTACCCACTCACGTGCGAGACTAACGATGTTATTTTCAAGCTGCTCTTTTAATTTGTCATTATCAGGTGATGTATCATTCTGGTTAATAAGCTTCCTCAGGTCTTCCATGGTAGGTTCAAGATGTCCAATAATCTGCTGGTGTTGTATCTTGTGTTCCATATACCCAGGATATTCCATCTTCAACAGGACCCGCTCTTCCCAAGCAAAATGCACTTTCGTGTAGTCAGACAGTTGTTCAAAAAAATCAGGTAGGAACTTAACATCCTCTGGTGTTTTTTTTGCCATCTCTATGCAATTGAACAAACAGATGAGGTATTTATGATCCTGGTCAATCAGATCATTTCCGATGCTTAATTTGTCTCTCCAGATAATGGGCATGGCGTCTTTTCCTTATTATTTACTCATAAAAATATTTATGGCGTATCACGATCATGATCGTATTATGAGTCTTTGATGAGCAGCCCAAGACAACGCTTCAAGACAATACGGTTACCAAGTGTATTAGCAGCCGAACTATAATGTTTCTTAACATTTCGGTTCCAAATAACCACACACATCTAATACATTTGATATATGTCATGATAATTCGATAAGGAAAATAGCCTGTAAATAGATCTGTGTATTTTTTTTCATGTGTTGCCCTCAATCTATTCAACCCAGAACAGATAAAATCTGCGTCGCAATTTACTGCTTCTCTTTCCTTTTCTTTTATGTATGATCTTTAGTTTTTCTCTATCTATTTCAGAGAGATACAAGTCGTTATGAAAAACTGCAGTTGCTGTTTATCGAAAGCTAAAAACAGACGTTTGGTTACATCGTAAAGTGTGAAATTTAGCCCCGGTATTGTTAATGACCTTGCTACTACTTATTCCTGTAGGGTGCCCCATAATTCCTATTGTTTATTTTGGTTTAGTTAGGCTACGATGGGCGAAGAAAAATCATCTATAAAAGAGCGGTTATTTAACTGATGCATAGTAACTTTAGTAAACAGATCCTAACCGCTAACACCGCACAGCACCTTGTCAGCTTCCTTCTATTCCTATTATTGTTATCACCCGCTTACGCCGTAGATCATCCATTTTTATCCGCTCAAGAACTTGCATGGATCCAAGATCACCCCACTCCTATTAGAGTCCACAACGAACTTGATTGGAGACCCTTTAACTTCAATGAAGATAATAAGCCAAAGGGTTACTCGATCGACTATATGAACCTTATTGCCGAAAAAGCTGGCTTAGAGGTTGAATATGTCAGTGGGCCAAATTGGAATGAGTTTCAAGAAATGATGAAAGACGGATCATTGGATCTTATGATTAATATCGCCAGTACAAAAGAGCGACGAACTTATCTCACTTTCACTGAACCCTACATCATCACGTCAACCGCTCTCTATGTGGGTAGTTCAGAAAACAGTATTGCTGATTTGGATGACTTGGCCGGCAAAAAAATTGGTTTTACGGAGGGGTTTTTCTTTGGTGAGTTTATACGTAAATATTATCCGGAAATCGAAATTGTCACCTTTGATTCAACCCTAGCCTCATTTATTGGAGTTGATAAGGGCTTAATAGATGCCGCCATGGAAGTGCCGGTCGTAGCACAAAGAGTACTACTTGAATCAAACCTAGACACGGTAAAGCTAGGCGGGGTGGTATCTGATCCACGGTTTATTGCAACTTTCTCTATCGCTACACGCAAAGATCAACTAACGCTTAATAGCATCATCCAAAAGGGAATGGACGCGATATCTTCAACAGAGGAGCTTGCCATTCGTCAAAAGTGGAAAATTGAAGAGGCAGAACTACCTCTACTTAAGGCTGATGATAAATCTCATTTACAAAAACTAGGCGCACTGCGCCTATGCGTTAATCCCAGCAACCTTCCCCTTGAGGCCGTTAATCTTGATGGAACACTAACCGGTGTATCATCAGAATTTGTTGGATTACTTGCCAGTCGTATAGAGATTCCATTCAATATGGTACAGCCAGAAGACTGGACTGGAATACAGCTCTTGAGCTGGCAAAGCGAGGAGAATGTGATCTACTGCCAATGGTGAGTAATTCTAAGCAAGAACAACCCTATCTTAATTTTACCTCCCCATGGCTTTCCGTCCCAGTCGCTGTGGCAACTCGCCCTGATCAGATCTATATCTCCAGTATTGAGCAAATCATCGATAAAGAGATAGGCGTTGTAAAAGATTTTCCGCTTATAAATAGTCTGCGTCACACTTACCCAGGCATCAAACTGACAGAAGTAAACAATGTTCTAGAGGGCTTAATCGGTGTGAGTGAGGGCCTGATTTTTGGGCTTATTGATACAATTCCTGCTATTAGCCGCACACTTCAAATCAACGCTATCACAGGGGTAAAAATTTCGGGTGATATCGGCCTCAGCATGGAGTACTCGATCGGTGTCAAAAAAGAAGATGGACAACTGTTAAGTATCTTGGAACGCACGCTTGAATCTATAGATAAAAAACAGATCGCCCAGATATATAATCGCTGGCTGTCTGTCGCCTACATTGAGCGTTTTGATTACACCCGATTTTGGCAACTACTGGCTGTAATTGTTATAGCCACCCTCTATTTATCCTATCGGTATTGGCGAGGCCGGCAAATAACCGCAGAGCTTAGAGATGCTCATGCTCAAGTAGAAGCTGCTAACTATAGACTTAACAAACAAGCTCGTACGGACACCTTAACTGGCGTTGCCAACCGACTTAGAATCGACGAAGAACTACAACGAGAACTAACTCGATTTGAGCGCCACAAAGAGTTGTTTTCTGTCATTTTGCTGGATATTGACTACTTCAAGAGAGTAAACGACCAGTATGGGCACAATACTGGCGATATGGTTTTAAAATCCATTGCCGATACTTTAAGCCAAAATACACGAGCAAATGACACACTTGGTCGCTGGGGAGGAGAAGAGTTTTTGGTTATTTGCCCATCAACTTCCCGCGATGGTGCTCTGACGCTGGCAGAAACCCTAAGAGTAGCCATTCTGAACTGCACTTCCAACAAGAGTCCACCCAGTACGGCAAGTTTTGGTATCGCCACCATACAAGAGAATGATACCGCTGATAGTCTAATAAAACGTGCAGATGAGGCGCTTTATCGAACCAAAGAGAAAGGCCGAAATCGTGTAGAGCACTCCCCTAGCTGATGACCTACTAAAACGCCTGACCGCTTAAATGATTAGCGCGAAACAAAATAACATCCCTTAATTTTAGCCTCGAATTATTATCCGTGTGGAGTATAAGGGTATTGATAATTAGCATTTAATAATTATCTTATTTTATGTATTCTGCTCAGTATTCAGACAACAGCTTAGAGCTCCCAGGATAAGATTTTAGGAAGAAACCAGATGAACCCAACAAAATACAACAACCTTCAAGTAGCACTGCACTGGCTGACAGCGAGTGTTATTGGATTTTTATTAATTACAGGCACTTTTGTCATGAGTCATATAGACAATGCAAATCCTGATAAGGTTAATAATCTGAAAATACACATGATTGTAGGCGGTCTGGCGCTTTTTCTAACACTTGCCCGCATAATCTGGAGAGGCAAATCACAACAGCCGGCCCATCTTAAAACCAACAATGTAATTTTGGATAAAGCCGGTATTGCCGCCCACTATATTCTCAATATAACTGCTCTTATTATTGCCATCAGCGGCGTAGGATTGGCCGTGCTATCCGGATTACCGGATATAGTGTTCTTCGGTAACGGCTCACTTCCAGAAAGCTTCTTTGATTATTTTCCACGCTTTGTCCACGGTATCTCAACAAAGGTCATGTTTGCACTGATAGGGCTGCATATTCTCGCTGCACTCTATCATTCAGTGGTAGTCAAAGACTCTCCGTTCAGACGTGTATGGTTTGGCGCTTCGTGATAAAAATTCTGAATGGTATAAAGTAAACAATCACAGCCCTGTTATGACTTGTTCTGACAGGGCATTATTAATTCATCTACGGATTCGCTTTCAGCTTGCTTCCTACCTGACTAACTGAATGAGCCATTGGCGGCTTTTGGCCGATGGCAGCCGGTGTTCAGTTAAGATCACATCTGATACGGATGGTTAAATTACATTCAAGTTTATGCGTATAAATCTATATTAATGCGACCATGGAACATGGATAGTTTCATCAAGTATCTAAAAGCGGGTAATAACCTGAACCGAGTTTAAACCACCAAAAGCGAAAGAGTTTGACAGCGCCCTCCCGATTGGTTTTTCTCTGACACTGTTAGCAACATAATCCAGATCACACCCTTCTCCAGGCGCTGTAAAGTTAATCGTGGGGGGTACGACCCCCTCTTCTATCGCCAAAACTGTGGCAATAAATTCCAATCCACCCGATGCGCCCAATGCATGTCCATGCATTGATTTGGTGGATGAGACCATTAACTCTGTTGCATGAGATCGAAACACCAGATGTAACGCCTCAGTCTCAGTACGATCATTTGCCTGGGTACCTGTTCCGTGTGCATTCACATAATCGATATCATGGGGATCTATCTGCGCATCATTCAGTGCGGCGTGCATAGCACGTGCCGCACCTTGCGCCGAGGGGTCAGTTATATGTCCTGCATCAGAAGACATGCCCGATCCCGCCAATACGGCGTAGATGCGTGCTGAACGATTGATTGCATGTTGTTCGGACTCCAGCACAACCATGCCAGCCCCTTCACCCAGAACCAATCCGCTTCTATCCTGAGAAAAAGGTCTGCAATTATCGGAAGAGACAACGCGCAATGCCTCCCATGATTTGAGCAGGCCAAAGGTAAAGGGTGCATCCGTGCCGCCGGCAATAGCGACATCGACAATACCGGCACGTATCATCAATGCTGCTTGGGCAATAGCATGATTGGCAGACGAACAGGCACTTGAAACGGTGAACACTGGTCCTGTAATACCCAACTGCATACTCACCTGACTGGCAGCGGCACTTGGCATGCCTCTCGGTATCGTGAAGGGATGTACGCGACTTTTCTGCTGTTTATAAAGATGATCATAGGTCATCTCATCTGTCTCTTTACCACCGCAACCTGTACCAATCACAGCAGCAGCCAGCGGAAGGCTTTCATCATCAAGAGCAGCATCTTTGACGGCCTCTTTTGCCGCCATCAAAGCGAACTGACTATAACGATCGAGTAGTGGCAAATCTTTATGTGAGAACCAGGCAGAAGGATCATACCCCTTGACCTGCGCACCCAATTGCATCTTCAATGTACCAGGCGCAAAACCCTGAATGGCATCAATACCACTTTGCCCATTTTTTATGGCCTGCCAAAAATCATCCGTATTCAATCCAAGGGCAGATATTGAACCAAGGCCGGTAATGACAACACGATGACTCATGCCTCTGTTTTATTATCCAGTAAAACCCGAACACCAGAAATAATGTCCTGTACCGTTCGGAGATTTTCCAGCTCATCATTCGGCACCTCGATGTCACAGACCTCTTCCACTTCATACACAATGGTAATGGCATCCAGCGATGTTACACCCAGATCCTGCAGTGAAGTCTCCAGTGTGATGGAGTCTGCATCAATCATTTTTTGATTGGCAATGGCTTTTTTTACTATAGTTTCAATGTCCGAACTCATGATATATGCTTCCATTTATACTTCGAAATTGTATGGATTTGCTGTTACAAACATTCTAATCCACTGTATCATTACTCAAATATGAATAGCAATCCTATTTTGTTCTACCGATCCGCCGAAAGAAAATACTGCGAACTCGCCCAAATATTACGATCTCGCCCGGACAGTGAACATGAACAAGCGGCCGTGCGAATCATTATTCAGGTTGTTCTGCTTATCTATGTGCTTGCTTCTGGCCCATCAAATTACAATGCAATCAGTGATTGGTATTTTGTACTAACGTTTATTTCTTTATTCATTGCACTCTCATCAGGCCTGTTCATCGCTATTCTCATAGAACCTGATAAATCACCACTGCGGCGTATCATTGGTATTTTCGCAGACGTCTGCGCCTTCAGCTTTGGCCTCGCACTGACGGGTGCCCTTGGCGCACCCTGGTATGCTGTCTATCTCTGGATCACATTTGGGAATGGCTTCCGCTACGGTGAGAACTATCTCTACCTCTCAGGCATCCTGTCAGTCATAGGCTTCAGTATAGTCATCGTTATTACGCCCTATTGGCAGGAAAATCTGCCACTGGGTATTGGCCTGCTTATTTCACTTATTGTGTTACCAGGTTATGCCGCAAAATTGACCAAGCGTATCCATCATGAGCGAAGGCGAGCCGAGGCCGCCAGTAATGCTAAGAGCGAATTTCTTGCAAGAATGAGCCATGAAATACGCACACCATTAAATGGCATCATTGGTACAGGTGAACTTCTGAAAAACTGTTCACTAAATCCGGTCGAGCGTGAATATGTTGATACCATTTATTCATCAGGACACACCCTGCTACGGCTAATAGAAGATATTCTGGATATTTCCAAGATCGAGGCCGGAAAGCTTGAGATTGAACATACCCCGTTTAATCTCTATGCCCTGGTCAACAGCACAACAAAAATGCTTGCCTCTCAGGTAAACAGCAGAAAGGTCAAACTCTATACCGCAATTGACCCGGAGATTCCTTTTCGACTTATCGGTGATCCATTACATCTGCGACAGGTGCTCATAAACCTGATAGGCAATGCCATCAAGTTTACCGAATCAGGCTATATCGAGCTACGCTGCACTAATATCAAGAGTGATACCCATTCGATCAAGGTGCGCATATCAGTATCCGATAGCGGAATAGGCATACCTAAAGAGATTCAGACAAAAATATTTGAGAAGTTTACCCAGGCTGATGGCAGTACAACAAGACGGTTTGGTGGGACCGGGCTTGGCACAACTATTGCCAAGCAACTCGTTGAATTAATGGGCGGGAGTATTGGTCTCAAAAGTGAACTTGGCAAGGGCAGCACCTTTTGGTTCGATCTCTCCTTTGATGCACAGGATAAGATTGTCTCAGAGAGTGAGCTGCAGTTAATGCAAACATGTCGCGTATTACGTATTGCGTCGAGACAAGAAACCGATCAAAGCAATGCCGTACATTGTCTTCATGGCTGGGGCGTAGAACTATCAGATACCACTACTCCTGAAAATGCACTGATACAACTCAAGCTGGCAGCAAGGGAAGCTCGCCCCTACCACCTCCTTTTAATAGAGAATCTGCCTTACAGTTCAAGCATGGCATCCCTGATAGAAGAGGTACTGCAGGACAGACTCTATCATGACACGTCTATACTGCTAATCAGCAAAAATAAGACAGAGATCGAACAAGCCATACCAAAAGCGGTACTACGGCGTATGCACATACTTGCTGACCCGGCTGACAAGATCCATTTATTCAACATTCTGCATGCAGCACAGGTTATTGACCTTGAAGCACACAATACCATCGAGACAGAAAGTGATTACTTGAAAGAGATAGAAACTGCTCAGCAGCCCCTTGAAATATTGATGGCTGAAGATAATGCCATTAACCGGTTGGTACTTGGCAGAATGCTGGAGCAAGCAGGACACACACATCAACAGGTCGAAGATGGACAAGAGTTACTGGATGCGTTGGAAACACGACATTATGATCTGGTAATTGTCGATATGCAGATGCCGCAACTTGGTGGACTGGAGGCCTTCAAAATCTATCAGTTCGCCCACCCAGATAACACCATACCGTTTGTTATTCTGACAGCTAATGCAACGATTGAAAGTCGAAAAGAGTGCGAAGAAGCAGGGATAAAATGGTTTTTAACAAAACCGGTATCTGCAAAGAAACTCTACAAGGTTATACAAGCCGCCGTTAATGATTCACCTGAAAGTATTCAGCCAGAAGAGTTGAGCATAGCTACTGCTAGTGACAAAGGTGAAACGGTTCTAAATCGCGACACCATCAACGAATTAATCGCTCTCGCTCCAAACCAAGACTTCCTTGTCAGACTACTCGATAAAATGACGCAGGATGGCACTCAGTTAATCAACTCCATGTCTGAGGCCATAGCAGAAAACAATCCAGAACAGTTCAGCGCGCACGCTCACGCATTAAAAGGGTCAGCAGCCAATCTCGGACTCATACAACTGCAAGCTGAAGCACTCACTGCCGAACGAATTTCACAAGCACATTTAGCGGACCAGGGAATGAAGCAGATAAACAACCTTCAGTCCGCCTTCAACCAGGGAATCGAAGAGCTGTCAAAGCTAATCCATAGTCAGCAGTTGCCTGCTGAACCCTGATAAAAACATTAGCACTATTTGTACTGAATGTACTTTAGGCACTATTGATCTGTTGAATATTTTCCTCAGTGGCTCTGGTATCTGACCAGCGCTTATTTTGTGCATTAACCAGATACTCCATCAACCGTAAATTCTTACCCGACAGCTTCATAGCTGTATCAACCCAGATATTGACGACATCCATCAACTCTTTATACGAAAGTGGATTAAACTGCTCCATTACCTTTTCAAGCCCCTCGAAACCTGCACTTCTTACCTGCTGGTGACGAATAAACTCATGAACAGCAGAAACGCCTTTTCCATCTTCAACTACCTGATCGATCACGCCCAGATCATAGAGCTCATCCGCGGTATAGACCTTGCCACTGGCAATGATCCGTTTCGCCATCGCAGGGGCAATTCGACGCGCAAGAAAACTAAACGCACCCATACCAGGAAACATACCAAAAACCGTTTCTGGAAAACCAAACTTCGAGCTACGCTCAGCGATAAGGACATTAGCCGCCAATGCCGCCTCAAAGCCACCTCCCAACGTCTCTCCCTGCACCAGTGCTATGGTCGTAATGGGTAGACCATATCCGGTAATTGAAGCATAAAGAATGTCGATGCAGGCCTTGGCATAATCTGCCAGTCTTGCTCTGTCACCGTCTCGAATAAGCTGAATAAACAGATCCAGATCACCACCCAGGCAGAAAACCCCTGGTTCAGACGAGCAGAGTATCTGATAACGCAACCGTTCCGGGTCGTCATTTTCATGTGCGTTTTTTACCCGGGAAGAGACCAGCGATTGTACCTGCTGAAGATCTTTGATCAGTCCATTGCTAATACAAGGTCGATCGGGATAACGCAGTCTGGCCCACACGGCGTCATACTCAGAATCAAATTCCACATCGACATGTTTTAGCCCACTATTACTTGCTAACTTCATCTTCTGCTGCTTCATTTCTCCCACTCCTAGTCTTCTATGAAAAGATAAACAGGGGGATTCTGACAGCACAAGATCATCCATCTCCGGCATTGCTTTCTAACGGCAATTTAATTCTGTACTATGGCTGAGCTTGCAAAAGAATCCCGCAACAAACAAGCAATTCCTATGCCTACCTACTGAATCAGTAACCTACAATCTCCTGTACAGGCTGTTACGTATTATCTGAATTTTGGATCAGCTACAACTCATACTTCAATCACAAAACTAAGTGTTCTCGTTTTTTTCATCAAATAACTGCGTGGTAGTTCACCAAAGCATGCTTACACAGCACGCCACCCACCCCTATTGCGCTGTATCAAAAAGAATAAAACAAAGAAAATGAAATGATTGCAAATAGATATTAATGATTCATTGGCTTCATCTATTTCAAACAAACCCTTATCGACTGACATTTATTCTCAATGTCGTTGGATTGCGAAACAGTGGCACTATATCCAGTATTTAAATGCCTGGTAATTGGCATCGCTTTTATAGTCACCGCGGATTAAAACCAGACACTTATGAGAACCATGGCAACTGGCTGCCGGCTAACCACTGCCGTACTGACACAATTAGTCACTAACGCGACTATTACATCCAGCAACTAAACAGCCAAAAAGAAGGAGTCTTTCTATTATTATTTTTTTGGCCGAATACGCGCAGTTGCCACAGCAGTAAAGGGATCATCAGGCCAGTAGTGTTTGGGATAACGTCCTTTTAACTCCTTTCGCACTTCGGTGTAAGTGCGCTGCCAAAACCCCGCCAGATCCTGCGTCACCTGAATCGGACGCTGGGCGGGCGACAAGAGATGCAACATCACCGGAACAGCACCATCACATACCGTTGGCGTCTGCTGCAATCCAAACAGTTCTTGAAGTTTCACCGCAAGAACCGGTGGTTGATTAGTGTGATAAACCACTTTTTTACGACTACCAGAGGGCATATCCAGGTATGTCGGCGCCAGCCTGTTCAGTAACTGTTGCTGTTCCCACGTGAGCAAATTATTGAGTATGCCAGCCAGATCCAATTTTTTTAGTTGACCAGCCTTAGTGATTCCATTTAGCCAGGGTGCCAGCCATCCATCGAGTTGTTCCATTAATGTGACATCAGATAGATCAGGCCATCCGGCATCTGGCTGCCATGCTCTAGCGGACGCGACTCGCTCACGCCACTGCAACAAGCTGTCATTCCAGTTAAGCAACGTAAGTCCCGATTGGCGCACACCACTCAACAAGGCTTGTGAAATTAACGCTTGATCAGGTTCGTCCAGATCATAACTCGATAGAGTCAGTGCACCCAGTAACTCGTCCTCTCTCGCCACCACCGAGCGGCTTGATGCATCCCATGTCACCTTCGCCACACGTTGAATCTGCCTGGCCTGTATCGCTCTGATTTGATCCAATGAAATCGCAGCTGCAAGGTAGATGCGTCCATCACGCTTACCTGCATCCATTGCTGCCACAACCAGATAATCATGGCGTGATAGCGGGTCACCTTCCGGTAGTCTTGCCGCGCGGCCCGATGCCAACAGATAACGGATATCAGATCCACCCGTTCGCTTGGCGATGCGATCAGGAAAGGCCAGTGAGAGCAAGCCTCCAGCACGCATAACGCCATAGGCGTTCACTGTTTCCTGTTGCGGCAGTCGCCTTTGCCATTGTTGAATTGCTCGATCTACTTGCCTGCATGCCGAGACATCAAGCGAGTGATCAAAGGCTTTCTCACGCCACCCACTTAGCAGCTGCTGCCGCTCTTCGATATCTACCCTGCCTTGCTCTCCCGGTCGGCGTCGGAGAATATCCCGCTCACTCAACAGTCCCGCCAAATCCAGTGCCAACGACTTTTCATCATTCGCGTTTAAAATCATATGCGCCAGCCTGGGATGGAGCGCCAGACCAACCATATGGCGTCCTGCTGATGTAATTCGATTGTGCTCATCCACCGCCTCCAACTGTTGTAGAAGCTCTCGTGCCTGCGAATAGGCACCGGCGGGTGGCAGATCAAGCCACTGCAAGTCGGAAGGTGAAGCGACACCCCATAACGCCAGCTCCAGAACCATTGGAGCCAAGTCTGCTTCCTGTATTTCAGGGGGATGAAAGGGGGGGAGGCGGGTCTCTTCTGCCAAAGTCCAGAGTCGGTAACAGACACCAGGCCCCAAGCGCCCTGCCCGCCCAGCACGTTGCGCGGCCGAGGCCTTTGAAACACGCACGGTCTCCAGACGGGTTAATCCACTATTGGGATCAAACCGGGGACGGCGTGACCAGCCACAATCAACTACCGTGGTAACGCCTTCTATGGTCAGACTGGTCTCCGCAATTGAGGTTGCCAGGATCACTCTTCGCCGATTCTTCAGTGGCGTGAGAGCCGCATCCTGATCCTCACGACTTAAATCACCGTAGAGAGGGAACAGAGACACATCGGCTGGCAACAGGGGTTTGAGCGCGCCCCCGGCACGGCGGATCTCACCAGATCCAGGGAGAAAGACAAGGAGATCACCGTCTGTCTCTCTAACGGCCCGCTGAACACCCTTAACCAGTAACTCATGAGAGCTGGCCTGAGAAGTCCGGTCAAGATATCGATGCTCTACCGGGTAACTCGTCCCTTCTGCACTGATTACCGGCGCTCCACCAAGCAGGTTTGAGACGGCATCTGTATCAAGGGTAGCGGACATCACCAATAAACGCAGATCATCACGCAAATTTTTAATCACATCCAGGGTTAACGCCAACGCCAGATCCGCTTGTAGACTCCTTTCATGAAACTCATCAAAAATGATCAGCCCAATCTGATCCATCTCGGGATCATCCTGTAAACGCCGCGTCAGAATTCCTTCGGTTACAACCTCAATACGTGTTTTGGGGGATATCTTGCGTTCAAAGCGAACCTGGTAACCCACTTGCTCACCAATGCGTTCAGATAGAAGATGAGCCATACGGCTTGCCGATGCCCGGGCGGCCAATCTTCTTGGCTCAAGCATCAGAATCCGTTTACCCTCCAGCCAGGGCTGGTTGATTAACTCGAGCGGTACCAGGGTCGTTTTACCCGAACCGGGCGGAGCAGCGAGCACCACGCTGGGATGGTCTCTCAACACCTCAGCAAGCTGGGGTAAAACAGCGGTAATAGGCAAGTTCAGCATTAAACCAACAGCCGTTAACAGTTCAAGTAAGATGGGTTATTTATGATTGGTGACTGTTCTTTTATCATAGACTCAACCCGGTTTCGAAAAACAGCACCCCTTAAATGAGCAAGAATAAACCACCCATCACCCCCGCCATACGCCAACTAAGGAGCCATAAGGTGCCTTTTACAGATCATCTCTATCGCTATGAAGAGGGTGGCGGTACCCGCGTATCATCCAGAGAACTGGGAGTTGACGAACATGCCGTGATAAAAACCCTTATCATGGAGGATGAAGCCAAACGCCCACTTGTTGTCCTGATGCATGGGGATTGTGAGGTTTCCACTAAATCTCTGGCGCGCTGTATCGGAGTAAAAACAATCACCCCCTGCAAACCAGCGGTAGCCGATCGTCACTCGGGCTATCAAATAGGCGGGACATCCCCCTTTGGCACACGCATAGCGCTGCCGGTTTATTGTGAAGAGACTATCTTTGATCTTGATAAGGTTTATATCAACGGAGGGAAGCGGGGCTACCTGATCGCACTGTCACCGTCTGATCTTAAACGGGTGCTTAACCCAGTACCGGTGTCCGCAAGACAATAAGAGTCAGTCTGATTTATTGTTTTTTTTCCCGGTCAGAACCACCATTCCCAGTGCACCAAAAAAAGCAGCGATAATCGCATTATTCTGGCTCAATCCGAGCGCAAGGGCTGAATAGCCCGCAATACCCCCACCGATAGCACTAAACGCAAGACTGCGCATAAAGCGACAGAACGCACAGGATTGATTGTTACCGGCCATTCATTACAACCCATATATCGGATAGAGACAGTTAGCTAAAGTATACCGGTTTTACTTCACCTATCCAGCAGCGACCAGTTCAGATTTCTGCTTGTCACAGGCAAGAGAAAGACCAAAGGCCTCACCTTCCGGGAAGTCCTGCGCCACGATCCATATCTGACTGATTGACTCATCCAGCTTTGGCAGCATTCTCAACGTGTTGCGTGTCCGCTCCTGATCAAAAAAGGCAAACGGTTCATCCAGGAAGACGAACTGCCGACCACCCTCGGTACGCTTGATCAGTGCTTGAGAAAGAGCCAGTCTCACAGCCAGCATTATCTGCCGCTGGGTACCACTGGATATCTCCTCAAGATCCATAAAGTCTCTCTTCTGGCTGGAAAAGACCCGAACGGTCAGATCATCATCAATTTGCAGGTGCTCGTAATTATTGTCAGTGAAGATCGGCAAGGTCTTTCTAACGGAGTCACCAAGATCCCGATTGAAGCGCTGGGACAGATGCCGGGTAGCACCACCCAATAGTTCCAGCGAGCGTTCACGCAAGGCAATACGGCGATCATGCTCGGCAACCTGGACCAGAAATTCACGCTTGATCTCGTCCAGTTGAGCACCCTTCGCAACCCGTCCACGCTCTTTCTGGATGGCCATACCCAAACGAATACCCTGTTGCTGAGCCTGCTCCTTAATCAACTGCAAGTCTTCAAGTATTTTCTCTATTTCTGACTCTAACTCACTGATTGATATAAGCTCAGCGCGGATAAGTTCAGGAATAGCTTGAGGTGCAACTTCCTCTGAATCCAGCTCGGCATCCACTACAGGAACGCTCGGCTCTGGATGCTCTAACGCGCTCTCTACTGCATTCGCAAGCACCTCTCCCTGGGTAAGCAGACTGGCTACTTTCGACTGTTTTGTAGCCACCCTCACCCAGAAGAGGAGAAACAGTACAGCAAACAGTCCGGCTGCATAGAGTAACCAGGGAAGATGCTGATCACTCCAGGCCGGGTAAGCGGACTTGATCAACTCAGCCACACGCTGGCTATATTCGTTCTCGGGCAGTCGCGCCAATAACCCCCAGCAAACTGCAGAAATCAAACCCGTGACAAAAAATATAAACCGGAAAAAACGAGCCCGCCCCTGCGCCTTTCTGGCTGCAAATTTTTGCGGCAACATGACACGGTAGTCACTGAAAGCCGAGGCAAGGGTATTAGCTTTTTCACTCAACAGTGACTCATTGGCCTGCAGCGCCTGCTGATCGGATTCCAACAGAGGTAGAGCCTGAGGATCAAGATCCAACGCTTTAAGCTCATCATCAACCTCAGCAATCTCACGCTCTACCTGTGTGATTGCTTGCCGCTCTTGTTCAATTTCCTGCTCATGCTCAAAGGCCACATATTCCAATGTTGAGAGCCCGGCCATACTCTTGACTGCCTGACTGTGCGGTTGTGGAGCAATGATTTCGCGCTGGGCCAGATAGTACGACTCTATGAATTCATCATAGCCATAGCCCAACAGGTCGTAGATCGCCTCATCAACTTCGACCACACCACGGGCAAACGGATTGACCTCTTCGCCTACTTTGGCCAGCTGAACCCCATGATTGCCATCACGATCCAGCATGCGTGTGATGTTATAGTGGGATTGATCATTAATTCGAAAACGCAACGTGATACGACAGGTTGGCTCGCCCCACCGAATCAGCTTTTGCAACTCTTGATTTCCAAGAGAAAAGGTCCGCCCGAACAGGGCAAAACAGATCACTTCGCCAATAGAGCTCTTGCCAGACTCATTGGCTCCATCGATCGCAATGATCCCTTCACTAGGTAGATTGGTCAGTTCGAGATGGCTGTATTTAAGGAAGTTTTCCGCCCTGAGATCAGTAATGATCATGCGTAGCCCTCCTCTTCCAATGCGCGTATTTTATGCAGTGTCAGCTCCATCGCTTCACGATAGGCCGCTTCATCAAAGGGCTCACCGCTGTTTCTTCTGCGATCAAACTCGGCATTACAGTAGGCGATAAACGCCTCAGAGGGTCCTGACTCCACAGAGGAGTCGGAAGATTTGACTTGTTCTTCTCCCAACATGCTGGCGCTCCGACTTCGGCCTGGTATTTTTATAATTTAGCGGTTCAGTATAGGGAGTAGACACTAAAATTGCGAGAAGGAGGAGGAGTTATCCGATCAGACGGAACCAAGCTGTCTGGTCCTCAACGTCGACCTCCCTGATACCAATCGATACGCGTGATTCGATAGACAGGGTCGATCGCACCCTAATACGGGTCTCCATGGCCAATTCGGGTATCAGTAAAGTCACTTTATTGTCTGTCACTTCCACTACAACACCTTCACCTATCCAGTTTTTATTATTCTTTAAATACAATAACTTCCAGTGCATATTTGATAGTCTTTCTACACGACGAACGGCTCCACTTACTGGTTCAGTCATACTCACTCGCTCACCAATCTGCTCATAGCTGAGCAAAGAATCTCCTGACAGATGAGCCCGCAATTGCTGATGCACCACCAAGTCCAGATAACGCCTGAGGGGACTGGTTGTGCGGCTGTAGCACGCCAGTCCAAGCCCCGCATGCAGCCCCTCCTGGGTACGGGATTGTGATGGCTTCATCTTGCGACGATAGGCATACATGGCGGCCATACCTTCAGGAACCTCCGGCTTATCCGGTGCCGGCTGAGTAGCAAAGGGTACGGGTATATTATGCATGAGCGCATAGCTTGCGATGGCTTCGCCAGCCATCACCATCGCCTCTGTGACCATATCCCGGCTCGCCATACGTTGCAGGGGACGAATGGTAATTTCTCCCTCATGCACCCGAACACTGGCTTCAGGCAGATCGATACGTGCCGCACCATTGCCGTAACGCCGCTCCCTGTAGCGGTCAGTTATGGCTTTTATGGCACTGAATGGCGCCTCCTGCATACGCTCATTAACCTGCCCATAGGTTAAACGAGTAACACTGACCCGGCTCTTGCAGAGCTGGACATCGATCACCTGCCCTGCTTCATCCACCTTGAGCCGGATCGACAAAGCCGGTGAAATGGGCTGCAATCCCAGGGCAAGCTGACGGGTGATCTCAGGAGGCAACATATGCACAATCTTTTCAGGGAGGTAGAGATTCGCAGCCCGTGCGCGCGCTTCATGGTCGAGCTCTGAGTCTGCTGCAACTACGGAAGCCACGTCAGCCACATGCACCCATAGATAATCGCCATCCAGAGAGAGCGCATCATCTGGATCCTCACTCCCTTCATCATCAATCGCATAGGCCTGGATGTTGGTGAGATCGACCCGCTCCTCTTCTGCGAATGTCGGGATCGGCAGCTCAGGATCGTGCAACGGCAGCATCTGCCGAAATGGATGTGGATTGTAATCGACTGACCAAAAACCAATCTGGGTAAGCATGCGATGCGCATTGACCGGCGTCTCCTGGTGACCCAGAAGCTGTAGAATGCGGCTCTTTTCAGAACGACCCAGCGCCAGCTGTTCGACCTCTATTAATCGCTCTCTATCCTCAGGTTTAATTGCCCGCTGCTCCAAGCGTTTCAGGAATGCGTCCCACGCTTTCTCAGCGGCCAATTTGGCCGCCTTCTCTTGCTGATCGGCTTCCACCTGCTCAGCACTACGTACCTGAATCAGGTCTGGTGTGCCTTCAAAATAAAGGCCTTCAGCAACCAAGCTCCAGGTAGCCCAGGCCGTAGCCGGTGTAAACTCACCAAAAATAAGTGAAGCCAGCTCCTCCAGCTGAGTCTGTTCTCCACTCAACAATTCCCACGCCTCATCGAGCTCACCTGCCAGGTCGACCAGATCTTCCAGCCGATTCAGCGGTCCAGGATGAAGTATGACAACATCTTTCTCTCTGACTCGTTTGCTCTTGCCTGAGCCCAAATCAATATCAATCTTGTCGCTCACCTGTACTACACGTGCTGGACGGATCTTGTAGAGTGCTAAACTACCGGGTGCTGCTCTAAAAACTGACATGGCCTTCCTGTCTGAATCACTGGGCCAGTGAGTATAAATCCATATACCCAGAGTGGCGACCCGGTAAAATCGATATGATAGTCTTGTTAATAATGATTGTGCCCCAAGCTAACCAATCAACAGATAATTTAATTATTTAGATAAACAGACTATTGGGTTGTTTATTCTATATTTTCACCCAATACATATTCGCCTGTCTTGCTCTAAGCGGCACTGGCACCTGAGGAAACAGTAACATGAATAATCAGTGGAAAAGCTTTCTTGAATCGCAATCCGCACTGATCACCGAAAACGGTGACGTTTGCTTTACCCATGACGATACATTCCCAGCCTGTGCGCTGTTTGATCTTTCACATCTTGGGTTGATTCGGGTTTCAGGTGAGGATGCTCAAAGCTTTCTTCAGGGACAATTTACCAACGATACCCGCGATGTGACGGATACCCACAGTCAACTCAGTGCCTATTGCTCCCCCAAAGGACGCATGCTGGCCAACTTCAGACTGTTCATGCATCAGTCTGACTACATACTACAAATGCCTTTAAGTACGCATAGTAAAGTATTAAAAAGATTACCAATGTTTGTCCTTATGACAAAAGCAAAGGTGACAGATGCAACGGATGAGTTGACTACCATCGGCATTGCTGGAGCCTGTGCCGAATCACTCCTTCAAAAGCATTTTACATCCATTCCTGATCAGCCCGGCGCTGCCGTACAGCAGGCGGAGATGACACTCATCAGATTGCCAGGCACATTGGCACGCTTCCAGATCACTGGATCATCCGATGCGATCATCGTGCTCTGGAAACAACTCGCCGAAAAAGCGACTCCGGCAAACAGCGACTATTGGTCGCTGCTGGATATCCGCGCCGGTATTCCAACGATCTACGAGGAAACAGAAGACGCTTTCGTACCTCAAATGACCAACATGCAGGCTGTCGATGGTGTCAGCTTTACTAAGGGCTGTTATACCGGCCAGGAAGTTGTCGCCCGCATGAAGTATCTAGGAAAATTAAAACGCCGTATGTACCTTGCCTCAGTAGATACCGACACCCCACCACGACCCGGCGATGAGCTTTTTGCACCCGGCAGCGCATCCGGACAAGGCGCTGGACGCATTGTCGATGCCAGACCCTCCCCTTCAGGAGGCTATGAACTGTTGGCCGTAGCAGAGATCAAGAGCTTTGAAACAGATAACCTTCATTTAATCGACGATCAGGGCCCAAAGCTGCAACCGGGCAAACTACCTTATACACTTGACGAATAAGCTACTCATTATTAGTTCAAGAAACCAGAGATTGATCCGATACAGTGATAACAGCCATGCTGGAAAATCATCTATTGTGGATGACTTACTTTTAGGGACAGAACAGCCGATATGATTGGTAACGACGAATTTTTCGAATCTTTACAAACAGCTATCACAAACAATCAAATCACACTCCCTACCCTCCCGGAAGTGGCACTCAAGGTTCGCGATGCCGTTGAACAGGAAAATGTAACCGCCCAACAGATCGCTGACATGGTCGCCACTGATGCCGCACTCTCTGCTCGGCTACTGCAAGTTGCCAACAGTCCACTCTATCGCGGACGCGTCAGTATTGACACTATTCAGATGGCTATCACCCGCCTCGGTTACAAACTGGTCCGCAGTCTGGTAGTGAGCCTGGCCATGAAACAGATGTTTCAGGCCACATCCGACACCATGGAAGTGCGTTTGCGGCGCATGTGGGAACAGAGCGTGGAGGTGGCCGCAATCAGTCGCGTACTGGCCCAAACCCTCTCCCACTTGGACAAAGACCAGGCCATGCTGGCCGGATTGATCCACAATATTGGTGCTCTCCCTATCCTGACCTGGGCCGAATCCTCTTATCCAGAATTGATGGAAGACGAGGCGGCACTGGATTCACTACTGGATGCATTGACACCCGATATCAGTGCATTGATTCTCAACGCATGGGGCTTCGCTGAGACATTGGAGGAAGCGGCAAAACAGTCCCGCAACCTGCAATATGATGGTGGTTCGCAGGCTGACTATGTGGATATCGTGATTGTTGCGCGGCTACAATCCCAATATTCTGACCAAATCGAGTCACCTGCTGACTGGCTAAAGGTCCCCGCATTCCTGAAGGTAGGCCTCGACCCTGAAATTGAACTGATTGAAATCGAAGGTGTGGCAGAAGATATTGAATCCGTACAGGGGGCCTTCCTCTAGCTCCCATTTGCCTGAAAAGAGATTAAAAAGGGCAGCCTAATAGCTGCCCTTTTTTTCTATCGCTTGTTTTTATTCAGCCCGCATGTGGGGGAACAGCAACACATCGCGAATCGAGGGAGAATCTGTAAACAACATGACCAAACGGTCTATACCGATACCTTCACCCGCAGTAGGTGGCAACCCGTGTTCCAATGCCCTGACATAGTCGGCATCAAAATGCATCGCCTCGTCATCCCCTGCCTCTTTCTCTTCGACTTGCATACGGAATCGTTCGGCTTGATCTTCCGCATCGTTCAGCTCTGAAAAGCCATTTGCAATCTCACGCCCCCCCACAAAGAACTCAAACCGATCCGTAACAAAAGGATCGTCATCACTGCGACGTGCCAGCGGTGAAACCTCAGTCGGGTATGCGGTGATGAAGGTTGGATTCATCAAACGATGTTCCGCTGTCTTCTCAAAGATCTCAATCTGTACCTTACCTAAACCATAGGTCGGCTTCAGAGGAATACCGAGGCTATCAGCCAATGCCCGAGCCAACTCCAGATCATCAAGCTGAGCCTCACTGATCTCCGGGTTAAAGTGAAGAATTGACTCTTTCACCGTCATACGCACAAACGGCTGTCCAAAATCGTAACTCTCGCCCTGGTAGTTGATCGTCGTGGTACCCAGAATCTCCAGCGCCAGACCGCGTAACATCTCCTCAGTAAGATCCATCAGGTCACGATAATCCGCATAGGCCTGATAGAACTCCAGCATGGTGAATTCCGGATTATGGCGTGTAGATAATCCCTCGTTACGGAAATTACGGTTGATCTCGTAAACCCGCTCAAAACCACCGACCACCAGACGCTTCAGATATAGCTCTGGTGCGACACGCAGAAACAGTTGCATATCCAGGGCATTGTGGTGGGTCATGAAGGGCCGGGCCGTGGCACCACCGGGAATAGCCTGCATCATGGGGGTCTCAACCTCCATGAAATCCTTCTTATTCAGATAGTTTCGAATAAACTGGATCATCTGCGTACGAACCCGGAAGGTGTCACGGGACGATTCACTCATAATCAGATCCAGATAACGCTGACGATAGCGCTGCTCCTGATCGGTCAGCCCATGGAACTTCTCTGGCAACGGACGCAGCGATTTGGTCAGTAGTTTCAACTCATCGCAGCGGATAGATAGCTCGCCCGTCTTGGTTTTGAAAAGCTGACCTTCAGCACCAATGATATCGCCTACATCCCACTCTTTTTTGTAGATCTCATTATAGAAACCCTCAGGCAGAGAATCCCGCTGAACAAACAGCTGAATCTTTCCCGACATGTCCTGCAAATGGGAAAAACTGGCCTTTCCCATCACACGACGACTCATCATTCGCCCTGCAACACGCACCCGGACACCCAGGCTTTCTAACTCTTCCTGACTCTTTTCGCCATATTCGGCATGCAGTTCACCAGCCACCACATTGCGACGAAAATCATTTGGGAAGGCAACACCCCGCTCGCGGATCTGCGTCAGCTTTTCCCGGCGCTGGGCTATTAGCTTATTCTCATCCTGGATCTGTTCACTCATGGCAAAAACTCATTATTTATTGCAAGGAGGCCATTACATTACTTAAAAACGTTTTGGCCACTTAGTCTCTTAGTTTAATCTGTGGTTACAGGCCACTCTTCAGGCTGGCTTCCAGGAACATATCCAAACCACCATCCAGGACGGCTTGGGTATTACCCGTTTCTACGCCTGTGCGCAGGTCCTTAATACGGGACTGATCCAGAACATAAGAGCGAATCTGGCTACCCCAGCCAATATCAGACTTACTGTCTTCCAGCTCTTGCTGATCAACATTGCGCTTCTGCATTTCATGCTCATAGAGCTTGGCTTTGAGTTGCTTCATCGCCTGATCTCTATTCTTGTGTTGCGACCGGTCATTCTGACACTGCACAACGATGCCCGTTGGATTGTGGGTTATTCGAACAGCAGACTCAGTTTTATTCACGTGTTGCCCACCCGCCCCACTGGCGCGATAAACATCAATGCGCAGATCAGCAGGATTGATATCAATCTCAATCGAGTCGTCAATTTCAGGTGATACAAACACAGCAGCAAAAGAGGTGTGACGACGATTGCCGGAATCAAAAGGTGACTTTCTAACCAGACGATGCACACCGATCTCAGTTCTCAGCCAGCCGAAAGCAAATTCACCTTCGAAACGAATAGTGGCAGATTTTATACCCGCTACATCACCGGGCGAGACCTCCATCAGCTCGGTTTTAAAGCCGCGATGCTCACCCCATCGAAGATACATGCGCAGGATCATTTCCGACCAATCCTGGGCTTCTGTGCCCCCTGAACCCGCCTGAATATCCAAAAAGGCGTTGGCGCCATCCATCTCGCCCGAGAACATGCGCCGGAACTCCAGTTCAGACACCTGCTTTTCATAGTCATCAAGATCGGTAGCGACTGAATCAACCGTCTCCTCGTCACCTTCCTCAACTGCCATCTCCAGCAGATCACTCGCATCATTCAAACCATTGAAGAGTGAATCAAGCGTCAGAACGATAGCCTCAAGTGAAGCACGCTCCTTTCCCAGTGTCTGGGCATACTCCGGATCATTCCAGATTTCAGGATCCTCAAGCTCTCTGAGTACTTCAGTCAGGCGTTCCTGTTTGCCATCGTAGTCAAAGATACCCCCTGAGGGATTCTGAGCGTCCTCGTAATTCACTGATTGTATTGGTGATAGGGTTGAGATCCTGCATGTGACACCTCGAACGAAACGGAGGGCGAATATTACACTAGAAAGGCCAGTGACGGAAACCACAGTGCAATTCATTTATGCGTGCAATAACCTTGCTCCCTGTCTACTATTCTCGTAGTGTAAGGCTATCGGATTTATCTTAATAGCTGGATGAAATAATGGATCTGGATCTTAATAAATTTCGCACACTAATTCCTATTAACGCCTTGTATGAAGACAATTTGCTTTATCTGGCCGAAAAAACCAGGGTAGAACGCTATCTGCAGGGTGAACAGATATTCAGTATCGGTGACTCAGACCCAGACACACTCTTCCTGATGTCAGGCGAAATATGCCTCACCTCTCAAGACGGTGAGGAGATCCGGGTTTCAGCTGGTTCAGACCGCGGACTGCATGCCCTCGCCAGTCGTAAACCAAGACGTTACAAAGGCGAAACGACCTCCCAGTCGGCCACCCTGGTTCGGTTTGAATCTTCTCTACTGGATCGTTTACTCGCCTGGGGCCACTTCTCACCAGAATTCAGCAGCGTCGATAATCCCGACATCGATGCCGGTCCGAATGCTGAAGAGAGTGAATGGATGATGTCGATGATGCAGACCTCAGCCTTTACACGGCTCCCGGCCGCCAATATCCAGACCCTGTTTACCCGCATGGAAGAGATTGCTACTAAAGCCGGTGACCTGGTGATCAAATCCGGCGAACCTGGCGATTTCTACTATGTCATTAAGCAGGGACGTTGCCGTGTGACCCTCCCCTCAGACACGGGTGAAATCATACTGGCAGAACTGGGCCCCTGCAGCAGTTTCGGTGAGGAAGCATTAATTACTGACTCTGTCCGTAATGCCAATGTCACCATGTTGACCAACGGCAAACTGATGCGGCTCTCTAAAGAAGACTTCCTTTCACTCCTGGAAGCCCCTCTTCTGCAGTGGATCGACTATGCAAGACTAAACAAGCTTGCCGCTGAAGGTGCCATAAAGATTGATGTACGGTTCAGACGAGAGTTTGAACATAACGGTCTGCATGGCAGTATCAACATACCCCAAAACCAACTCCGAACCGCTATTTCTGAACTGGACCGAAACAAGAAATATATTGTCTATTGCGATTCAGGTCAGCGCAGTGCAACCTGTGCCTTCCTGCTAAGTCAGGAAGGATTCGATGTCTATGTGCTCCAGGGCGGTCTATCCGCAATAACGGGTGAATAGTCTACCGGTTGAGCTACTGAGTATTCTCACGCCGATAGATCAGTGAACTGGGGCGACTGAAGACTCCGAATGTAGCTTTTGCTGTCGGGTCACTCATCGTTCCACCACTCCAGTTGTACTCAAGCCATATCGGCGCATCTACGATCACCTGTGCACTACCGGTATTGCCTTGGCCGGGTGGCTGCAGATTGAGATTAAAATCACCACCAACAGGCGGCTGAACAAACAGCAGCGAGGTATCACTCAGGTCACTGGCGGAAAAACCACCGGCTATAGCCGGCACAGCGTATATAGCCGTATTTCTCCCTGCCCCTGTAGTGGCAACCACCCCATCCGACCCATCCAGATCAACCAACGACAGACTGTTTACCTGCGTGCAGACATCAGCCGCATTAGAGACAAAACCATTCGCCGTTCCCCCATAGTATTCAACCTGTAGTGGCACCTTCAGCGACAATAACTCAGAACCCTGGGCATTCTGCATGGCAAGACGACCAAACTGAATGGGCACACCGGCTGGAGAAAAGGTTTGAGGTAATCCCGTACCAGAGACCGCATCACTATCAGTAATACTCTGAACCGTGAGATCTACATCACTGGTAAAAGGTGCAACTAAATCATTACTGGTGCGGGCATAGGTGAAGGTATCACCAGATAGAGAAAAACTGAGCGTACCATTACCGTTATCAGTCAGTGAGGGCGTGCCAACCGCCCAACTCAATCCGATCTTGTTCAGGCCATCCACCCCTAACTGGGTCCCGTCTGTTGTAATGTTCGGCATATTGATATCCGATATAGCTAATTTATTATAACTACCCGTATAATTTTGCGTCGTTACGCCGGCACTGTTTCTTGCCGTAATGGTAGCGGCCGGTGTCTGCAGTGCTGCATAACTGATCGGTGTACCGGAATAGCTGAAACCACCCGCCAGGCAACTGTTTTCCAAGGCTCCTTGATCCGTTATAGCCAAGCTAAAATCAGCCGGGATAAAGCGCCCTACCCAATCAGTCGTGACTGTATTTCCAAAACTGCAGCCCACCTTGCCACTCACCAGGCTATTTGAGAAATCATTTGTACAGTCACCACTCTGGTCCACAGCGGTAAAGGCGGCATCATAAAGGCCTTCTGGGAGTAATCTGAAATTGCCCACTTCACTATAAGTAAATGCCGTACCGCCAGCCGTGCCATTCAACGGATCAGCCGCAGTGAAACCTCCCGTTAACGTACCAACCGCTATAGCACCGGCATGAGCCTCCAACTTGCCAACATTAATGAAAGGTGTTCCATCATAGCCGTCATCACTATCCGCCTGTAAGGCGAAATTACTACCCGCCACAGCGGCTGGATTACCCGCACTACCGCTATTATTCAGTAAAGGAATAACCAGACTCATGGTTTGTGGACGAATTGAAAATTGATCTGTCGAACAACCGACAACGGGCGTAACCAAGGTGTTATCAGTGACACGACACCCCAGTGAACGGTATGCCTTGTTGACAGTGTAAGCGGCGGAGGCTTTTCTTCCCGCATCAGTTGCAGTGAACAACAGGGCCTGGTTCATTGCAGGTGTCAATGCAGGGTAAGCCCCACAGGCTGCGGCAGTAGAGGTGTCAATCAACTCAACGGTTACAGTACGATCAGCATCTTTGGCGAAATCAGTTTCGACCGCATCCGCAGTGCCATCGCTATTGGCATCCCGCAAAGCGACCACATCAATAGCAAAGGGCTGACCTACCAACTTAGTGTAAAGCTTACCGCTCAGGGCATCAGCGCCACTCTCTATACAATTAAAACCAAAGGCTTCGATTGATGCGGGACAAGGGTGGGTCTCAGTATAAAGTGCCGACACGCCACTACTATCCAACACGCCGTTGTAAACTCTGACTTCGTCAACAGCACCATTAAAGCGATAGGAGGAACCGTTCTGTCCGCCCGCCCCAATGGTCAGGTTTGCAGCATAACCACTATTCATTGGCCGGTAATAGGCATTAGCATTCGTTGCAACCAGGGATCCATTGATATAGAACCGCTTTACACCACGCCAGGTACCCGACCCGGCATCATTGCCCTTTTCAAAAGTCGCTACGATATGCGTCCAACCGTTGGTGACTGCTGGACCGGTTAATATATTCCAGGTATTGCCAGCCGTTCCACCCGTGCCCGTCCAGAACTGCCATCGGTTATTAGTACCCGCATAGAGGTTATAACCGTAGCGATCAGCACCTGAAGAACCCCGTGATGTAATTGGCGAACGCCAAGTACCAGAGCCACCATCAACCCGTGCCCAGAGTGATACCGAAAAAGAGTCAGGATTAAGCGCATTGGTATGCTGAACATTCACATAATCATTACCACCATCATAAAGCCCATAACTACAGGTACCAGGGTCACCTGATCGGGCAGATGAATTGTTTGAGGTAGTAGCTCCATTCACTGCCGTTCCATGATGGCCATAGCCACTGTCATCTACTACCTCACCAGCTGTACCATCCCACGCATCTTCATCAGAGCTCCATAACCCCACCAACACGGGAGGGGTTGCGGCTGCACAGGGATGAGTCTCAGTATAAAGCCCAGTGACCAAGGCCTGGGTTACTGCCCCATTATACACCTTGACTTCATCTATGCGTCCGGAATAGCGGTAACTGTTATTTGCTTGCCAACCCCCAATTCGCAGGGTACTGGAAACAACCGCTCGACTATTATTAGGTGTACTACGGCGTTGCGTAAGGGCCTGATCGACCCCGTCAATATAGAGTTTATTCTGAGTCACATTGCCGTTGGTAAAAACAGCTACCACATGGTGCCAGCCATTGGCCAAGCCGGCAGAGGAGATACCATAAACATCACTATTCGCCGTATTGAAACCAAAATCTCCGTTCATAAACCAGAGATCGTGATAGCTCCAGCCAATCGGCATAACCGAATTGGCGCCATCCCAGTACATCCAGAATGCCACACTGGTTTGCGCGCCATTGGCCACAGATACTGGAAGGCCGGAGATACTAAATGCGCCACCATTATTTGAAGACCCAGGGAGTGTGGCATAATCACAGGTTCCAGGGTTACCCGTCTTAGCTGGACTTACGGTAGATTTATAAGGAACGGTTGAACCAATTCCCTGACCATCGAAAGGCCCACTGGCATGCCCTGCCGTATCTTTCAATTCACCTGCTGTGCCATTCCAGCCGCCTGTCTCCATCCGATACTCGGCAATCAATACAGGACAAGAGCGCACCGTACCATCCCAGTTTTTTCCGCTGTTCTGATTAGCATAACCCGTTGCAATATCTGCGGCTGAGAGTGGCACATCAAAAACCTGCAGTTCATCAATCTCCCCATTAAAACGAAAACTTGATTCTGCACTGGCATCAGTTTCCCCGCCTACAGAGGGAACACCCGTATCAACTCCCCAACTACCCGTCCAGACTTGTGTCTGACTATCTAGCAAAGCACCCGAAGCATCATAGAGATAGAGGCGCTTTGTTTTTGCTACCGTATCCGCTACTGCCGCAACAAAGTACCAGTTATTCGGCGTTATCACCGCGGCAGAATCAAGACTGATCGGCCTGTGTCCACGTGAAAAAAAACGCACTTTGCCGCTACCCGGATCGCCAAGACTCACAGCATAACCGCCTGAGTTATTCTCATCATCGGCAAATATACGCTGCCCCGGTGTCGATACATCAGTAGGCTTGAACCAGCCCGTTATGGTGACGCCAGAAGTATGATTGGGGAAAGAGGCAGGAAGACTCACGTATCCACCCGCATAGGTGAAACTGGAACAGAGTTTACCTGTTGCCCCCACCGTCACATCACCAACAGTCGTACCGTAATGACCATTGCGACTTTCATCATAAGCACGGGTTCCAGCCAGCTCATCAAAACGCCACTCAGCCATGGGGCGTATGGGAGGAACCGGGCAAACATGGGTTTCACTATAGAGCGCAGCAACTTCACCAGCACTCACGGCACCATTGAATACATTCACCTCATCAATACGGCCGGAGAAACGGTAACCATTACTGGCCTGCCAGCCACCAATTCGAAGCGTGGATGATACAACCGCGCGACTATTATTAGGGCTACTTTGACGCTGAGTGAGTATCTGACTGACGCCATCAATATAGAGCTGATTGCCTGTTAAACTGCCGTTAGTAAACACAGCCGCGACGTGATGCCAGCCGTTCGCCAGACCGGTCGATGCAATTCCAAAAACATCTCCATTACCTGAATTAAAACCAAAAGATCCCCCGCTAAACCAGAGATCATGTACATTCCACCCTATTGGCATAACCGAATTGGTACCATCCCAATACATCCAGAAGGCCACGCTCGTTTTCGCGCCATTAGCTAATGAAACAGGAAGATTGGCAATAGTGAATGCACCACCATTATTTGAAGAGCCCGGCATTGTGGCATAACCACAGGTACCGGGGTCTCCTGTGCGAGCCGGATTAGTCGAGGTCGGTGATGGGAGAGATGAACCTATCGCCTGGCCATTATAGGGACCACTAACATAACCCGCTGAATCGATCAGTTCATTTGCCGTACCGTTCCATGCCGCATCTTCCATTTGATACCTGGCAATCAAGGTGGCGGCCTGAAGTGATGCAGGCAATACCAGTGATACCAAGATAACCGTCAGTAAAAACAAAGTAACCAGAGGTACTGACCCATTGAATGCTTTATCCCTATAGTGACTTATGCTCATCATCAGGCCCCTTTAATCGTTGCGCGAAGTCGCCGTGAGACAAAACCGGTACTACCAAATGTGCCACTCGTTGCTGTTACCTGAAGATCATACAGTGTGTAACTGATAGCCCCTTCGGTAACAGCATAGGGCGTACAACCCGTCAGTGAAATGGTAAATCCATCCGCAGTGAAGTTACTGGGTACAGTGGGACAACTACTGGCCGCATTAATCTGAAAGACCGCCCAATCGAGTCCACTGGATGCCGCATACCAGGCCCTGACTGACTGCAGTGACATGGTGGTGGTTGTCTGTTGCGAAATATTCAGACGCGTCATAAAAGCACCCAGCGCTGCCAATACCACCACCATAAACAGTGTACTGATCAGCGAGAAACCGCGCTGCGTAATTATCGGTATATAATGCTCTCGTCTTCTCATCTTCATGGCATATTCGACAGGTGAGCCTGTTGCATAAGCGTTATCGATTCGCTCTGCTCATTTACTGAGACCGCAACTGATACCAGTCCGTTACGAGTGGGTGTGCCCGGGTTGTAACTAAAATCACAGGCGGTGACCTGATCGATTAGCAATGCATTTTCCGCCGGGTTTGCCTGCGCAACCAGCTCAGCATGGGTGTCCACATTTGAGTGATTGGTGCGAATATTATATCCCTGATAACGCCGAATAGTACCGGTGGTCAAATCACACAAATAGGATACCGGCGTATCTACGACGTAAAACCGTTGATCGGGGGAGCTGGCAGGAAAAGCCGTGTTAGTACTGGAAAATCCTGCATTATTGAAATCAATCGTTATGGGACCACTGGTATTAACGCCGGTAATTGTTGCGGCATTATCCATGCTGTAGGCGTTACTACCTAGCAGTCCGGTATTGTAAATAACAAGGCACGAAGCAGTCGCATTGCGACAGGCATTCACGCCTGCAGCCGTCTGAATCAATCCACTATCTGCCAATAAACCCAACACCTCAAAACGGGTATCGGCATCGGCCGGATTAAAACTGAGTCGCAGTGGATCACTCACCGGCGCTGCGCGGTAACGCCCCCCGGTCGTGACTCTCAAAAACTCCAGGCAACGGCCTGAACAGGCAATCCGAATACTGTTCGGCAAGGCATCACGCAACTCTCGACTGATTTTAACCAGAGCCGTATCAGCCTTATCAACCAACCGGGCACGGCTGGATTGGGCCTGATACATCTCAACCGGACGCTGTATCAATTGCGAGACAGTTGCAGCAAGAACACCGCTGATTACGATCACCACAATCAACTCAATAAGGGTAAAACCAGCTTGTCTATTGTTTGTCATAAGCCAGTTATCCCGTTAATTCAACCGATAGGCCGTCACAGGGACGTTGATACTGGCCATACCATCATAGGTCACCGTCACGACAATACGAGCTGCTGGACTACCCGACCCAGGTCCCAGTGTTGCATTGGTTACCTGGACAGCAATGTTATAGCCGGACAGACCACTCACTGCCACTCCATTCTGGTCAAGTGCTCCCGCGTTATTATTCAATCCATTGTAATCCCACACATCATCGTAAGTTGAACGAACCTCACCTGTTTCAGGACCATTCACTTCACCACCACCTGGATTAGTCAGCGGCTGGGTTAAGATCTCTTCCATATAAGACTGGGCTATGGCCGTTGCCTGCTCGCGGATCATTGGATCGGCACTTGAGAGCATGGTTTGGGTTATAACCATCATGATGCCTGCTGTAGCGACCGATAAGATAACAATCGAAACAACCAGTTCAATAAGCGTAACACCACGCTGAGCATTTCGAATATTCAACCAACGCCCTTTGTTATGCCTATTCATCATTAGTGTACATAGCCCGTTTCGGGTTCAACCGTGACGCTGCGGCTTCCAATCGTGATGGTAGTAGATGCTGTGAGAAGTGCCGAAGTAGCACTATTGCGGGGCCGACCAAGCGCGTCAAAATAGAGACTGATGACTGTCAGGGTAACACCGTTGGGGGCCGTACCAATGTAACCGGTAGTATCACCCCCAGGGGTCTGCACTGGCTGGGTGAATGTGCCACTGTTACAACTAATACGCTGATTCATTTGATAACTGGTTGCCGAAATCGCCAGCTGGGTATCACAACCCGTTGATACCGCCAACTTCTGACTAAAGCGTAGCGCCTCTGCCACCTCATCACTGAAGCCCCACTCAAGAAAAGTCAGCTGATTAAAAAAACGTGGCATGCCCACCGCCATGAGGACCCCCACTAACAACAGCACCACGATTAATTCAATCATGGTAAAACCGACTTGCTTTCGGCGTAACGCAAGAGGGTCGGAGTCAAACCTGACCTCGACCCTTCGATAAAGAGACAAAAACGGGCGTCCGATAGGCGCCCGTTTTGTCTGTTCTCTAACTGTTTGCATCACCGTATGCATTTTTGCGAAGGTGTCGGAGTCAAAGTTTTCAAATTTGACCCCGACACCTTAGATCCATTAATCCTTGTATCTTATGCGCATTAGAATACGGCATCTACAACAACCGATCCGTTAGCGACAGTATACGTAATACTCATATTCCCAGCAGAAAGATATGTGTAAAGACATACACCTGCCGATGGATTTGTTGCTTGATAATCAACATTAGCTGTACCCGTGCCAACTGGTGGGGGATTCTGCATTATGCCATTCCAAACTTGTACGCAACGGTTTGCATTTGGGTTGCCATTATTACCGTTTGTCGATACAGGCCATCCGTTTGCATTGGTATCAATCGTATCATCACCGAATCCCTGAAGATTATTGATAGCTGCTGTATGACCATTCGCAACCCACTGTGCATGCGCTAAGGAAACAGCAGAACCAAAACCGCCACCGGTACCCTTAACTGCAGCCACATGGGCATCCTGCTGAACATCCATAAACCGTGGAAGTGCCGTAGCCGCCAGCACACTGAGAATCAGGATCACCACCACCAACTCAATCAGAGTAAAACCCGCCTGTTGTTTCATCTTTCGCTCCAGTAATCGCGCACTATAAATAGATCAATTTTTTGGTTACGCCGAATCCCTGGCCACTCTTTAGCTTCACTGAGAGAAATGTCGTCCAAGTCTGCTAAAACTTTAACAAAAGTAATGAAATTATTTTTCTGTGGTGATAAATGGCTGTTGTTGCCAGATAAATGGCGCGTGCCATTGTATTGAGAGATTTTTAAGCTCCGGGGCATTTTTCATGGGTTCACAATCACATAGACCCACAACGGCGGCAATTTCACCCGCAATTTCCAGCACAGGGACCCGGTCTCGCACCCAGGGGAGAACCGCATACTCCTGCAGCAGCTGTTTAACGCTTTTTTTAACCCCTCGACCGAGCGGGCGACACCAATCCCCGACCTGTCGAAAACGAATCTTGTACTGTTGGGATGGGGCCAAGTCGATGCCAGTCGGGGTATCCTGGAATATAAATTCAAGCGTTCCCACTCCTGCCGGTAAATCAAGCGTCGATTCACCTCTCCAGACCAGGCTCAAGTCTGAGTCAACGGTCGCAA
>ATLU01000079.1_pt1 | contig 38501 bp, 37 predicted proteins | sample 178751 | NCBI WGS metagenome assembly ATLU01 (sample SAMN02211837, study PRJNA209200) | bioreactor metagenome | isolation source: day 23 sample from continuous culture bioreactor inoculated with sediment... | place: Germany: Wadden Sea | collected 2011
GAGCGAGGGTTTTGGTTACTTTTACCCGTAAAAGTAACCCGGCGAAGGGGGCCGGGACCCCCATTAAATTAAACATCGCGCAGCGATACAAAACGAATCAATAAGGCCACTATTATGGTCAACCCGTTCATCCGGCCTTTGGCCTTAAGGTCGAGGATAGAATCACGATCGGTGCTTATTTGAAAAGATAACAACGCGAGGGATCCAGCCCCCATCAAAAAAATGTCACATTGTGACACTACAGCCCAACCCCTTAATTCACAATCCCATCTAAAACCATCACATCGTTAAAACAAATCAACGAAACGTTACATAGCCAGCACATTATTATCCCTCCTCTCGACGTAACCTATTGATTTCATGTGATACCACTATTGGCACACCCTATGCATTTACTATCTACAAGACACTGGATAGGAGTAACGGACATGAAACAGCCAGAGTGCGAACTCAATGAACTGATACCAGCAACAATCAGCGATGAAGAAATCAAACAACGTGGTCTACTGAGTCAACGCTGTCTGAAAGAAGAGAATCAAAAATTCAAGGGAACGCAGGGAATCAGCCAGAACAACCAACACTCCGACTTCATCCCAGCCTTTCAGGATAAAGTTTCAGGGACCTGTGTTATCTCCCGATTTGCAGACGGATCACCTGCCCCTGTTCATGTGCTGGATGGCTTACCTATCGCCTGGATTACGGGCTACGACGAAGAGGGCCACGTGAGTACGGTACGCAAAGGAATTGTGGCGGGCTTTCTTAGGGATGCGCATTTCTACACCCGAGAGGAGGCGGCAGTTGCGCCTGAGAGAGCAAGCCGATAACCAATCTAACCTTCCTACTTAATCAGAGCCCCTTCCCGCCTGATAGCTTCTTCAGTACATGGGCTGTCGCCACCATCGCAAACGTCGAGGTTACGGTCATAGCCGAACCAAAACCACCGCAGTGCAGACCACTCCCCTGAGTCCCTCCAGAAGGTTTCTGACTACAGACCGCACCATTACCATCCGGATAGACCTGTTGCTCATCAGAATAGACACAGGGCACATCAAACTTACGTTTCGGATTTGAAGAGAAACCATACTCTTTGCGCAGCAGTTTTCGGGTCTTGGCCAACAGCGGATCATGCTGGGTTTTATAAAGATCGGTTAACCGAATCTTCAATGGATTCGTCTGGCCACCTGCCCCACCGACTGTTATAAGGCGGATCTTGTTTCGGCGACAGTGCGCGATAAGCGCCGTCTTGGTCTTAAAGGCATCAATACAATCCACCACATAATCAAACCCTTCTGTAATCAGAAGATCAAGATTATCGACCTCAACAAACGCATCAATTCGGGTGATCCGACAGTCCGGGTTAATCGCCTGTATGCGATCAGCCATGGCATCCACTTTAGCGCGCCCAAATTGGTCTTCCAGTGCATGGATCTGACGATTCACATTGGACTCCGCTACATGATCAAGATCGATCAGAGTGATACTTCCTATACCACTACGAGCCAGTGCTTCAGCCACCCAAGAGCCCACTCCACCAATGCCCACCACGCAGATATGCGCCAAGGCAAATCGATCCAGAGCCACCTGTCCATAGAGTCGTGCTATGCCGCCAAATCTTCTTTCATAATCCATTGCCATCAGAGTTAATATTCCACATTAAACTTCTTGATAATTATTAATTAATTCATATAGTAATATAATATTCTTATTAAATATTTTAACTATAAACCTGTATCCAAGTACGATGATTTCGAATAATAACCCACTTTTACTATTGACCCTTATCGAATAGCTGCGATATGTTAAATATACCGAACGGTATATTTTTAAGGTCTTCATGGCAGCCAAAGGCATTCGCACTCGACAGCTGATTATTGATAAGTCACTGCAACTCTTTTCAGTAAAGGGGTTTCACAACACCTCTATCAATAACATTCTTGAGGCAACCCATCTCACTAAAGGGGGACTGTACGGTCACTTCTCCAGTAAGGAGGCTATCTGGTACGCCGTCTACGATGAGGCTATAAAGCGTTGGCACGAAGTGGTCTTTAAGGGTGTTAGCCAAATTGAAGATCCCTTGCTTCGAATCGATAAGGTTATTGAGAACGACCTTATGAATTATCTGGGGGGGCATGTATTTGAAGGAGGCTGCTTTTTCCTCAATTCACTGGTGGAGCTTTCCGGTCAGTCTCCCGAGATGAGTCGTCATATGCTAAGAGGATTCATACGCTTCTCCAAGCTATTTCAACACTGGCTTGAAGAGGCCGAAGATAAAAAGCTGATAACTTCCGGTCTCAATTATCGGGAAATTGCCAACTTTATGTTCATCTCGGTCAATGGTGCTGCCGCTCTCTATGCCGTGGTAAAAGATGACACTATTCTGGCGCAGACAACCTCACAGCTTCATCACTATCTACAGAACCTGAAACGCTAGCCTAATCAGCTGCGCAGCATAACCGAACCCTTAAATATACCTTTTGGTATATTTTAAACAGATGAGAGGGGATAACCGTATCCCAGGGACAGCAACATGAGTAGACATCTGGAACGAATCAAACAGTTTCAACGCACGATGGTAGAACAGGGTCTGGGTGCCACCCTGCTCTTTTATTCACGGGATATCTTCTATTACACCGGCATTGCCCAACCGGCTTTTCTGGCCATATTTCCAGACGACTACCGTCTTTTTATACGCAGCGGTTACCCTTACGCCATTCAGACGGCAGGTATTGAAGCCTCTCATATATCGGAGGAACGGCGCCTGGACTTCATCTACCAGGAGTACTTCTCCTATCTTTGGAACAAGACCCTCGGTATTGAACTGGATCTGCTGCCAGCCAAACATTTTCTTGACTATCAAACTCTGTTTAAGGGTTTCGAGATCGTAGACGCCTCCCCCATCATCTTGGCTCAAAGGGCCGTTAAATCACATTATGAAATTGAACAGATACGACGTGCCTGCCGAATCGTAGAGGCAGGTCAGCAGGCTGTTCAGAAACACCTGCGACCTGGACTCTCTGAACTCGAACTCTCCGCCATTATAGAAAACAGCCACCGACTCGCCGGGCATGAGGGCGGAATCTTTCTACGCCACCCCGACCTGCCACTGGGTATGGGGCCGATCAGCTCTGGCGCCAACCTCGCGGACTTTACCGGCATTGTCTATTCCATCTCAGGGGTCGGACTCAGCCCTGCCCTGCCGATTGGCCCATCGAACCGGATTATTGATGAAGGTGATCCCGTAGTGGTGGACATCCCAAGCATGGCCAACGGCTACCATGCTGACCAGTCCCGAACCTATATTGCAGGCAAAGCCAGACCAAAAATACGTGGGATGTATGCTGATCTCAAAGAGATTTCAGACTTCGTGATCGACAGTATCAGCCCCGGCATGGGCTGTGATCAGGTCTATGATTTAGCCATGAAAAAAGCCGAAGAGATGCGGGTGCAGGATCAGTTCCTGCGTTTTAGCGGTGACAGCCGCTGCCGATTGATTGGGCATGGCGTCGGCATTGAAGTGAACGAACCACCCGTACTGATTGCCAATAATCGGGCCGTTATTCCCGATAATTGCGTACTCGCAATTGAGATGCACATGCTGGACAAGCAGGCGGGGGTAGTCAAAATAGAGGATACTGTACTCATCAGCAGCGCAGGCAATGAAATTTTGACCAAGGCATCCCGGAATCTGATTGAAACCGCTGCCAACAGCCACTAATAGAGAGAACACCATGATGACAGAGCGGATTGCACTGATTGGCGCCGGTTCCGCCGGTAGTGCAATAGTACTGGCACTCCACCAGGCAGGCTATCCGATTATTGGTGTGGCCAGCCGGAGCCAGGCATCGGCACAAGCCTGCGCAGACCGGATCAACAATCCCCTGGCCACAACCGATGTCGCCAAGGTGGTGGTGAATGCTGATATCATTTTTATTGCCACCCCAGACGACAAGATCACCACTGTCTGTCAGAGCATCGCTGAACGGGGCGTGATACGGCCAGGCCAACTATTCATCCACCTCAGTGGCGCATTGACCTCAAATGCCCTTGAGTCGGCACGATTAAAAGGGGCGGAAACACTCTCCCTACACCCTATCCAGGCGTTCGCTGATCCGGTAAAAGGAGCCGCTCTGCTTAAAACGACCTACTTCTGTCTGGAGGGAAACACGGAGGCCGTAGCAAAGGCCATGGGCCTGGTCGAGTCACTCTCAGGAAAGACCCTGATGGTACCCGCAGACAAAAAGGCGCTTTATCACGCCTCGCTTTGTATAGCATCTAACTACCTGGTTACTCTGGAGTCCGTCGCCGTCAGCCTGCTTGAACAGATTGGCATTGATCGCACGGCAGGCATGCAAGCCATACTACCGCTGATCCAGGGGAGTGTGGAGAACCTGTTACACACCGGTCTACCAGGTGCCCTGACAGGCCCAATCAGCCGAGGTGACACCGACACCATCGCGCATCACGTCGACAGTCTGCGGGAGATGCCCGCGGCCTATCAGGCGCTCTATCGCATGCTCGGTCATGAGACCATTCAGCTGGCATTGGAGAAAGGCGGATTGGACAATGAAGAGGCTGAACAGATTCGGTTACTACTGACACCCCAGCCACCAGACGAGTGCCTGATCAGCTAACTCAGAGATTAAAAGCCTTCGAACACGCTCTGAGAGCCATTAGCCCTGGCGGTATGAACATTCCCTTCACTGATAAAGGCCAGGAACTCCTCTTCATTGAGAGGTTTGCAGAGCATATATCCCTGAAAACAGTGGCAGCCCCGCTTTCTTAAAAAATCGAATTCCCTACTGTTTTCAACTCCCTCAGCCACGACAGTTAACCCCAGCTTGGAAGCCATAGTGATAATCGCCTCAACAATACTGACCGTTTCGGGATCTTTAATAATGTCATTGACGAAAGAGCGGTCGATCTTAATCTCATTCAGCGGCAATCGCTTCAGATAAGCAAGTGACGAATAACCGGTACCAAAATCATCAATGGAGAAACGCACACCCAGACGTTTGAGATCCACCATCTTCGCCATCACTTCATCCAGATTGGTGACCAGCATGTTTTCGGTCAGCTCCAGGGTGAGCCGGGACGGGTTGGCACCACTGCTCTCCAGGTAGTGCGCCACCTGCATGGAGAAGTCGGCCTGTTGAAACTGCTGCGGACTGATGTTAACCGAAAGATGGATCGGCCCCGCCTCGGTATACTCATCGGATAACTTGCGTAGCAACCTGCAGGACTCTTCCAATACCTGATTGCCCAGGGAGGTGATAATGCCGATATCTTCTGCAACCGGAATAAACTCACTGGGCATGATCAAACCACGGGTCGGATGTTCCCAGCGCAGCAGCGCCTCAGCACCCAGTGTATTACCCGAAAAATCGTGCTTGGGTTGCCAGAGGATCTTCAGTTCATCCCGTTCCAACGCCTGACGCAGATCATTCTGAATCTGCAGCTGAGCCTCAGAGAACTTGCGCATACTCGGGAGGAAAAACCTGAGTGTATTTCGTCCCGCTTCCTTGGCGCGATACATTGCGGTATCCGCCTGCATCAACACGTCATCGGCTGATTCGTCATCCTGTGGAAACAACGCCACACCTATACTGGTTGTCGCATAGAGGCGGTGCCCTTGTACTTCATAGGGCTCAGAAAGTGCCGCTAACACCTTATTGGCCGCCGTATCCACATGCTTAGTGTAGTCTTCGATGTTCGAAGCCTCCTCAGCCAATAACAGGACAAACTCATCACCACCCAGTCGTGCAGCAGTGTCTTCACGTCTGAGACAGTCCGTCAGACGCCGAGCAACCTGTTGTAGCAGGGCATCGCCAATGGGATGACCCAGTGTATCGTTAATGGTCTTAAAGTTATCCAGATCAAGAAAAAGCAGCGCCCCAACTCGATCATGACGCCGACAACGTGCCAACGTTTGGTTCAATCGGTCCAGCAACAGTCGCCGATTGGGAAGATCCGTCAATGGATCATAAGTCGCTTGGTACTCAACCAGCTCCTGGGCCTGTCGCTGCTGCGTGACATCACGAAAGCTCCAAACCCGACCAACCGTCTCACCTTCAATTTTCTGCGGATGGGAGCGACTTTCAAATATTCGTCCATCGGTGAAGCGAAGAATATCCCGGGTCGCCTCATCAGTCTGCGAAAGCTGTTCCCTGATGCGCACGATAAACTGATCGGAATTTTCCATTAGCGGGGCAGCAAAGGCCTTGAACCAACCGGGGCCATCACTTCGGTCAAGTTTTTTGGGTATTCCCCAGAGGGTCACAAACTTGGTGTTGTAGATAACCACACGCAGGTCATTATCCAGCACCAGGATGCCATCAGTGGTTGAGTTGAGTGTAGCCTTGAGTAGCGATATGGTCTCTTTGAGTTGCTGACTGTCGGCACCCTCCAGGGAAGCCACCGGCCACAACCCTTCCGCATGCGCCACTGAGTGCACTGCGGGGTTGATACGCTGCTCACGAGACTCCGTGTGAGTTATCAGTGCATCGAGCTCATCCATCTTATCGCTCAGTATCTCCAGTTCAGACCGAAGATCCTGTTCGATGATGCCGTCATCTGCCCTATCCAATTCAGACACGCGGTTTCCTCACTAAGAACGAGACGAAATTGATTCCATTCAATCCCCGGAAGATAAACACAAATAGATCCAGTCGGCCATTTTATCCGGGAGATTAAAGAGAGCCGTGGATGGATATGTGCGTATCTATTTGAGATTGTAGATGGCCTACGTTTGCCTCATCTGCTCATTTTTAGTTATTGCATGACCCTGTTAAGGCCTTGATTGTTATTTGTTCTTTACGGGAGCAATAAACCCAATAAACTCTATGCCCATAGCCACCGGAATTCAATCCTTATCCTGCCCAGTGGTCACATCTACCCGACAAAAAAAATGCTGACATGATCTTTAACCAACCAGTTCAACAACTTATAACAGGGCGCATCGATCCAGAGCTGATTTGCCACAGTCGAAGCCATACCCTAAAGGGCTATCTTCCTCATCACGCTTCTGCTCCCTTGTTTATCAAGCGCGAAGATGAACTCAATGCCAATGTGGTCGGAACCAAGCACAGAAAATACCTGAGCCTGCTCCCGACTCTACAGCATAGCGGCATCTGTCACGTAATCTTGATAGGTAGTGCACACTCTAATAATGTCCTGGGTCTGAGCCAGATGCTGAGGAGCCGTAACTATGCCGTGACCGCTCTGGTAAAGTCTCCTGGAAACAGAGACTTGAATGGCAATCATCTGCTCCTGAACATGTTGCTGCCATCTGAAAGTATCCATTACATAAGCCATCAGGCTTGGCCGTTTGTGGAACAGATTGCGGAAGAAGCGGCCCAGTGCCTGAACCAGGAAGGCACCCAGACCACCGTTATTCCGGAAGGCGGATACAGTGAAGCGGTGTTACCCGGCATCCTGACCCTGGCAGGCGACCTGCAGTTAAACAGCCAACAGCTGGAAACCGAATTTACCGATATCTGGACCGATAGCGGAACCGGAGTCAGTGCAATCGGGCTACTATTGGGCATGCGACTGCTCGGCATAAACCAACCGACCGTGCATATCACGCAAATTGCAGGAACACCGGAAGAGTTTCAGCAACGCTATAAGCAGTTCGAACAGTGGCTGGAGCGATTGACTGCGACACCCCTGCCCTCCCAGCGTCCCAAAGTGCGCTTCATCCGGCCCGCTACCGCAGCCTCCTACGGCAGCTTCAACAAGACTATTCTCAGGGAGAGCTGGACAATTGCCCGCGAGACAGGATTGCTGATGGACCCGGTCTATTCCGTCAAACACTTCTACACGGTTAAACATGAAATGACCCTCAATCCACCTTCGGGTCCTCAGCTCATTCTCTATAATGGCGGCACACTGGGCATGAGCGGTTTTCAATCACAGCTTGCATCTCAGGAATCAATCGTGTAAAAAAAGAGCATCTGTAAAAACCGGAAACGGAAAGAGCAACACAAACACATGAAAATTCGCGGGCTGATGGTAGTGGTATCTCTAGTAGTGGTGGTCGTAAATCGACTGCTCGGAGATCCTATCGGCTAGCATTTTTACCCAAACCCGAATAAGACCTCCGAATCGAAAGATCCGGGGGTTTTTTTTGCCTTTGAAGAAGTGGAGCGGAACAAGAGATGAATGGTGCAGCGTATATCGTTAACAAACTGATGTCTGAGGGAATCGACACCCTGTTTGGCTATCCGGGCGGTTGCATCATGCCGCTCTACGACGCCCTGCTTGAGAGTCCGATCAAACATATCCTCTGCCGCCATGAACAGGGGGCCGCCTTTGCAGCCAATGGCTACGCCCGCTCCACCGGAAGAACCGCTGTCTGCCTGGCCACCTCGGGACCTGGTGCTACCAACCTGATAACCGGCCTGGCCGACGCTTACATGGATTCAGTACCCATGGTTGCCATTACAGGCCAGGTCCCAACCGGGCTGATCGGCACGGACGCCTTTCAGGAGATTGATATCCTCGGCATGAGCCTGCCCATCACCAAGCAGAGCTTTCTGGTCGAACATATCGATCAGTTACCGGGGATTCTCGACCAGGCCTTTCAGATAGCCCAGGAAGGTCGGCCTGGCCCGGTGTTGATCGATCTGCCAAAAGATATTCAACTGGCGACTCTTTCGATTGACGCACAGCCCGGCACTACTGTGCCAGCATCGGTTACAAATACCGACTTTGCAGAAGCGCTGGAACAAGCCAGAGAAATGCTCAAATCGAGCAGGCGCCCGATTGTCTATGCGGGAGGCGGAGTCATCCTGGGCGATGCCATCGCACCCTTTCGCCAGTTCATCCAGACCACAGAGATCCCCACGGTTCTCACACTGAAAGGCCTTGGTGCGTTACCTGGAAATCATCCTCAAAACATGGGCATGCTGGGCATGCATGGCTCTGCGGCGGCAAACCAATGTGTTCAGGAGTGTGACCTTCTGATTGCCATTGGCGTACGTTTTGATGACCGGGTCACAGGCAAACTTAATCACTTTGCTCCCAACGCCCGCGTCATTCATCTTGATATCGACCCAGCTGAGATTGGCAAATTACGTCAACCGGCCTGCGCCCTGCAGGGCGATATTCGTACCTCACTCAAGTCGCTTACGCTCAGCCTGGCCATCACAGACTGGCAGACACACTGCCGCAAGACGCATGCAGCGGATGGCTTCACATTGCCAGAACAGCAAGGCATCACCGGCCCCCATTTTATGCGACAGCTTTCTGCTACCACACGGGGTCACGCCATCATCAGTTGTGATGTTGGACAGCATCAGATGTGGGTAGCACAGCACTATGCCTTCGATCATCCGCGCAAGCACCTTACCAGTGGCGGCCTTGGAGCAATGGGTTTTGGACTGCCCGCCGCCATTGGCGCGCAACTGGCAAATCCGGAAACTCCAGTCATCAATATCGCCGGTGACGGTTCATTCATGATGAATGTTCAGGAGCTGGCCACCATCGCGCGATACAAGCTGCCGACCAAGATGATCATCCTCGATAATCAGGCACTCGGCATGGTGCGCCAACAGCAAGAGGTCTGCTATCAAGGTCGCTACAGTGAGATTGATCTCTCTGATAATCCAGACTTCTGCGCCCTGACAGCGGCATTCGGCATACCCACCCAAACCATTTCCGACCCCGAAGAGATGGCCTATGCCATCCACAAACTACTGGAGACACCCGGACCTGCCCTGCTGCATGTCTCTATTGCAACCGAAAACAATGTCTGGCCGATGGTCAAGCCAGGCGACGCTAACGACCAACTCATTACAGGAACCAAACCATGATCTACAGTCTGCACATTCAAGCCCGTTCAAATCCCGCCATGCTGGAGAAGATACTCCAGACCAGCCGTATTCGTGGCTTTACCATCCGTTCAATGGATGTTAAAAACAGCGATATTGAACAGCTGTTAAAAATCCATCTGACCGTTGAAAGTAGCCGATCACAAGAGCGGCTCACCACGCAACTGAATAAGCTTCCGGGTATCGAAAAGCTGACGGCCCTGCACGCCGTATCCGAAACAGCACCGATACGCCAAAGCCATTCTCCGTCTGTTTCAATGATGTACCCAATGTAACGGCCAGACAGAATCACCCTAATAATTTAAGGGTTAAGGGTTTCTGGGAGTTGGGCATTATTTCAGCTACCATCACAGCCTTTTGTAGTGGAGACCAGACTGAATGAAATATATCGGTGCCCATGTGAGCGCAAGTGGTGGCGTTGAGAACGCGCCCCTTAATGCCCAGGCTATTGGCGCAACCGCCTTTGCCCTGTTCACTAAAAACCAGCGGCAATGGAAGGCCAAACCGTTGACTGAAAAGAGCATCAACCAGTTCCAGGAGAACCTGAAAGCCGTAGCCATCTCGCCCGCACACGTCCTGCCTCATGATAGCTACCTGATTAATCTGGGTCATCCTGAAGCCGAGGCACTGCAGAAATCAAGAGATGCCTTTCTGGATGAGCTACAACGTTGCGAACAACTGGGACTGCAGTTACTCAACTTTCACCCAGGCAGCCACCTGAAGAAGATTTCAGAAGAAGAGAGCCTGGCTCTGGTGGCCGACTCTATCAACTGGGCATTGGAGCAAACCAGCGGTGTCACCGCCGTAATTGAGAACACAGCCGGCCAGGGAAGCAACCTCGGGCATCGCTTTGAGCACTTGGCGGCGATTATCGAACGGGTCGAAGACAAGTCCCGGGTCGGCGTCTGTCTCGACACCTGTCACACCTTCACCGCCGGCTATGATATGCGCACAGCCGCTGCTTGTGATCAGACCTTCGATGAATTCGAACGCTTGGTCGGCTTTCAATATCTGTGTGGCATGCATCTTAACGACAGTAAGCCCGACTTGGGATCACGCGTGGATCGTCACGAGAGTCTGGGCAAGGGAAAACTGGGTTGGCCGGTATTTGAGTACATCATGAATGACTCCCGGTTTGATGATATACCGATGGTGCTGGAGACCATTGATGACACACTCTGGGCCGATGAGATAAAGCAGCTCTATGCACTGCAGAAATAACCACGTAAAAAGGACTCGAAATCAGTTGACCTTTGGCTAGGAATCATTAAACTACCGCGCTCCAACGTTGGTTGAATGCCTTGCAGACAATCAGTTTGAACCTCAGTGGAGCGGTAGTTCAGTTGGTTAGAATACCGGCCTGTCACGCCGGGGGTCGCGGGTTCGAGTCCCGTCCGCTCCGCCACTATTTTAAAAAACGGATACTTCAGTGTCCGTTTTTTTATGCCCGATTAAAACTCTGCAACACCACAAATTTACGATCAGACGCTAACTGCTGTGCATTACCAAACAGCCGCTTCAGCTTAACGTGGTAATTCAGATGGCGATTGCCAATCGCCCGTAGTTCACCACCCTTACGCAATACCCGTCGTGCCTGATTAAACATACGCCAGGCAATCTCATCCCCCACCACACTGCCCTGATGAAACGGTGGATTGCAAAGAATCAGATCAGCACTCCCGGGTTTAAAATCTGTTAGCCCATCACCCTGAACAAATTGAACACCGTTTTTTAGTCCAGAGCCATGAAAAGTCTCCCGCGCACTGGCAACAGCCATGGCGGACTCATCGATAAAATGAATCATCGCCTGTGGATTCTGCTCGGCCGCCATCAGTCCCACCACACCATTACCACAACCCAGATCAACAATGTCCCTGTAATCAGGATTAGCAGGAATCTGTTTCAGTAGGAGACGGGTACCAATATCCAGGCTATCGCGGGAGAAGACATTGGCGTGATTCACAACTGAGTAATCGGTTCCCTCCAAGGTATAGACCACGGGATAAGGCGAAGACGGACAGCTCAGTGACTCATCCGGCACTGAGAAAATCAACCGTGCCTTCTTCTTGGCCAGCGAGGTCTTGGTCGGTCCAATAATCCGTTCAAACAGGTCAAGCGTAGAGTTATGAATCTGCTTTACCATGCCACAGCCCACCACCCGCGTAGAGGTTTTAAAATGAGGCCGCAACCGGATCAGTTCATCTTCCAGCAAGCCTAATGTCTTGGTGACCCGCACCAACACACAATCATAAAAACCCTCATGATGAGCAAGTGTGTCCATGATTTGTACCGCATCACTGCCCAGGCCATTTGCCTTCAGGTTTTCACGGGTCGACCAGGCAGACAAATAGGAATCGGTCAACATAATGGGTTGATGCCCGGCAAGCGCACAGCTCAGCGCGCCAAAACTGTCATTCAGGATCAGTACCCGCCCACTGAGTTCGGCTGCCACCTCTGACAATAGATACTGATCTGCCGCATCCCAGGCACGCAGGGTTTCATTTTTACGTAAGGGATAACGATCAAGTGTCAACGAACCCCAGAGCGTTTCAAGTTGCTGCATGGTGAGCGCCAATTAAATAGATATCATAACGGGTATTGGGACTGGCGATAGAGACTGTGGGTTTCTGCTCACCTAGAAAAGGGGCTTTGGCAGGTCGCTTCACCACCACTCTATGAGTCGCCAGCGCAAGCGCCCGCTCAAGCAACGCCGCACTATCCTGATCATCCCCCAACAGCAGTTGAAACAGGCGCATCTCTTTTTTCACCTTGGCTGATTTTTCACGATGGGGATACATCGGGTCCAGATAGACCACCTCCGGCTTGGCATTGTCTGACGAATACAACCGGCCATCACGATGTTGGAGTTTCATGCAGGCAATGATGGGCCCGGCATCCGCATCATCCCGGGCCCGGTTTAATCCATCCCGTAACAACGCATAGACGACTGGAGAACGCTCTACCATCTCCACTTCACAGCCCAGCGTGGCCAGAACAAAGGCGTCACGCCCGAGTCCCGCGGTCATATCCAGCACCCGGGGTGTCCAGCCTTTCTTCAGACCCATTGCCCTTGCAAGCGGCTGCCCTCTTCCACCACCAAATTTTCGCCTGTGGGAGGCCTTACCCTCAATAAAATCGACTTGTACCGGGCCCGGCGCATCCGGGCCAAGCTGTCTAAGCTGAAGTGCACCCTCTGTTACTAAAAGCAGCAGTCCTGTCTCAGTCGCGTCTGATAGAATGAGAGGCACGGATAACTCGGCTGCCAGGGCCTCTGCAACAGATTGTACTTTCGGTGAAGCGGCAGCCACTCCCAAAAACAACGGCTTTTCAGACACAAACAGACCCTGGTTAGCGATCGAGAGAGACTCAATCCATCTTAATAACAGCGCACATTATCCCATTATCGCCAAAGATCGACATCTTTTCCCTGCTCCCGGATATGTTCCGCCCTGGCCGAGATATAACGCTGAAAACTGGGTTCACGCTGATAGGCACCGGATAACAGATAGTCGAAGATAGAGGCCGTATGAAAACGCTTAAAGAAGGCCTCGGATCGAATCACTTCCACTCCTTTGGAATCGAGTAAAACAATTGAAGGCGCATAAGCAACCGAGAGCCGTTTGGCCAACTGTCGCGCGGTCACCCGTTCACCTGCGGGTATGATGATCGGCATGTCTGACCACATATCAAGCTGCACAGCATGTGTTTGGCCCGCCAGCTTCCTGATCTCAGGGTCACTCAACAACGTCTGATGCATTTGATCACAGGCCGGGCAATCCTTCTGTTCAAAGAAAAGGGCTATCGGGCCTTTAATCAGGCTCAGATCATGAGGGCCATTAACGAAGAAAGGCTCCGACTGCAGTGTTTTATCGGCTTTCTCAACGGTTCGATGAGAAGCCAGATAATCCCTGTAACTGATCTGCTGCTCCCGTTTTTCACCTATGTAATTGAGTGCCTGCTTGAAAGTTACCGGCGGCGTATAACCATTGAGCCGAAGGATCACATCGCCCGTCTCATTAAGAAACAGCAGTGTCGGGGTAAACTGGACACGCAACGCGGCGGCAAAATTTTTCTCTGTAAGCTCATTCCCGGCCATGTCCACAACTGACCGGTCACCCCACATATTCACCTCGATGACATCCAGCTGGTTACGCATCTGTTGTTCGATAGCCTGCTGTGACAGATTGCGTTCCACCATCAGGTTGCAATACGGACAACCATCCTGATGAAAGAACAGCATCACCCGCCGTCCGGCCTCAGAGGCCTCTGCCACATCCTCACGCAGATCCAGGAAGCTATCCTTGAACCAGTCCGGATAGACCGTCTCCATCGCCCCCAGGAAACGCCCCTGTATCTCTGCCGTTACCAGCCCTGGAGTAAGACAAACCCACAAGAAAATAAAAATCAGCCCATTCAATCGTTTCATTGGCATTGGCCTCCAACCTCAAACACTGGTAATTTACCTGAAAGCATAGCAGGCATACATTAATACCCTATCGTATGAGTTGACCTGCCCTGCAATAAACACAGGATCAGGAGGGAATATGAAAATAACAGTTGATATGACCCCGGAAGAGATGCGCACACTGATGGGTTGGCCCGATGTGCAAGGCCTGCAGGATGAGATGATCAACAAGATACGGGAGCAGATGAATGCAGGAGCGGAAGGCTATGACCCACTCAGCCTGATGCAACCTTTCTTTACCCAGTCAGCCAACTCCATGGAGAGTTTCCAGAAAATGATGGCGGGCTTGATGAGTGCCTACGGAAAAAAATCAGACTGACCGCTATCAGGCAAGATAGATAGCGTAAAAGAAATAAAGCGTAATACCGATACTGGCAACAATTACAAACCCTCTCACCCACTGAGGCGGCAGTTGGCGTGAAAAATGGGCGGCCATATAACCGCCCGCCAATGTGCCAACCAGCACAACGGTTCCCTCATACCAGGCGATGGCACCGTCATAGATAAATAAGGCAATAGCTATCAGTGATACTGAAGATGAGACCATCAGCTTCAGTCCATTCATGGCGTTGATATTAGTATGTCCTGCCAAGGCCAGATAACTGAGGATAATGATCCCCAGTCCGGCATTAAAGAACCCACCGTAGATGGTCACAGCCAGCAGTAGTAGCAACAGCAGCCCTGCTCCAACTGACGATGCATGACGATGTTTTCCCGCCAACTGCTTGAAAAGACGGTTAAGTTGCCCCCCATAGATAAACAGCACCGTGGCAAACAACAGCAGCCAGGGGATCGCTTCCCTGAACAATGATTCAGGGGTCTGCAGTAGCAACCAGGCCCCGGCAATGCCACCAATCAGACTGATTAGAATATACTTAGGCAACTCACTTCTATGTGCCAGCAGATCCTTGCGAAAGGCATACGCACCGCTCATATAACCGGAACAGGAAGCAAAGGTATTGGTTGCATTGGCACTGATTGGTGGAATACCAACAAACAGCAGCGCAGGAAAGGTGATAAAGCTGCCACCACCCGCTATGGCGTTAACCACACCCCCCAGAAAACCGGCAATAAAAAGGAACAGTAATTCAACAAGCATGATTAACCGATGGTGTGATCCCGTGAACCATGAGCATACCAATCAACACGATTCGCCGCATAGATACAAATGAAACTATAAAGTCGCCCATCTGTACCTATTCATCTATCAAACTGCAATTGCTGCTAGCCGCTAATCAATCGGTCTCATTCGTGCGGTAAAGTGTCTTAGCACCGGCGGCTCATAGGTAAAAGTGAGCCCCTTAATCGCTGATACCCGATCCTTGATCGCAATCAGACTATCCGCAATATAGTCCATGTGATCATTGGTATAGACTCGCCGTGGAATGGTCAACCGCAAAAGTTCCATATCACATGGCTTCTGCAGTCCCGTATCAGGATCGCGCCCTAGCAACAACGAACCAATCTCCACGCCGCGCACGCCGCCTTCAACATAGAGTTCATTCGCCAGAGCATGTGCCGGAAACTGATCAGCGGGAATATGAGGCAACAGTTTACCGGCATCAACGAACACGGCATGTCCTCCCGTCGGGTACTGGATCGGTATCCCCGCTTCTCTCAGGCGTTCACCAAGGTACTCCACCTGCCCGATACGGTATTTAAGAAAGTCTTCATCGGCACACTCCCACAGCCCGACATTGAGCGCTTCCATATCACGACCGTTCAAACCGCCATAGGTGACAAAGCCCTCCATCGGCACACAGAGTACCTGGGTATCACGGTAGAGCTGCTCATTGTCCTTAAAGCAGCAAAGGCCACCCATATTCACCATGGGGTCTTTCTTGGCGGACAGGGTAAAGACATCGGCATAGGCAAACATCTCACGAATCACATCACCAATCGGGGTGTCATGGTAGGCCGGTTCACGCTGCTTGATAAACCATGCATTCTCTGCAAAACGGGCGCCATCAATAATCACCATGATGTCATTTGCTTTGGCGAGCTCAGCCACGGCGCGGATATTTGCCATAGAGACCGGCTGCCCCCCTGCCGAGTTACAGGTGATGGTAACAATAATACCCACCACATTTTCAGGTCCGACGGTAGTAATGGTATCGCGCAACTTCTCCAGGTCAAAGTTCCCTTTAAAGTCAAACCATGTAGCCGTATCCGCAGCATCAGGCGTGAGAACATTTATCGCTCGGGCCCCACTCATCTCAACATGGGCCGCTGTAGTATCAAAGTGATAATTTGAGATAAAGACCGGTTTCCTTGCACCCTTATGTTTCACCAGGGTGGGGAACAGTATCTGCTCAGCACCGCGCCCCTGATGCACCGGGATAACGTGCTGGTAACGAAACAGGGTCCTTACCGACTCTTCCAGCCGAATAAAACTGCGGCTGCCAGCATAGGCTTCATCACCAATCATCAGGCCGGCCCATTGATTGGCACTCATAGCGCCCGTTCCCGAATCGGTCAGAAGATCAATGTAGACATCTTCACTCTTCAACGAGAACGGATTGTAACCCGCCTCTTCAAGCGCCTTGCGACGCTCGGCTTCAGTGGTCACCTTGATCGGTTCAACCATCTTGATACGAAAGGGTTCAGGGATACGCTTCACACACACCTCATCTGTTAACTGACCGCGATGGATTCAATCGCGACTGTGTTCTATGGACTAAGTGTACTCAGTGAATTATTAATGCGGCTATCTCATAATAATCATGTTTATCATGAATTTTATACATATACTGATAACGAAAGGGCCAAATTGAGTAAGTCATGGGAATCAAACTCAGTATCCGACATCTGCAAATGATCAAGCAGATTGCCGACTGCGGCAGTGTAACCGAGGCGGCCAACAGCCTGGGGATAACCCAGTCCGCCCTGAGTCATCGAATTCGCGAGACTGAGCGGTTATTGGGAACGGTGATTTTTTACCGCAAACACAAGCTGCTCACCCTGACTCATGCAGGCACCCGCCTGCTGCATTCGGCGGAAATCATTTTAGGCGAGGCCGAACGCGCAGAGTACGACATCGGCAAGCTTTCACAGGGCATCGAGAGTATCGTTCGACTGGGTACCGATGTTTATGGCAGCTACCATTGGTTGCCCGCTTTTCTCAAGACATTTAACCAGGAGCACCCGGAGATTGGTATCGAAATCGCTGCCGACATATCACTGGACCCCCTTGCCGCCCTGCGCCGAGGTGATATTGATCTGGCGATCATGCCCTCTATGATTCCTGCAGAACTGTTCCAGACCAAAACACTGTTCAAGGATGAACTACTGGCTATACTGCCCTCCTCGCACCCCTATGCCGATCGACCCTGGCTCGAACCGCAGGCATTCGCCAGTGAGACCTACATTACCCACCACACCAATCCGGAAAAAGGTCTGGTCTACGAACAACTGTTCAATTGTTACAACGTGCTGCCACGGCAGGTGATGCGTATGGGCATCATGGAGGTGATCATTAATTTTGTTCAACAGGATTTTGGCGTGAGTATTCTGCCAAGCTTTACTATTAGCAAACAATTGAAGCGTGGTCTTATCGCTGCAGTACGGGTCACCGAGCAAGGCCTGTTTGTTGACTGGCATGCCGTGATGCGCCGGCATGAGCCAGACGAGTCACCGACGGCACGCTTCTCAAAAGCCCTGACAGAGTGGACTCACTGGCAGTAACCCATCAATCCTTCTCTAACTCTGTATCACCCTGACACGAAATGAGCGACCCTTTAACTTACCATTCGTTAGTTTAGCCAAGGCCTGCTTGGCCGCTTGTTGACTGATGGCGACATAGGACCAGTTGTCAGCAATCGTGATTTTGCCAACCTGTTTTCCCTCTATTCCCTTATCACCCGTCAAAGCACCCAGGATATCGCCGGCACGGACTTTCTGTTTTTTTCCGCCATCAATCTGTATCGTCACCATAGCGGGTTTGCTCGCCGTTTTATCCAACAAAGCAAGTGGTGGCAAGGGTTCGCTGTCCAGTATCGGATCAATATTGGATTCAAGCAGTGCCACCCGGTAACTCTCTTTATCGTTATACAATGAACAGGCAATACCTTTGCTACCCGCCCGCCCCGTACGCCCGATACGATGGACATGCACTTCCGCATCATGCGCAATATGGTAATTGATAACCGCGTCGAGTGTATCAATATCCAGCCCTCTCGCGGCCACATCGGTAGCCACAAGCACCGAGGCACTTTTATTGGAAAAGCGTATCAATGTCTGATCACGATCCCGCTGCTCCAGATCACCATGTAATGCCAACGCACTAAAACCATAGGACACCAGCTGATCGGCTACCTCCTGGGTCTCCTTTTTGGTATTACAAAACACCAGAGAAGATTCCGGGTTAAAATGCATTAGCAAAAGACGCAGTGCGACAAAACGCTGATTTTTATCCTGCACTTTATAAAAATGCTGTTCAATCGTAGCGTGATCATGGATGGATGCCACCTTGACCATCACCGGCTTTTGCATAATCCGGTTTGCGATTTTCTGAATCTGCGTGGGAAAGGTTGCACTAAACAAAAGCGTTTGGCGTTGTGCTGGAATCTGCTCAATCACCCTATCCAGGGTCTCCTGAAAACCCATATCCAACATCCGATCTGCTTCATCCAGTACCAGCAGATTCACATCATCCAGCTTCAACGTACCCCGTTTCAGATGGTCTTCAATACGGCCCGGTGTACCTACAATGACATGCGCCCCATGTTCCAGTGAACCCACCTGGGGACCAAAGGGCATACCACCACAAAGTGTCAGTATCTTGATGTTATGAATACCACGACCTAGTTTTCGAAGTTCTTTTGCGACCTGATCGGCCAGCTCCCGTGTGGGACAAAGCACCAGCGACTGTATGCGAAAGCGTTTAACATCCAGTTTCTGCAGCAACCCCAAACCAAAGGCCGCGGTTTTACCCGAACCGGTTTTACCCTGAGCAATCACATCCTTGCCGTCCAGTATGGGAGGTAAACTCTCCTGCTGTATTGCAGTCATCTCCGTATAACCGAGTGTGGAGATATTATCCAGAAGATCGCTATGCAGATTCAGCGAAGAGAAGGCGAGTTGGCACAAAACGGACATCCTTAGATATAGAGAGTTGTAAAAAAGTGAGTCTGACTGATTCGGCAGATAGGCTGGAAGCCGGCTTCGAAGTAGCAGGCTAAAAATGCGGATAGACCAGAAGAGACAATAGCCGACAGTATAACATGGGCAGGGCGGTGAAAAAATGTGTTGATACCCCTTGTTCTGCAGCCATGCTCTCTATTCTTTAGCGAACGGGCTAATCACTACAAGCTCATCTTGACCTGAAAGAGAGACCGAATTATCACACCGGCCTGATATCAGTAACAGGATTACCATCCGAGATAACCGCATCCGCCTCAATTTCCACCAACCAATCAGGATTCACAAAACGAGACACCTGCATAATGGTATCGACAGGCCGTATCTCCGCAAAAAACTCGGCGCGCACTTTAACAACGGCCTCCCAATCTTCTATTCGGGTCAGTAATACCCGAGTCCTCACGACATCTTCCAGACGTGCTCCTGCCCGCTCAAGGGCATCCTTGATTATTTCAAGACAGCGTTGCGCCTGGGCAGCAGGATCACCGATGCCTACTGTCTGCCCATCGTTACCTATGGGTGCAGTGCCACCCACTGAAACATAAGGGCCTACTTTCACCGCGCGACTAAATCCCACAACCCTCTCCATCGGGTTACCATTAGATACCAGTGTCCTGTTCATTTCAGCATTACCTTTGAATAGGCAGCAAGCTTAACATTGCTGAGTTAAGAGTGATTATTTACTGTTACTTAAGACTTGCTCAATTTGCTTTTCGAATAAGGTCACTGCCTTCTGCATACATAGAGACAAAAGTGGTGACCCATCGGGCCAAGTCAATTTACATACTTTTTGATTTGCCTTGAACTCTTTTTCCAGAGCTTTTAAAGCGGCGACTTTATCTTTCTTGGCAAGTGACATATCTATAATTCCTTTTGTAGATTAAGTTTTTACTCTCTATAAAGGCACATAATCACTTGTCTTCGTGAGCCATAGCCGTATGCTTTAATGAATACGACGGCTTGTTCTATGCCGCATATAAATGAGTCCGGCATCAGGAGTCCTCCAGCCTGCCGCCCACTTTCAGTACATTCCTTCTAAAAACATCTTTAAGTAACTCGACTCTTTTTCTGTTAACACCCAGATCACTGTAACCTACTCGTGATGCTGAACGAATATGTATTAATTTTGCTGACTGGTCGATTCTTATTTCCAAGTCATCCACAAACCTGAGTAGTTTCGATGTAAACTCTACGGCCAGATAATTCTCGTTCTCTTGCTGAAGATCACCACCCATCTCTTCAATTGACTGTTTTAACAACGTAACAATATGAACAGGTGTTTTCTGTGGGAAAGCAAGCGGTGCAATGAAGTGACGATCATCATGCGCTTCTTCACTACTGACGCAATTCGATTTATCGGGACATTGAGACAATATACCACCAGTCAATCCGGCGGCCTTGCCCATTTTACTCATTACAATTACGACCAAAAGCATAATGACGAAAAGTGCAATAAGAGTGGTTGAGATAGTAGGTAATGATTTCATTATATTAATGTAAAGATCCCACTCTGGATTAAAGACAAAAAACTTATACATTACATGCTTTAGTAGGTTATCTATTACTTAACGCATCATTTTCATTACACAAATTGAAACAGCACGACTTTAGTATAGTATTCAATCCCTGTAAGCCAAATAGACAGACAGTTGCGCTCAGTACTCAATACCGCTAATGCCAAATGCATGCAATTGTAATCCGATAGAGACCAGGATAAAGTAATGATTTACAATCTTGTCCATAAACAGCCCTTGTTTTATTCCCCCAGAAATATTGGCGAACATATCGGGTGGCCCAACAGTAAAGATGATATTAGTACCAGTACAACCCTTCTCAAGCCGTCTCCACCTCACTCTGTATAAGGGCAGTTGATGATGAAAAATGCGTTTTAATTAAATATGGGTAAACAATGAAACTGCACAAGCCTAATTGCCGCGCCTACCTGAGAATCTTAATTTTGATTCCCGCAATACTCTTTCATAACAGCCTAAAAAGTGAAGAGAGCCCACCGAGCGAGCAGATAATCTCGACCGCAAAATGGCTATTTGCACCCGAGATGGGGATAGAAGGCATGGCCTCCATAGACAATACTGAAGCCGCACGCTTAGAAGTGGAGTGCGGTAATGGAGGGGGGCCCTCAATCACGCTAACATCTCCAATAATCCCCCGGTACAATCTCGATAGCACAACAAAAGTAATCTCACTAGAATTAACGATTGATGGCCATCGGTTTTATGAGTCGTTTCAATGTAGTCACAAGGGGGCAAGCTGCGGAACCTACGGTTTCCCATCAGGTAACGTCATTTCAGCCATGCGCCGGGGCAAACAGCTTACTGTAGGATACGACCAATCAATATTGGCCACATTCACTCTGACCGGTTCAAACAGGGCGATTTCGAAGCTGTCGGGCTGTCTCGACTTCTGACAAGTCGCTCTTTAATCAGAGGCTTTCTGCTCTACACCAGACAAAAAGTCTAAAAAGCGCCGAATGCCCAAGCACCTGCAGCACCAAGGACAGTCCAGAAGAACACAGCCAAGAACACCTCCCTGACTGAGGACCCCAGTTTTTTAGCAAAAACAATGGGCATACAGACGAGCACCATAGCTAAAACACCCAATATTTCACTATCGTCGAAAAAGGTGTAATTGAGATAGCCGGCCCCGATAGCCAAGAGCCAGGGTAACAACCCCAGTGATAGTGGAAGAAAAAATCGCCTGGCACTATTCGGATCATCGATAACAGGATAGGCCCGATTGGCTAACACCAAGCCAATCCCACGGCGCGCATTGTAGAACGCACCCAGAGCAAAAAGCGCCACAATCAGCAACAACAAGAGTGATAATAGCGCCGCCCCAATACCTGATTCAAAACCAAACACAATGAAGTCTACTAATCCATTCATCAGCATGTAGATAATGCCCAAAGCGATCAGCAAGCTGCTTGCCAAAGATATCATGATGGTTTCGCTACTGGCGATCCAGGCGGTTTCATCACAGCTGTCACATGAAAAACGGATTCCTCTTTCACGCCAGGGATAGGGATCAGGCTCCGTCTCCTGCATCTCTGCCTGCATAACACCACCGCAATGACAGCATTGTCGCTTCTGGCCTTGGTCGAGTTCCCCCAGGGGTTTCTGAATACGGCCCGTGTTCTTTTCAGTATCTACTTGCTGTTTTGTCATATTTTTTCAATTTCAACTCAGGTAGCCTTTCCTGGTAAATCACTTGCGGCCTAGAAAGTCTAAACCTGAATCCATGCAGATAGTTACCACAACTTGCGGGGCAACTCTGATATTGGCATCCGGCAAGAGTAAGAATTAAATCCTGCTCTATCCTCGGGCACCGATGTGCAGCCCACAGGCCTAACAGCACGTGCTGGTGCCTCCGGAATATATTTTTCAAGAAATCTCGAGGGGGCAAGACAGCTCATAACCATCATATCCATGACACTATCAGCATCATCTGAAGTAAATGTCTTAGAAAATTCAGCATAGTAACCACCATCATAATCATCATCTGTCGGGTGTTTAGATATAACCCTGGCCAGATTGCCTGTTCGAGTATCAACTGCTCGGTTGCGAGATCCCAGGTAACCAGCGCCCACTGAGCTGGGCCGCCATGATTAAGCATCACAATGCTCATCACCTCCCGATCACCATTCAATAATCCTGCAAGCGCAGTAACCATATTTTTTTTATATAATTCGTTCATTGACACAACGGCGCCATTTTTTAATCCAGCCGCCGCGTTCGAGCACGGCCCGCAATGCCTTATTTTGCACCTGCCCTGTGGCGAGTTGTTGAATATCACTCTGTTTATAGATGCCCGCTGGTAATTGGTAGGTGATGTCACCCTTATAATCCGGCACTTTAATGGGTTGCTGTTCAATGACCTGGGGATCACAATAACGCTTTATCGCAGCGCATGCCGCATCCATTACAGGGGTGACCTTCAAGTACTTGTCATTGGTAACAAAGTACTTACCTTCGATATCATCACGAGTATAGAGAATGCCTTTCTTACCACTCTTACACAGCAGAGCTTTATTCCCGTTCCTGATTTTTGGTGTCTCTTTGGGATAGTGCCAGTTCCACTTCTTGCCCAGTCTGACGCCGGGCTGGTCATCACATTTTCGAATATTAGGCTTAGTGGATGTACGCTGACTGGATGATTCAGCAGTCCAATCAATCATCTCTTCGGCATTCGCCACGAAAGGAGTGAGCAGCGTTGTTATAATACACACAGCGCCCAGAATACAGTTATATTGCTTCATTGATTACCCTGTCCAAATTGCGGAATGCTATTTGTAGTGCAACCAGGTCAGATAAAATAACGAGGATCACATCAACATTCATTCGTTTTTATTGTGATAATTGTATCCTTCTATAAAAAGCATTGCTATCCGACGTTTATAGCTTGAAAATACGAATGATGTTTGCATGGAAGTGGGATACCTTCAGGTATTACTGACCGGCCCAAACAACAGTAATCAACCCCACTGCTGCTGTTGCTACAGCAGCATTTATGCAATTATAGGGAACGGATACCTAGCTTACCTAATACATGTCATCCCAAGAACCCTCTAAACAAGAGCACCACATTGATATAAATGAAGCAGGAAAACCGGCTTTAGATTGGCTGGCTGCGCATACAACATGGTCAAAACAACACATTAAAAAGATCATGGACAAAGGAGCTGTCTGGCTGACACACGGGAAATACACCCAACGATTAAGACGAGCCAAGAGAGTGCTTGCTGAAGGAGACACCCTGCACCTCTATTATGACGAAACGGTATTGAAACAGCAGCCTCCAGAACCTCAATTGATAGCCGATGAGGGAGACTACAGTGTTTGGTACAAGCCCTGCGGCATGCTCTCTCAGGGATCAAAATGGAGCGACCATTGCACAATCAATCGCTGGGTGGAGAAGCATCTCACACCTCAACGTCCTGCCTTTATTGTGCACCGTCTCGATCGCGCTGCTACCGGATTGATCCTGATCGCACATAGCAAACAGGCTACCCAGGGACTCACCGCCTGTTTCGAAAAACGCGAGCTGGATAAACGCTATCGCGCCATCGTTCATGGCGACTGCTCCAAGCTTCAACAGCCAGAAACCATTGATGCCGAGATCGACGGACGCTGGGCCCGCAGCCATATTCAATGCCTCCAATATCATGCTGAAATGAATCGGTCACTTCTTGAGATACAAATTGAAAGCGGCCGTAAACATCAAATCAGACGGCATCTGTCCGGTCTTGGCTTCCCTATCGAAGGGGACAGACTCTATGGGATAGGTGACGAAAAGATTGATCTACAACTAACTGCCTGCTCACTGAAGTTTACTTGTCGGCTAACGGAACTGAAGCGACATTATGTATTGCCAGATAACTTGACGCCGAAACTGGCTGACTAAATATACGGTCTACTGAAAGCATAGAATCCATACGCTTTTGCTATTGACTCAAATGCCTTTCTTGTTACTGAAGCGCCCTTAATAGGGCCCCAGTAAATCGAAGGCTTATCCTGGCAATCTCCCTACTTGATTGTAGATATCCATTCATTATTTATCGTTGACTGTCTGAGCGTCCAAACTGTTTTATATTATTGAGCAGTTTGTTATGTTGCATATTCTACAGCCGCTTGAGCGTGAATAGCCGTTGTATCTATCAGATACACATTGGTATCAGTTTGATTAACCAGCATCCCAATTTCAGTGCAGCCAAGTATAACGGCCTCAGCACCCTGAACTGCCAAATCATCAATGATACGAAGATAAAGCGTCCTTGACTCTGGCTTGATAACGCCTAAACAAAGTTCTTGATAAATAACTTTATGTATATCGCGTCTGTCATCCTCTTTCGGTATCAACACCTCAAGACCGTAATTCTCTGATAACCTATCTTTGTAGAACCCTTGCTCCATGGTGAAGGCCGTACCCAATAAACCCACTTTCTTTATATTCTTATTAACAAGGACTTTTGCTGTTGCATCTGCAATGTGTAACAAGGGTATTTGAATAGCCTCTTCAATTTCAGGTGCAACCTTGTGCATTGTATTTGTGCATATAACCAGAAAATCGGCCCCGGCTGTCTGGATGCTTTTTGCGGCCTCAATCAGTATGTTTGCTGTGCCCACCCAATCACCTGCATGCTGCAACTGTTCAATAGGTTCAAAATCCACACTGTACATTGCGATTTTTGCTGAATGCAAACCACCAAGCTTATCTTTTATTTCTTCATTTATTGCCCGATAGTATCCGGCGGTGCTTTCCCAGCTCATGCCACCAAGCAAGCCTATTGTTTTCATATATCATCTCTGTGCAATTTCAAAACAAGACTCCGCCATCCTAACCGACGCGGGTCAGTAATGCACAGTACCTTATTCTTTCAAAATTAACCCTGTAATAGAGAACATAAGGTCTCTATCCTCATTTAGTTAAAACTAATTTTTCAGCATTCTTCTCCACCTTGTTCATCAGTTGGTTGTAGCCTGATGTGATGGCAGAAATAAATATTACACATTCTGATCAAGCAAACATACTTATCTGGATCTTATTTTGGATGAAGATTAAACAGTAAATTTAATGAGGGTGGCACTGAATTTTCAGCGTGAATACTCCACCGGCTAAAGCCGGTGGCTTCCGGTTACGGCTGAAAGCCGGATCGATCGGCCATTCGGCCGATGGCTGTCGCTACACAACATGAAAATCATCGTCCGGCTCCGGCGGGGTTTGATTCTTGATATATTCTTTCCAGACCTCATCCGTCACATTTCCGCTTGATGCCACCCAATAGCTTCTCGCCCAGAGGTGCTGACCCCAATACCTTTTTCTCAATTGGCCGTATTCCGACAATAACTTATGCGAACTTTTTCCCTTCAGAAACTGCACCGCTTTTGAAACCGATATCTGTGGCGGTATACCGATCAATAGATGAACATGATCTCGGTTTATTGAACCCGCATAGATCACCATCTCTTTACTCCGCGCTATTTCACGTAGTAACTCCCGACACCGGTGACCCACATCACCACCAAGCACCGGATACCTATATTTCGTCGTCTACACCAGATGGTACTTACAATCCCATACCGTGTGACTGCCCCTTTTGTATGCTTCCATTTCCCGAGCTTATCCTATACCCCGTCATCCGTCGCCTAAAGGCGAGGGGGTTACGGATCCCCTATCGGGGACTCTAAAGAGCTCTGCCCCCTTTAAGCGCTCTGCTTTAATGTCCAAGAAGGCTGGAAGTCACTCTCAAGAGCTGACCTCCAGCCTTCCGTAAGACCAGTTGTTGATCGAGAAAAAATCAGTCGACGTGCTTGAAATGGGTAATTAACTCAACCATCTCGTTGATAATATTAATCCTCCGGGTGATCTGGCCAAGTGCAGTGACTCCGTTTAACAGCGCAATGTAATGATCTGATTAAACACTTACTCGCCCATAATTTTTAAAGCAATATATGGCGCAACTATGAAAACTAACGTCACTATTTTATAAACACTCAGAAAATCAAAATACTTTGAGCCTAATTCTTTTTTTTCTAAATCAAACATCTTGCTGTGAATTGAAGATATTGTTCCTCTCATAAACATTAGAATTACGGTCGCTAAAAGAAGATAGACAATATTTATTACTGATGCCCAACCCAGTAACTCAGTTAATTGTGAAATAGTGATCATATATTCTCCCAATATTTTTATCAGATGAATTCTGATGTGTGACATAAAGACAATAATCACCGACGATAAAATAGTCTAGCGGTGGCGGAGCGCAACTATTTACCATTGATCTTTCCCCCGATAAAATCGGCACCCCATATTTCATACACAACAATGTTCACGTTTCAGCGGGGACACATAATTCAAACTAGTGTGTAACCGAACTGAATTGTAAAATTGACTGATGTAGGCTGCCAGCGCTTTGAACAATCTCTTCACGCCATTAACACTGTTCCACCTATTAACTCCGCCTTCAAACCATGGAAGAAGGATTCCATGTGTGCATTATCCGTGCAATGACCAGGACTGGCAATTGTGGACACCCACTTATTGACGCCGCTCATTTCTATGTCATGATAGAGAACATAGAGAAAACCCATTATCTCAAGGAACGAGAATGCCAAAACCCAGAAAAGCCCTCATTAGGGTTACTATTTCGAATACGCTGCACATCAAGAAAGTGCTTGATCTCACCTGATATATCGCGCCGCGTATCCCTTTTGTAAATCATTATGCCCGATTATTCATATCGGTTCTGCATCACCTTGGCATATCCAACAACCTGATTTCATGGCTTGCATTGATGTGGAAGCTTCGTTTGCTTTTCACATGTCTTGCGGTGGCGCTGAATTTTATTTCGTTTCCAGAACCACTCAAAATAACATCTGTAGATGGCTTGAAGCCATAATCGTATGTATCTTGAGTAGCCCCATTCTGCTGCTCTGTTACTACTTCAAGGCTACAAGTTTTTCCACCTCCATGCTCCGCCCAGTAAACGGTACAGACATTTAGAAAGCTTCTGAGTGACTGCTTGGCAAGGCCATCGTATTGCGGGAGGTGAGGGTGATGGCTCGGGCTAAGTATGAAATACAACACACCACTACCGACCAGCACACTAGCTGCTATTATTTTAAACCGTCGATTCATTAAGAAAGCCTTAAAATTGAATAGGCTGTTAAGGAGAAACTGATGAACCGTAAAGCACAAGAGCTATCCTGCAAGCAAATTTCACACTTACACCTCCTAGTAATTCATGAGTTCAATTTGACTCACTCACCAGAGTTTTTTCGGTAGTTTCGATAGTGGCATTCGGCATTTGTAAGAATTAAACCCCTTTCGGTCGTCTTCTACCGATCTACAACCCATAGGTCTTATGGCATGGGTTGGTGCTTCCGGAATGAATTTTTTTAGGAATTTCGAGGGTGCCAGACAAGTCATGACAATCATATCAACAACACTATCCGCATCATCTGAAGTAAACGTTTTAAAAAACTCGGCCGAGTAACCACCATCATATTCCATATAGTGATATTCATCTTCTTGACTGTTTGTATGCGGCCTACAGCCACGACTATAACTAAGGCCGAATTCTTCATACCCGCGTACAGGTTTCTGAGGGAAATCATCCCACTCAAGTTTAAAACGCACGCTATAATAGGGCTTCCCATTAGAGCATTTAGTTTGTTTATTGGAAATTATCTTTCTAATTTTTTGACGATCACCCATAAATGTTCGATCCGGACTAACAGCGTCATCATGATCTAGGTAATGACGAACCATAACGGGCAAGCAGTTAGGGAAAAAATATTCCTCATCCCCCCCATAGCCTCGGATACGTTCACCTAATTGTTTTATTATAGGGTCTTTTAGATAATCCCCTTCTTTATAGCCCCAGAGGGAGGCAAATAGATCGCCATCGCCGCTGGCGCTTTTCTGTGTCGGTATAGCGCGAGGCTGTTTGATCGGTTGCGCCGGTCGACTGCCAATAACAATCAATTCTCTGTAAGCAACCGCTACTTGCCCATTCGCATCGGTCAGCTCAACTTTCAGACCTGCAGACTTTTTCTTTGCTTCGGTGATCCCGGTTACAGAGCCTGCAAGTGGATTATTTCGATTTTCGTGGACTAATAAGCTAGATGGCTGGTATATCACGGTGTATGGCGAAACAAATCCAGGAGGAGGAGTAATTGAGAAGTTATAGTCTTTTCCTGACTTAAGTTTTTTTGCCAGCTTAATAGCGAGCTTATGGCGGTTGATACGAAAAGGGCGTTTGCTCCCGATATCATTGTCATTGATATCCCTAAAGCTCACTTCGAATATGACTTCACGGTCCAAGGGTAGCAGATCTGCACTTAAGCGAGTACCGATTCGGTGTGGCTTACGATCAGGGTTAACCCGCTCAGTGATATCGCTGGAATAGTAAGCCTTTCCATTTTTGGCATCAACTATTCTCAGGGAGCCCTTTTTGACGGGTTTTAGCGCGGTATAATGAACGAACAGATGAGGCATGTCGCCCGCTTTCAGTGTACCACTGGTGATATCCCCCGCTGTTGAATTAGAAACAGCAAGTTTATGAATATTGAGCGCACCCATTACATTAAATTCAAGCGTCCTTTCTGATCTACTTTTGCTATTTTCTTTCAAAGAGTGTACGACTGAAGCGGTGTATTGCCCCGGAGGCAATGCTTGGGTATGAATTTCAAAGGTTGATTGTTTGTTGCCACCCACTTCGTTGATTGATTCTACTTTGGTCATAGACTCAATGGGCTGCCTAATTGAATCACTCAATTGCCAGGTGATTTCTCCCTCTCCCACCTCTATTAGAGGTATGGTGGCTTTTAACTTGAGTAAAGCGTCATCGGCAATGTTGGCACCCAGGGGCTGCCCCGTTTCCCCATCACTGGCGATCAGGGTAATCTCACCCAAGGGAACCACGACCTGACCATAACCAAACTGCATCTTTTTAGATGTGCTTTTGCCGTTGGCGGTAGTGAGTATTGCATGCCATTCATAATTGGTACCCGCTTGCAGATCACCCGCTTCAATTTTAATACCTGTTCGTTGGGATATGTCTGTTCCTTTTCGTGGGCGGGATCGATTGACGGCGGCAACTTCCTTACCACGCTTCAGATCGGTCACTGTGAACGCGATATCCACGGCTTCCAATGCCTCAGGCATTTGGAAGGCGATATAGAGATAGGTCGCCTCACCTTCAGTAATAGCTGATAGCGATTCGGAACTTTTCAGGGTATCAGTCGCCCACATCTTACTAATAAAAAAAGAACTTTCTTTTATTTTAATGGCATCCGCATGTTTGGATAAACTATCAATCTCCTTTGAAACAACAGAAAGTCTATTGAGAAAATTTGTCAACGTATCAATGCTGGCTCGGTCTTCTTTAACCTTGCCTATAAAACGAGCCATGGCCGTGATATCTGTATCAATCCGTTGATACTCTAATCTTAATTCTGCCAATCGCTTGTTTAATTGGTCTGAATCCAGTGCTTCTGCTTGAGAGGCAATAGGCGATATACAGAGTACGGTGGTGATGATGATTATGAATCTGTTGCAGAAATTCCTCATTGTTCTGCTCCGCGAGAAACTTCAAATCCATCTGCCTTATATCCACCCCAACGCCAGCTGGGATCAATGGGGGCTACCGTGCCGTTCAACCGGTGATAATGGACCAAGTCAGGTAGATTATTTTGCTCAATAAAGCGTATCCGCCCTCCCTGCTCAATGACATAAAAACTCTCATCAACCGGAAGATCAAGCCCATAAGCCCTCACCTGGGCACCATGCTGAGTCAGAATAGGTGCCCCTGCTGCTCGTAATGCTCGATTTTGAGTATCAATCAATTCTTGCTCGGAGCGGGTAATAAAACCATTAACGTGGGAATCATCAACCAGATCGGCGGAGTTACGCGTGCCAATAATATGTGGATCGGCATCAGCCAGATAGGCGCGCCCCCGGCTATCAACAAGAATAGGAACCTTTTTTGCCTTACCATTTTTAGAGGCAATGACATTGATGGTATCTTCAACAATGCTGTTGCCTGTCTCTATGTCATAAAATGCGCCATTAGCTGGATCACGAGTAACCAATGACCTGCGGGGAGCACCATCGACGGTACGCATTACAGCGACAACATCACGCCCTTCCAATTGGGTGCTTAGACTCACACCACCCCGTCCCAGCAACTGTCTAACGCCACGATCAGACTTTCTGATGGCTTGGCGTACCTTTTCAATTTCTGCTACGTCACCGCTCGCTTCAGCGGCATCCAGTTGTGCCGCCATCTTACTGAACTCTTGATCAAAAGGAATAAGTCCACCCGGGCCACTTTTACCTTTGATATCCTTGTGTTTTGTAACAACACCGGAGAAATTATCATCCGGTGCCTTTTTCATTAACCGTAATCCACCCGCATTCGCCTTGCGATAAGCCACGTACTGGCCTTCACCTATGGCCTCTGCTTTTGTTTGCAATGCGCTGATAGGGATGCCGGTTTCCGCTTCTATAAAATCGGGTAAAAGGTGGGGTTGTCTGACGGCTCTTTCAAGATCGGCCTGTCGCTCTGGGGTAAGATGTTGCATCGATCGGCGTAGATTATCCCAATCCTCCGTGTTCATTTGATCCGGGTTTGCTAAACGCCTTACATCAAGCACTGGGGCAGCTTGCGTGAGCTTGTCTGTTGCCGAACCAAGCACTTCAATACGGCGTGTCTCACTCAGATCATTTAGCAATGACACCGCTGTCTGTTGTTCTGCGATAGAGGTACGCGCCAGCAACATGGCCCTAAGGTCTGCTTTATCAACAATATCTGAAAATTGCTGCTTACCCGTGAGTTTGATCACGGGTAGATCACTGATTTTTCCAGCATCTATTTTGGCGACTTTTTCACTACCGGCTAATAGTTGATGGAGATCCACATTCAGTAACCGTTCAAGCGCATCAGCCGGATAGTTTTTTGCTAACATTCGCAGTTCGTCTGCTGACATCTTACGTGCCATATTGTGAACGCTGGCCAAACTGGATTGGTATTGCGCCATCTCCTTGGGAAAGCGTTTGGCTAGTTTTACTACATCCGCCGCATCACCAGCCGATGAGAATACCGACATAAGGGCTAAGCCATAATCAATCCAGCCCATTTTCTTGCCCCAGATATCTTCACCTTGATACGTTTCAGCGAGGCTAATCGAATCACCAAATATAGGGATCAGCTCTAATAACATCTTCTCTTCCTGAATCTGCAACTTGGTCACTTCATCAAGAATCAGTTCTCGGTTAGCATCACCCAGATTTTGTAAAACCGTGGCGAAGGCTTTCATCTCCTGCTCACCTTCTGCAGGCGTATCGGATGCCAGGGCGCTTAGATAAACGGCCAATAAGCTATGGGATAGCTCATTGCGTTGACTGTCGATATTAATGCGTTCATTCATGTCATAGCGATTACCCTGAGCATCGCGTGTCATAGCCGGTTTTTCTGGACCGCTCGCTTTTGTATCTGAGCCTGTATATAGCTGTCCCGTGGCCACTATCTGCATACCATGAATTTGCCGTTGCAAAATGGTATAGGCACCATGAACTTTAGAAAAATCCAAGCCCATTACTTTGTGTACATTTGCAAACTGGCGGCGAAAATTTTCGAACGTGCTGAAATCATCATCCAGCAAGCCTGTTTCACGCCAAAACTGGGCTTTCTCCTTTGCGCGTAATCTGAGCACAGTTACTTCATAAGTAAATGCCTCTTGAAAGCGGGGGAAAAGTCGATCCAGATCCCTATGTAATCCCGCTATCTCTTCCTTAAAATCACTTAGCGCTTGTTCATCACCCGCATAGATTGTTGGTGATATGAAAATAACAAGAATCAGGTAGATAGAAATTATCGGCAATGTTTTTAGTAATTTCATTTGATTACCAAGAGACAAAAAAGCATTAGACTAAGCTACAAATTGATTAGTCATCTAAAATGGTTACTTTAGATTTTTTAGGCGGGCTTTTTTTCTTGCCTGTTATTTTAGTTAGCTGGCCCTTCATGTTTGGATAGGGTTGCTTACCAAATTTATAGGTTGGAGTATCAGGCAATTCACTCTCTTTTGTTTGCAGTAGATACGCCAGCTTTTTTCGGTCTTTATAGAGTGGGGTCCAAAAATCGGAATAAGTTTTGCTTCCCACATAAAACGTACTTAACAGTTTGAAATCACCGGTAACAAATCCTCCCTCTTTAACGGCATAAGCATAAGCCTTCGTAACATTGTCTTTGCTTGCCATATGGAGTGCTTTTAGTGCGGTAATGAATGACTTGATTTTCTCCTTATGTAAGGATGACTGATACTTATCAGAAATCCGCTGTGCCTCATTGGCTGCCTCCAGAGTCAGATCCGGGTGGCCTGCAGCTGCTGCCACCATACCGTACTCCAGCAAGTGAAAAACAGCCCATACAGCACCCGATTTAGGCAGGGCCTCCTCCAGTGTAATGGATATTTTTTGGCGGGTGTCATTACGCGCAATTGTAAGCTCAACGGCATCCCCAGGCTTATAATTGCGTTTTAGCTCATTAAATTCAGCATCACTATTCACCTTGGCCCCATTTAACGCTAACACAATATCGGCCTTTCGAAGACCCGCGCGCGCTGCATTGCTTCCAGGGAAAACATCTTTAACCAAGAAACCCTCAGACACACTAATCGTATCATCACCCAAAAAACCATCAGCCGCTTTAATGGGCTGTGACAACCGCTTTTGGTACATATTAAGGAGGGTTTTACCAACACGTTCCAGCGGTAGTTTCTTAGCCCACAATACAGCGGCATTGGTGATCAAACCGTTCGGCGGGGTGTCGGGTCGCTCAACATATTGATCCAGTATATCCATTGCCTGTTCAGCAAACCCGGCATCATACAGCTTCTGTGCCTCATCGACAATCTTATCCAGCTCGGCTTTTTCCTCGGCCGCTTCGTTGGCATGCTTGGCATCTTTCCTTGCGCTATCACGCAGTTTACTTAGGGCGGTGGTATCGGGGAAATTGATGCTAAATACTTCAATTTTACCAACACCACTCTTCTCTTTTAGACTAACAATCTGCTTACGGTCGCCTGTTAGCAAAACACTCTTGCTATAATCTGAATTAAAACTAACAGGTCCGCTTGCGACGACATGGCATTTATTAGTAATCGCAGTGCGAAATTCGTATTTATCGTCGGTTATAAATAGGTGTAGTGGTGTATCTGGAATCGGCTTACCAAGCTTGTTCCTCTTCCCTTTGCAGTGAGAAAAGTCATGGATTGTTTGGCTGCTCAAATCATAATACTGGCTATAAGTAACCAGTAGCTTGCCGTCCGCTGAAAAAATGCCATCTCCTATCCGACCATCAAGCTCGTCAACTCTAGCCGCTTGCCAGGTTTCAGTACTGCCCAACCAGCCATACCGCTTACCATCAGAAAAATCACCATCTTCAGTGGTTGATTTTCCGCAGTCCCAGCCAATATGGAATTTTGATGAATCGGGTGAAAACGAAAAGTTCCCTGACCCTGTTAGATTTCGGTGACCAAAGCAAGCTACCATACCCGAATAATTTGCCATCTCCTGGGCATCAGAGATTCGCCATACGCGCCAGTAAGTTCTTATTAGTTCACCTTCACGGGGTTTATCCTCGGTCTGGCCGGCAATGTATTGACCATTGGGACTGATTACCAGTTTACCAACAGAGGCCTTGTATATCTCTTTGATTAACTTGCCTGTTCGAGTATCAAACATCACAAAGTTATTTTGCCCTTTGATTCTGTAGTCAATGGCAAAAATCGCATGGCGATCTGGAGCAACGACGTTTGTGGCATATACGCTGGGGGGTAAAGCAACCATGCGAACCAACTGCTCTGTGGCAATATTCCAGGTAGCAATTACTGGCTGAGTTGTTCCGCCATGGTCGATCCTCATTAGGCTCATCACTTCTCGATCATCATTTTGCAATCCAGCAAGTGAAGAAATTTGAGCGTTTTTACTGGGTAATTCATTCATCGACACCGGTGCGCCACTTTTTATCCAACCACTGCGTTCGAACACAGCCAGCAATGGCTTATTTTGCACCTGTCCACTTGCGAGTTGCTGGATATCATCAGGCGTATAGACACCCGGTGGGAACAGGTAGGTAATACCTGCATAATTCTTATGCTTTACGGGCGGTTGTTCAGTGATTTTTGGGCTGCAATACCGGCGTATAGCCGCGCAAGCGTTATCCAGTACAGGTGTAACCTTCAGGTATTTATCATTGGTAACAAAGTATTTGCCTTCGATGTCACTACGGGTATAGAGAATGCCTTTCTTACCGCTTTTACACAGCAGTGCTTTATTCCCGTTCCTGACTTTTGGGGTTTCTTTGGGGTAATGCCAGTTCCAATTCTTGCCCAGTTTGACACCTGGCTGGTCATCACATTTGCGTATATTGGGTGTCTTAGACGCCGAACGCGTTGATTCAGTACTCCAATCAATCATCTCTTCTGAATTGGCCATGAAAGGCATGAGTAGCGTTGTTACCATACCCGCAACGCCCATCACATAGTTAAATTGCTTCATTTATTATCCTATACTGGTTGCGGAATGCTATATGCAGTGCAACCAGACCAGATATAGCGAGTCTTTGATCTCGTGATATGTTTTGGGACGTCCAAGTCCCCAAAACACACTCAATCTTCGACGACTTGTTAGGCCCCGGTCGTCCTGCCTCCGTACCGCTTCGCCATGCCATTGCTACGCTCGGCGCTGGCTACGCAGTACTATGGCAAATGACTGGACGCCGTGTTCGGATGTTCGCTTTGCTTCCCCTCTGGCGCTAGACGCACGACGGGTAATCAGTCTCACCTCACGGCTACCGGGGATTAACCGCCTCGGCCTTCAGCCTTCCTTGGCGGTCAGCGAAGGAAGCGGGTATACATCAACATTCATTCTTGATTATTAAAGCTATTATATCCGGTTAAAAATATCATTTCTAACTGGGTATAATAGGTATAACGCTAGTTTTCTATTTAGAAAAGCAGTCAAATTTAGATTAATAACAACTTTTTACATAACTGATGAGAATCTACAAAGGGGTAGAGCCTAGACCTTTAGCGGCCTACCTGAAGGTTACTTGAGGAAGTCAGTTTCTGCCTTATGAGTTTGGCATGCTGTATCAACTTACAGGGATATACGTTTCGGCCAATGGCAATTGAATACTGAAGCGCGTACCACCGCCCAATGATGAGGTGACCTGAATATCGCCCTGCTGAAGGGTCATAATGCGTTTAGCTATAGCGAGTCCGAGACCAGCATGATCACCTGCGGTTTTCTTTCTTCCTGACTGGAAGAAGGGCTCAAAGATACTGTCGATATCTTCCGGTTTAATCCCACAGCCGTTATCTTCTACGGAGATGACAACGCCCTGCTCCGTTCTGTTCAGACCCAATGAGATAACCCCACTTTCAGACGTATGAGTAAAGGCATTCTCAATCAGGTTTTCCAGTACTCTTTCTGTCAGTGCGATATCCGCATAGACAAATGGCAGTGCGGTGGGTGGTGTCATGCTGAGTTGTATCTGTTGCTTATTGGCCCGCAGCTGATATTTCTGCACCACATCCTGCACCAGCTCGGCTGGTGGGAAGGCTTCGCAATTGGGCTCTGTCTCCCGCGCATCCAGGCTGGCCAGCTCAAACAGCTCGGCCACTTGCCGTGACAGCCGTTTGGCCTGTCGCAGGGCGATTTCGGTGTACTCTTTACGCGCCTCCTCACTCATCTCCTGGCCTTTGAGATCAAGCGATTCGAGATAACCCAGCATAGAGGCCAGCGGGGTTCTCAGGTCATGGGAGACCTGTGCGACCAGCTTACGGCGCAGGCTGTCTTTCTCTTTGAGTTGATCCAGCTGTCCCCTGATATGTTCTGCCATCTGATCAAAGGTGGCTCCCAACTGGTCTACTTCATCACTGGGTGTGACGTGCTCTAACAGGTAGGGCTGGTGTGAGGTGAAGTTGCTCTGGTGAAAGGTGGCTATCAGACTGGAGAGGCGATGCAGGCGTCGGGTCAGTAACCTCAGCACAATCAATCCAGCGAGCAGTCCCAAGACCAGACTGGCTACAACAGCCCAACCACTGAGTCGCAGGAAGTAGCTCTCCCGCACCACTTTATCCACCGTATCGAACTCTTCACCACGCAGTACCACGTAGAGATAGCCTTCGGGGTGATCAGTCGTGGGGACAGGGGTTACCGAGAAGGCCTTCAGGCCGTCATGACTGCGGGGATCATCACCCAGCAGCGGATAGTTTTCATCACCCTCCAGAAAGGCCATCAGCGGCGTCATGGAGACGTGATTACGTTTCACTTTGCCGGGGTCGGCTGAGTAGGCGAGGATCTTCCCCTGCAGATCCAGCAGGTAGATCTCGATACTGGGGTTGATCACCATGTATTGATGAAAGGTCTCTTTCAGGGCCTCCTGATTGAGTCGCCCCTCTTCTACCAGGTTTCGGTCGGCCACTAGGTTTCTGGCCAGCTCTTTATTAAACGCTTGATTCACCTCTTGCAGATAATAGCGGGTGGCCGAGGTACTGATGAGGGCGTACAGCAGACCGATGGTAACAAACAGCACCACCAGCCCCGCCGCCAGTTTTGCGTAGAGTGTCCTCAGCATGTCTCTGCGAACTTATAGCCAACACCCCAAACGGTCAGGATGTACTGAGGGTTGGCCACATCCGCCTCTATCTTGGTGCGCAGACGGTTGATGTGGGTATTGACCGTGTGTTCATAGCCTTCATGGTTGTAACCCCATACCGAATCCAGCAGTTGTACCCGACTGTAAACAGAACCGGGGTTACTGGCGAAGTGCAACAGCAGGTCAAACTCCCGGGCGGTCAGTTCGACCGGTTTGCCTCTTACTTCCACCTGATGACGCGTGACATCAATCCGAATATCACCACACTCAATAATCTGCTGGCTGGCTGGATTACTTTTACTTTTGGTCAGCGCATCGGTTCGTCTGAACAGGGCTTTGATGCGGGCCTGCAGCTCAAGCACACTGAACGGCTTGGTGAGATAGTCATCGGCCCCCATCTCCAGACCCACCACGCGGTCCAGTTCTGATGATTTGGCAGTCAACATGAGGATTGGGACGTACCCTTCCCCACTGCGGATTTCACGGCAGATGGCCAGGCCATCCATACCGGGCAGCATGAGGTCAAGTACAACCATGTCGTAGTGACCACTGTTAAAAGTCGCGAGCCCCTGACTGCCATCGGTAACAATATCCGCCTGACAATCGATATCATTGAGATGCATCTGCACCAGTCGTGCAATATCCGGGTCATCTTCAATGATCAGTACTTGATGGGTCATGGATTGCTCTCAGAATCGGGTCTGCTTTGTTTTATCATACATGGGACGAGGTCGCTATTCATTGCGAGGCGGGCAGATAATCAGACTGAGCTGTTTGATCACAAGCGAGTCTTTGATTTCGTGAAGCAAAACGGGACGTCCAAGTCGCCCTTTTGCACTCAATCTTCGACAGCCTAGTTGTGCCCCGGTCGTCCCGGTCACTA
>ATLU01000080.1_pt1 | contig 38162 bp, 39 predicted proteins | sample 178751 | NCBI WGS metagenome assembly ATLU01 (sample SAMN02211837, study PRJNA209200) | bioreactor metagenome | isolation source: day 23 sample from continuous culture bioreactor inoculated with sediment... | place: Germany: Wadden Sea | collected 2011
GTGTATGAGTCATCTGTTTCTCTTGCTGCTGATTATTTAGATCAGCAGGCTACAGGCAGATGATGTCAGTTCCGTTTCGCTCTGATTAAGGTTTTATTTCAGTCACTGGGACAGAGCGGTTAACAGTTTGCGCAGTGCCTGACCCCGGTGACTCAAGGCGTTTTTCTGCTCCGGAGTCAGTTCTGCGGAGCTGCAGCCAAATTCCGGAACCAGAAACAGGGGGTCGTATCCAAAGCCGTTGGCACCTTGTTCCTCGTGCAGTATGCGTCCTTCCCACGTTCCCTGGCAGATCAGCGGGGTTGGGTCATCGGCGTGACGCAGGTAGACCAGTACGCACTGGAAGCGGGCGGTACGCTCTTCATCGGCAATGCCCTGAAGGTCGGCCAGCAGCTTGTCGTTATTGGCCTGGTCGTCACAGGCGGGGCCGGCAAACCGGGCAGAGTAGATGCCGGGCGCCCCTTTTAGTGCATCGACCTCTATGCCGGAATCGTCTGCAATGGCGGGTAGACCGCTGTGTCGGGCGGCATTGCGTGCCTTGAGAATGGCATTCTCTACAAAGGTCAGGCCTGTCTCTTCCGCCTCAGGCGTGTCAAAATCGCTTTGCGGGATCACCTGGATCTGATGTTGTGCCAGCAGCTGATTGATCTCCCTGACTTTTCCTGCGTTTCCGCTGGCCAGCACGACCTTTTTTCCCTGATGACTTTGTGGCATGACGCTTATTCCTGCTTATGAAGATGAAGTCCCAATTCTACCTTGTATCACGGCTTTATGGGAAAGCGGGAGCAGGCTGTGTACAATCGGGCGGCTTTTTAGATTTCTCTCAAGGTGTAATCCATGCTCGAAGTATCGGGGCTGGCCTGTGTGCGGGGCGACCGAAAACTCTTTTCTGATCTCAGCTTTTCCCTGGCAAGGGGCGAGTTGTTACACCTGCATGGCCATAATGGCAGTGGCAAGACGACCCTGATGCGAACCCTGTGTGGTTTGATTAAAGAGAGTGAAGGAGAGATTCACTGGAACGGTGAGTCTATTCATTCACTGGGTGAGGATTTCACTCGTGATGTGGTCTACATCGGCCATAAAAATGGCATTAAAGATGATCTGACCGGGGTTGAGAATTTGCGGGTCTGCACGGCACTGGATGGCTACCCGATAACTGAACTACAAGCCTGGGATGCATTGGAGAAAATGGGGTTGAGAGGGCATGAAGATCTTCCTAGCCGGGTACTCTCTCAGGGGCAGAAAAGGCGTGTAGCGCTGGCCCGTCTGCTGGTTAACCGCTCCAAGCTGTGGATTTTGGATGAGCCTTTTACCGCCCTGGATGTGGCCGCTGTTGATTTCCTCCAGTCCATTATTCGAAGTCACATTGAGGCAGGCGGGATGGTGATTCTGACGACCCATCAGGCGGTCAATATTACCAAAGAGCAGGTGAAAGAGCTGCAGCTCGGCTGGAAGGAGGCGGGGCATGTTTAGCGCCTTTAAAACCCTGGTGGGGCGTGATCTGCTGCTGGCGATGCGGCGCCGATCGGACCTGTTCACCACACTGTTCTTTTTTGTAATAGTGGTGAGTCTGTTTCCGCTGGGTATAGGCCCTGAACTGAATACCTTGCGCCTGATTGCCCCGGGTGTCTTCTGGGTGGCCGCACTGTTGGCCTCCATGTTGGCGCTGGAGCGGCTGTTCGCCATCGACTATGAAGATGGTGCTCTTGAACAGATGCTGTTGGCACCTCAGCCGCTCTTTATTCTGGTGTTGGCCAAGGTGACGGCGCACTGGCTGGTGACCGGGCTACCCTTGGTTTTGATGGCGCCCCTGCTTGGGCTGCAGTACGACATGGCCACCGATGCCCTCATGGCGATGGTGGTCTCTCTGCTGTTGGGTACGCCGGCCTTGAGTCTAATTGGGGCTATTGGTGCTGCACTGACACTGGGCCTGAGGGGTGGTGGGGTGCTGGTCTCTCTATTGGTTCTACCGCTCTATATTCCAGTGCTGATTTTTGGTTCGGGAGCTGTGGAAGCGACAGCTTCAGGATTGGGTGGGCAGGGGCATCTCTCCATGTTAGGTGCCATTCTGGTATTATCCCTCCTGTTTGCGCCTATCGCGTCCTCTGCTGCATTGCGGATTTCGGCCGAATAGATGGTAATAAAGTTCCTTTATTTCGGTCGTGCTTTTGTCTTTGGTCAAAGCCACTTCCGGGCTGATTTGGGTATAAAAGCATCCTGTTGCAATTAATTCGAATGTTTGGGAACCAAACCCTATTTCTATCATCAAACCACCGAGAAAGCTGGTCATAAGCAACCTAATGAATGCCCGATTGATAAACTGGTTTAAATTTTCCTCACCTGCCACCTTCTATCCGCTGGCCGGCAAAATGGTCCCGATCTTTACGCTGATTGCGGTCGTGTTGATTGGTATTGGCCTTTATATGAGCTTTTTTGTGGCTCCGACTGACTATAAGCAGGGTGAAGGTTATCGCATTATCTTTGTTCATGTGCCGGCCGCCTGGATGTCCATGTTTATCTATCTGATTATGGCCTTTTGGGCTGGGTTGGGCCTGGTCTTCAACACACGACTCTCCGGCATGATGACCCGTGCGCTGGCGCCAACGGGGGCTATCTTTACCTTCTTGGCGCTATGGACAGGTGCCTTCTGGGGAAAGCCGATGTGGGGAACCTGGTGGGTCTGGGATGCGCGGCTCACATCAGAACTGATTCTGTTGTTCCTTTACCTGGGTTATCTAGCCCTTCAGGGTTCAATCGATGATACACGCCGGGCTGACCGGGCGGGTGCCCTTTTGGTCCTGGTGGGGGTAGTCAATATTCCAATCATTTATTATTCGGTTCAGTGGTGGAATACCTTGCATCAAGGGGCCACCATTAGCATGGATAATGGTTCCAAGATGGGTGTTACCATGCTCTGGACCATGCTGATTATGGCTCTGGGTTTCTGGGCTTACACCATTGCCGTTGCGTTAGCGCGAGTGCGTTCGATTATTCTTGAACGCGAAGCGGATACTACCTGGGTCAGTGAGTTGGCGGAGGTACGGAGATGAGTGTGGCTGAATTTTTTGATATGGGCGGTTATGCCCTCTATGTATGGGGTTCTTTTGGAGTCTCAGCCCTGTTAATGATAATTGAACCGATCATGTTACGTAGTCACCGACGTTCAGTATTGCAGCGAATTGCGCGCATCGTCCGGATGAAGACTGAGGAGCGAGTATGAAAGCAAGACATAAGCGGCTGGGTTTTTTAGTGGCCGGTCTGGTTGGGCTGGGTGTGGCTGCCACACTCGTATTCAATGCCCTGGACAGTAATCTCTCCTACTTTTTCTCTCCAAGCGATGTGGCGGAGAACAAGGCGCCTACGGATCATGTTTATAGACTCGGCGGGATGGTTCAAGCCGGTAGTCTGGAACGGGGTAAAGAATTAACGGTCAGGTTTGTAGTGACCGATACGGCCAATACAGTAAAGGTTGCTTATACCGGCATCTTGCCTGACCTGTTTGCAGAAGGGCAGGGGGTTATCGCTCAGGGTCGTATGGGACCAGAGGGCACTTTTGTGGCAGATGAAGTGCTGGCGAAGCATGACGAGAACTATATGCCACCTGAGGTGGCCGATGCCTTGGATAAAGCCCACGCTGGGGCGACTACAGAGGTGAGCAAACAATGATTCCTGAACTCGGGCATGTGGCTCTTATCCTGGCATTATCGCTTGCGATCATCCAGACCACGCTGCCTATCATAGGGGCCCACAGGGGTATTGGTAGCTGGGTGGCTGTATCTAAACCTGCGGCTTTGGGGCAGTTGTTTTTTATGGCGATCTCTTATGGTTGCCTGACCTACTCTTTTCTAGTGCATGACTTTTCAGTCAGTTATGTAGCACAAAACTCCAATACACTATTGCCTACTATCTATCTGATATCAGGTGTTTGGGGTGCTCATGAGGGCTCTCTATTGCTTTGGGCCCTGATGCTGTCGCTCTGGACCGGTGCGGTGGTTCTATTCAGCCGGAGTATGCCTGAGGCCATGATTGCCCGGGTAGTTGGGGTGATGGGCTTTGTCAGTGTTGGCTTTTTATTGTTCATGTTGTTTACGTCCAATCCTTTTGATCGATTGGTGAATGCGCCCATTGAAGGGCGTGATCTGAATCCTCTGTTGCAGGATGTAGGCTTGGCGATTCATCCGCCGATGCTCTATATGGGCTATGTCGGGTTCTCAGTAGCCTTTGCCTTTGCAATCGCCGCTATGTTGGGTGGTCGACTGGATGCTGCTTGGGCGCGCTGGTCACGCCCTTGGACCAACGTCGCCTGGGTATTTCTGACTCTGGGTATTGTGCTGGGAAGCTGGTGGGCCTACTACGAGCTGGGCTGGGGTGGCTGGTGGTTCTGGGATCCGGTTGAGAATGCCTCTTTCATGCCTTGGCTTGTGGGTACGGCTCTGATTCATTCTTTGGCCGTGACGGAAAAACGGGGTGCCTTTAAGGCGTGGACGGTGTTGTTGGCAATTTTTGCCTTTTCGCTCTGTCTTCTGGGGACCTTTCTGGTGCGATCAGGTGTGCTGACTTCGGTACATGCCTTTGCCTCTGATCCATCACGCGGTGTCTTTATTCTGATGTTCCTGATCGTAGTTATAGGTGGTTCGCTTCTGCTTTACTCCTGGAGAGCTTCGCAGATCCGGAGCAGTGTCAGCTTTAATCTGGTCTCACGTGAGACGGGCTTGCTGCTGAATAATGTTATTCTGGTTGTGGCGGCCTGTAGTGTTCTGCTGGGTACACTTTACCCACTGGCTATTGATGCGCTGGGCTTGGGTAAGATTTCGGTAGGCCCCCCTTATTTCAATAGTGTCTTTATCCCTTTGACAGCGCCTCTTGCCGCTTTGGTTGGTGTAGGTGCGCTGGCGCGCTGGCGACAGGACAGCGGTAAACGACTCTTTTCTCACTTGAAGCTCTCGCTGCTGTTCAGCATAGTGGCTGGATTTGCGCTGATGGTGTTTGCCCCTTTCTTTGCTTGGGGTGCGGTCATTGCCTTGGTGTTGGCGATCTGGGTGATGATGAGTACGCTACAATGGCTGCTTGATAGAAAAACGGCCGGTCGTTCTCTCATTCAGACGATGGTTAATACGCCACGTTCAGGGTGGGGTATGATCTGCGCGCATCTTGGTATCGCTGTTTTTGTTGTGGGCGTTACACTCACTTCTATTTATAGCGAGGAGAAGGATGTACGTCTCGCACCTGGGCAGTCTTACTCACTTGGAGGGTACGACTTTATTTTTCAGGGTGCCAAGAAAATTCAAGGTCCCAACTACACAGCTTTCAGGGGTGAGGTCGATATCCGGTATCAAGGTCAGCTGATTACACATCTCAGCCCTGAAAAACGGAATTACCAAACCGGTATGCCGATGACTGAGGCCGGTATTGACGATGGATTGTTCCGGGATCTGTTTGTAGCCCTTGGTGAGCCACTTGGCACTGATGGGGCGTGGAGTGTGCGTCTTTATCATAAGCCCTTCGTCCGTTGGGTGTGGCTGGGCGGTCTCTTTATGTCCCTTGGCGGGTTACTGGCGGCCAGTGATCGTCGCTATTATCGACTGAAGAAGAAGGCCACCGTAGCGGCTGGTGAAGCCCCGGCGGGTGCGGCATGAAGGCGCGCTTTCTCATTCCTTTTGCCTTTTTTATTGGTTTGGCGGGGTTGCTTGGGGTTGGCCTGACACTCAATCCCCGGGATGTCCCTTCTGTCCTGATTAATGAAAAGGCCCCCGGATTTGATCTGCCTGATCTGTTTGATCCGGAGAAAAGGGTCACCTCAGAATCCATGAAGGGGAAGGTCTGGCTGCTGAATGTCTGGGGTACCTGGTGTCCAGAGTGTTGGCGTGAACATGCGTTCCTTAATAATCTTGCCAAGAATGAAGGGGTCACGCTGGTCGGCATTGACTGGCGGGATGAGCGTGAAGAGGCGAAGGCCTTTCTGGCTAAGAAAGGAAACCCGTTTGTCGCTGTTGGTTATGATCCTGAGAGCGAGGCTATCATGGACTGGGGGGTCTACGGGGCGCCTGAAACCTTTGTGATTGATAAGCAGGGGATGATTCGCAAAAAGCATACGGGTCCACTCTACCAACAGATCTGGACTGACGAATTTAAACCGTTGCTTAAACAGCTAGAGGCCGAATCATGATGAGAGGCTGGCTTCTTTTAGTGCTTCTGTTATTTCCGCTGTTTATCCATGCGGCGATTGAAACCGCACAATTTGACGACCCCGATAAAGAGGCCCGCTATAAGCAATTAATCGCGGAATTACGCTGTCTGGTCTGTCAGAATCAGAATCTGGCAGATTCCAATGCCGAGCTCGCCCAGGATATGCGTCGCAAGACTTATGACCTGGTAAACGAAGGGGCTACCACTGATGATGTGGTCGAGTACATGGTTAAACGCTACGGTGACTTCGTACTCTATCGTCCCCCGTTTCGTGTTTCCACAATCCTGCTCTGGGTAGGACCTTTTATCATTTTGGCCGGTGGTGTGATGATGTTGCTCGTGATGATACGACGGCGATCGCAACAACCGAATACCGGAATGAGTGACAGTGAACTTAAACGCGCCAGAGAACTCCTCGGCGAAGAAGACAATAACAGATGACACTTTTTTGGATATTAACCGCGGCCATGATCTTGGCGGCGATGGCATTTATCGCGCCTGCATTGCTGCGGAATAAACGGCTGGAAATCTCTAACCGGGATCAGCAGAATGTCGTAATCGCGCGCGAGCGGTTGCAGGATCTGCAGATTGAGCATGCGGCAGGATCGCTGACTGATACAGAATATGAGCAAACCAAACAGGAGTTGGAGCAGGCACTGCTGATCGACTTGGAAGGGGGGGGTGATAGCGAGCAAGTGGTCAACTCTGATAGTCGAGGAAAAGGTGCGCTCATTAGTGCGGTGCTTTTTATTGCCGCTTCTACAGTAATCATCTATCTCAATCTGGGTACACCGCAGATGGTGGACCCTCAAGCCATGCTGTCACAACAATCAAACGAAGAGCTGCCCTCTGTCGAAGAGATGATGACGGCGCTGGTGGAACGCTTGCAGGAAAATCCCGAAGATGCGGAAGGGTGGTATCTGTTGGGCCGTACCTACATGGCGATGCAGAATTATCAGAAGGCCGCTTTTGCCTTTGATAAATTAAATCAACTGGTGAGTGACCAGCCTTCCATTATGTTGGCGCTGGCGGATGCTTTGGCCATGTCTTCGGATGGGGATATGCAGGGTCGTCCTGCCGAGCTGATCCGTAGGGCTATCACTTTAGCTCCGGAGGATCAGACGGCACTTTGGTTAGCCGGTATGGTCGAGGATCAGGCGGGAAATTATGCGATCGCGCTGACCCATTGGCGATATCTGAAAACTCTTATTGGCGATGATGCTGAGTCGCTTGAACGTGTGGATAGTTTGATTGCAGGCGCGGAGCGTAAACTCTCCGCATCAGGTGCCAGTCCGGTAGCAGAGCCAGCACCGGTTAATATGGGTAAAGAGATCACAGCCAGGATATCACTTGCGGACGATCTGGTTGGCAAAGTAACACCCGATGAAAGCCTCTTTATTTATGCACGTGCCATGCAAGGTCCCAAGATGCCTCTGGCAGCGGTTCGGCTGAAGGTCAGTGACTTGCCTGCTACGGTTAAGTTGAGTGATAGTCAGGCAATGGTGCCAGGCATGAATCTCTCCAGCTTCAAGCAGGTTGTGGTGGGAGCGCGAATCTCTCGGTCTGGCAATGCCATAGCCTCCAGTGGTGATTTGCTGGGTGAAGTCTCACCCGTAGAGGTGGATGGAGAAGCCGTGGTGGAGTTGGTGATTAACGCTGAACTACCCTGAGCGCCAAATAGGGAAACAGAAAAAAGGCCTTGTCTGATCAGACAAGGCCTTTTGCTTTCAGCCGAGTTATAACTCTCAGAGGCACTCGCCCTTTGAGCCAGCCGCGCAAGTGCGTCCATCAGTCCAGATGGCGCCGTCCAGCTTGGCGGCGATCAGGATAGCGCCATCAAGATTGGCGCCTCGCAGGTTTGCGCCACTCAAGTCAGCATCCAGGAAGTTCGCTCCTTTCAGATTGGCGAGCATCAAGTTAGCATTTTGCAAGTTCACGGCATGCAGTGTGGCATGCTCCAGGTTGGCCAGCATGAGGTTAGCACCCTGAAGGTTGGCCAGATGCAGAATGGCTCGGGTCAGATTGGCACCTTGTAAATTCGCATTATCAAGGCGCATGGAGGCCATTGAGGCTTCGTGCATGTCAACACCCGGAATTTGCGCACCGATCCTTACTGCCCATGAGCACTGGGCCTGTGGCTCAAACAGACAGGTCGTGTTCTCAATGTGTCCAGAAGTTTCAATGTCACTGCGCCAAGCATTGGCTTCAATGGCATAACTGGCGACAAGAGCTGTTGTGACGCCTAAAGCGGTTTTTCGTAGCTTGCGAGATAGCATGGTTTATTCCCCGTATTCGCCAAAGCTCGCTCGAGCGAATATATTCATTAAGTGCGCTTATGTTAACCAAGTAATATTCTATCAGAATTGACCTGGATCCAAACAACAAAAAAATAAATGAGAATAATAATCATCATGAAGTGATGTTTTGGTGCTTTTAGGGCATGTTGAGTAGTGCGTCAGGTACGCTTATTAAAGTTCATTCTTATTTCGCCGCTATGATTTTTATCCACCAATAGAAATGACTTATAAATGATATGGATAAGATAAAGAAAACACTATTCATGAGCCTTTTGATTGCGCTACTGGCTGGTGTTGGTATTGCCCTTCTCGTGGCTTTTGTGGCGCCGGTTGGCGGTATGCTCTCTATGAGTGCTGTGGCTATGGGCTCTGTTGTGACCACTCTGCTTTTGGTTTATCTGCTTCAGCTCAAGCCGATTCTCAGTGAGATTCGCTTTATGCGGCGGCTGGTAGAGGCAAGAGGGCATCTGGAAGCGGAAGAGAGCCAGCACTTGGCGGCACTGGGAAAGGGACCGGTAGGTGATGAGTTGAAACAGGTGGGCGATACGGTTCAGCAATTTTACAGCTGCAGTATTGGTGTGGTTGGGCGTAGTGGAAAGATAGCCATTGCAGGTGCGGAAGTCTCCTATGCCGCTGATGTACTGAAGGGTCGGATTGATGATCAGATCGAACATCTTCAAAAAATCACCGATGCAACCGGTAGTATCTCCAGCAATATCGAGCAGGCGGTAAACAATTCAGATACGTTGAAAGAGTTGTCTCGACAGACCCGACGGGCAAGCTATATCGGTCAGGAAGCGATTGGTGAGGCAGCGGAGCAGATGCGCAATACCGGAAATCATGCCCAGCAGGCAGCCGAGTTGATTGCGAAATTGGAAGATCGTGCCGGACAGATCTCGCAAATTACCAAAGTAATCAGCGAAATTGCTGACCAGACGAATCTGCTCGCTTTGAATGCGGCTATTGAAGCGGCGCGGGCAGGCGAGCAGGGTCGCGGATTTGCCGTGGTGGCGGAAGAGGTTAGAAATCTGGCGACACGAACCTCCAGTGCGACCACTGAAATTGGACAGATGGTGCAGCGAATCAATGAAGAGACCGGGAATGCGGGTAATACCATGCGCTCCTTGGTGAGTGAGGTGGAGGAGAGCCGTACCCGGACGGAGAAGGTCGATACCCAGCTGATAGAGATTCTTGAGCATGCCCGTGAAGTGGAAAGTCGTGTCATTTCTGCCGCCGAACGCTCTGAACAGAATCGTGAGCATCAGGGGCAGATTAATCAGTCATTAGAGGTTTTCAGTCAAAGCTTAAACAGCAGTTCTGAAAAGGTTGAATCGGTAGCCAGTCAGTCGCTGGAACTCTCTGAGATGGCGGAATCAATTTACGAATTACTCGGTGATACCGGTTTGCAGGGTGAGCATGGTGTCGCCTATGAAGAGGGTAGGGCCGCCGTTGACGCAATACAGCAGGTGTTTGAGCAGGCAATAGCGAGTGGCAAGTTGAGCCTCGATCAGGTCTTTGATCGTGATTACAAGCCGATTCCCGGCTCTAATCCACAAAAATACAAGACGCAATTTGATGATTTTACCGATGCTAATCTACCGGCTATTCAAGAGCCTATCCTGACCCGCCATGAGTTCATGGCCTATGCTGGGGCTGTGGATAATAACGGGTATTTCCCGACCCACAATAAACGTTACTCACAACCTATCACTGGCGACTATGACAAAGACCTGCTGACCAATAGGACCAAACGGATCTTTAATGACCGAACCGGGGCGCGCTGCGGGATAAGTACCAAGCCGTTCCTGCTGCAAACCTACAAGCGGGATACCGGTGAGGTGATGCATGATTTGTGTATCCCCATCTATGTAGCAGGCCGACATTGGGGTGGTTTCCGTATTGGTTACCAATCTTCAGATGAATAGTTTACTTGCTGATAGGTGAGTATTGTCCAACCCGGCCAAGGCCGGGTTGTCTATTTTGTAGCCACCTCTTTTCCTTGGCTTAGATTATCCAGGTAGGTCTGGAGGATCAGGTTTGGAGGGGCTCCTCGTCGTGTTATGGCTGAGTAATGAGTGACATAACACATCTCGTCGGTCATTAATGCACGCATCTTCCCCTGGGAAACCCAGCGGTCGGCAAAGTGGGTTGGAAGGAAACCGATAAAACAGCCTGTCATGATCAGGAAGGCAATACCCTCTCTGTCGGTTGCAGTAGCGCTGGCATTGAGTCGCAGGTGTTGGGCTTTTATTGCGGCTGTCTGGGCATAGGCCGGCACCACAGCATCCTGTTTTGACAAGTATTCTGATGGGTTGTCTGTTGATTGGCTGAATAGTGGGTGGGAATGGCTGCAGTAGAGCTGAGATGTTTCACCATACAGTGAAAGATAATCGAGCCCAGCCAGAGTCCGCAGGTCTGGCACAACACCGATATGCAGACGTCCGTCCAGAACACCCAATTCGATCTCGTTCGGTGGCAGCATGCTGATATTGATACGCACCTCGGGTCCTTGCTGCTTTAGTTGGGCCAGAGCGTCGGTGATTCGCATATGTTGCATGGTGACCAGGTTGTCCGTAATACCAATATTGAACTCCCCTTTCAGATGGGCGTGAATGGCGTTGACCTGAGTACGAAATCCTTCAAGTGAGGCTAATAGCTGCAGAACCGCATCATAGACCTGTGTACCCTCAGGGGTGAGTGAGAAGCCAGCCCGTCCCCGCTGACACAGACGTAACCCCAGGCGTTGTTCCAGGTCCGACATGCTGGTACTGATGGCGGGTCGGCTGATATTGAGCTGTACCTCCGCCGCAGAGAACCCGCCGCACTCCACTACCGCCTTGAATATCCGCAGGTGTCGAATGTCGATATCGCTGATCTGGCCACTTAATGCGGGCGGCTTGGGTTTCATCTGATGTAGTCTGCTGGCTGATAGTTAACTAATTTTGTAACTGAAGGTTAATAAATTCAAATTTATTTAACTGATAGGGCGGTTCAGACTGAATAGATTAATCATTTTTTGAGTGAGGCTTATCCATGACTGCATATAACAGGGACACCGCTGCCGGACTGAGTCGCGAGGCGCTGGAGGCGCACTGGATGCCGTTTACTGGTAATCGTGAGTTTAAGCAGAATCCGAGAATGGTGGTTTCAGCGAAGGGAAACTATTACCAGAGTGCGGATGGCCGGCTGATCCTGGATGGCCTCTCCGGACTCTGGTGCTGTGGTGCTGGACATAATCGGACAGAGATAGCGGATGCGATCACAAAACAACTTGGGGTGCTGGATTACTCGCCAGGGTTTCAGTTTGGGCATCCCCTCTCATTTGAGCTGGCTAACCGACTAAAGGCGATGACGCCTGATGGTCTGGATTACGTCTTTTTCTCAAATTCAGGTTCAGAAGCGGTAGAGACCTCCCTGAAAATGGCGCGGGCTTACTGGCGGCAGAAGGGTGTGCCGACCAAGACGAAGCTGATCGGGCGTGTAAAAGGCTATCACGGGGTTAACTTTGGTGGCATCAGCGTGGGTGGTATTGGTCCTAACCGGAAGCAATTTGGAACTTTGTTGGATGCTGATCATCTTCCCCATACCCTGCTGCCGGAAAATGCCTTCAGTCGAGGTATGCCTGAGCAGGGGGCTGAACTGGCAAATCAGCTGGAAGAGCTGGTGATGCTGCATGATGCCTCCAATATTGCTGCCGTTATAGTGGAGCCATTTGCCGGCTCTGCCGGTGTGATCGTACCACCCAAGGGTTATCTTCAGCGGCTGCGAGCCATCTGTGACAAACACGATATCCTACTCATTTTTGATGAAGTGATTACCGGATTTGGGCGCACCGGATATGCCTTTGGAGCGGATGCCTTTGGTGTTGTGCCGGATATCATGAACGTGGCCAAGGGGTTGACCAACGGGGTGATTCCCATGGGGGCAACAGTGGCGCGTAGCGATATCTACCAGACCTTTATGTCTCAGGGTGGTCCTGAATACATGGTGGAGTTTCCCCACGGTTATACCTATTCGGCCAATCCCATTGCCTGCGCCGCTGGACTGGCGGCCCTATCGCTGTTCGAGACTGAGAACTTGGCAGAGCGGGCACGGGAAATGGCCCCCTATTTCGAGTCGGGGCTACATAGCTTGAAAGGGAGTCCGCTGATTACCGATATTCGAAATTTTGGGTTGGCAGGGGCGCTACAGATAGCCCCTTATCCCGGTGAGCCGGCCCGTCGTCCCTATGAGATGGCCATGAAGTGCTGGGAGCGGGGTGTCTACGTTCGTTATGGTGGCGACACCCTTCAGTTAGGCCCTGCTCTGGTAATAGAGCGGGAAGAGATTGATCAACTGATCAATGTCCTGAGTGATGTGATCAGCGAGTCATAGATCCTTCAGCCCAACCCGTTTTTTCTTAACTACGAAACAAAACAGATGAATCAGGAGCAGCCATGAGCCTTATTGGACACTTTATTGGCGGTCAACATGTCAATGTGGATGAACGTACTCAGCCGGTCTATAACCCGGCCACTGGTGAGGTGACTAAAGCGGTCTCGTTGGCTTCGGTGGCAACGGTTGAGATGGCCATTGTCGCTGCAGAAAGTGCCTTTCCGGCCTGGCGTGAGACACCTTCCCTAAAGCGTGCGCAGGTGATGTTTCGCTATAAGCAGTTACTGGAACAGCACGCCGATGAGATCTGTCAGCTCATCACTGAGGAACATGGAAAAGTGCTGGATGATGCCATGGGCGAGTTAGTCAGGGGCATTGAGGTGGTGGAATATGCCTGTGGGGCCCCCGAACTGCTCAAGGGTGAATACTCGAAAGGTGCAGGGCCAGGGATAGACTGCTGGTCTGAGTTTCAGCCATTGGGCGTGGTGGCGGGTATTACGCCGTTCAATTTCCCGGTGATGGTGCCCATGTGGATGTTCCCTATCGCCCTGGTGTGTGGCAATACATTTATCTTAAAGCCTTCTGAGCGCGACCCCTCTGCCGCTATGCGAATAGCCGAGTTGTTGCATGAAGCGGGCTTGCCAGAGGGGGTTTTTAATCTGGTCAATGGGGATAAAGAGGCGGTTGATTGTCTGCTTAATGATACCCGGGTTCAGGCGATCAGTTTTGTGGGCTCTACCTTGGTCGCTGAAACCATCTATCGCACGGGTACGGCTGCGGGTAAGCGTGTACAAGCCCTGGGTGGGGCAAAAAATCATGCGGTGGTGATGCCGGATGCTGATCTGGATAATGCCGTGAATGCCCTGATGGGGGCCGCGTATGGCTCCTGTGGTGAGCGCTGTATGGCCATCTCGGTTGTTGTTTGTGTAAGCGATATAGTGGCGGATCAGATGGTTGAGAAGCTCTCGGCTCAGCTTGCTACGCTGAATGTCCGGCCGGGCTGTGAGGCTGGGAGCGAAATGGGGCCGCTGGTAACCAAGCCTCATCTGGATAAAGTGCGGGGCTATGTTGATCGGGGTGTTGAAGAGGGGGCAACACTGGTGGTGGATGGCCGAGATCTACAGGTTGATGGGCATGAAACAGGCTTTTTCCTGGGCGGCTGTCTGTTTGATCATGTGACAACAGAGATGTCGATCTATCAGGATGAGATCTTTGGTCCTGTGCTCTGTATTGTTCGGGTAGAGAGTCTGCAAGAGGCCATGACGATTACCAATAATCATGAGTATGGAAATGGCACCTGTATCTTTACCCGGGATGGTGAGGCGGCCCGCTACTTCAGCGATCACATCAAAGTCGGCATGGTGGGTGTGAATGTGCCGTTACCCGTTCCAGTAGCCTATCACAGCTTTGGCGGCTGGAAGCGGTCACTTTTTGGTGACCTCTACGCCTATGGCCCCGATGCGGTGCGTTTTTACACCCGCCGCAAGACCATCACCCAGCGCTGGCCTTCTGGTTCAGTCAGAGAGGGGCGTCTGTTTAGCTTCCCCACCCTGTGAGAGGTATAGCACGGTTATTTGGATGACCTTAAAAAATGGCGATCATTTCCTTAAGGATTCACTAATATGGCCGATATGAATTAGTGATCCGGTTCACAAAACGGAGAGGTGCCTCAAAGGACTAGGGTGACGTCTGTACAAATCGGCGGTATGCGTTTCATTCGGGCAGTAAGAATAATCGCAACGACTGCCTGATCGCTGTGTTATGAAAAAAATTCTTTGGGATGATGGCCTTAATATAGGCGAGCCTGCGCTTGATGAGGAGCATCGGCAGCTTATCGCCTTGCTGAACAGTCTTATTGATCTGATTGGTGAGACACCCGATGTAGTACAGGTACATGCCATCCTGGATGAGTTGGAGTCTCTTGCAGCGAGCCATAGTCGGTATGAGGAGAAGCTCAGTATTCATGCCAGTGCGGCTTTTCGGGAAGAGCAGCGCCGTGAGCACCATGCGTTTCTGTCAGCCATTATTGAGGCGCGAGGGCAGCTCAAAAGTGACGACTTGGGTGGCTCACTGATTGATATGACCGAGTCACTGGTCAATCTGTTGATCAGCCATATCATTGATCAGAATCTTGATCTTGCCTCATTACTCTCTCAGCAGGAAGGGAAAGTCCACTCTTTGGCCGATCATCTGGTTTGTTATTTCCAGAAAATATCACTGGTGCGTGGACTGGAAATGTTGGTTTTCATATCACTCCTGCCCATGCTGGTCTTTGCAGGAATGATCATGCATCAGGCCTGGCAGTCTGCTGCCAGAGCCGATGATGTAGCACTGCTCGCCTCTTTCAGTGAGCGGGTAGGCGATCTTGCTCATGAGTTACAAAAAGAGCGGGGACTCAGTTCTGGTTTTCTGGCCAGCAGTGATGTGGCTTTCCTGACGGCACTGCGACTGCAGCGTCAGAATAGTGTCCGGGAACAGGTTCAGTTTGAGAATGGTTTATCAGGCGAGCAGCTGGGGCCGGGATTCACAGTTATTGAGCGAATGGCTGACAAGATGGTGGTTCGCATGGAAGAGTTAGAGCGCATTCGTCAGGAAGTAGATCAGCGCAGACTTAAACCGCAGGATAGCTTTGAGCTGTTTACGCGTTTGATTGCGGATTTGACGGAATTGTCCAATCAAGTGGCAACGCACTCACGCCATGCTGGTGCCTCTGAGTTGTTCCAGGCCAATGCTATTCTGATTCAATTTGGAGAGGTGGCTGGAAGGGAGCGTGCCGTCAATGCGGGAGCTTTAGGACGTGGTACGTTTACTCCGCAGGAGTATCGGCAGTTGATTGCGCTAACCTCAGAGCAGCAATCGCTTAAGCGACAGCTTCGTTCATTTCTCAATGATAGCTACTGGTTGAAGTGGCAGCAGCTGTATGATGCGCCGGAGGTGGCTGAGTATCAGCGCTTCAGTGATTTCGCGCTTGAGCAGGGCAGAAGTCATGGGCCTGTATCGCTGGACAGTTTTACCTGGTTTAAAGTTGCTACCAATCGGATTGATCTGATCAGGTCGTATCAGCAGCACTTGACTAAAAAATTGTTGAAAGATATGTATCGTGAACGAAGCAAATCGACCGCCCTGTTTATGGTTACTGTCTTTGGTGGTGGTGGTATGGTGTTGCTGATCGGTTATGTAGCATTGCAGCTTGCACGCTCTATCCGATTGCCTATCCTAAGCCTGACACAGGGAATGCGTGGGCTGACCGCCGGTGATAAGTCAGTCAGGATTCCTTACGAATCACGCAAGGATGAGCTGGGTGATATGGTTACGGCCTATGAGACATTTCGACGTAAATTGATTCGTACCGATATGTTATCCACCGGGGAGGATACCAGCCCATTGGCGTCCAATCGTTATGCTCTGGTGCTTAAACGCAGAACGGAAGAGGGCGAGACGTATAGGCGCCTCGCCAGCATTGACTCATTGACCGGGGTATTTAATCGTCGGGAGTTTATGACGCTGGCCAAGAAAGAGGTGGCCAGAGTGCAGAGACAAGGGGATCATCTGGCCATCATGCTGCTGGATGTGGATCACTTTAAACAAATCAATGATACCTATGGACATTCCGAAGGTGACCGGGTTTTGAAAATTATCGCCCAGTCTGTTTCTGCGGCGTTGCGTGAGGCGGATGTGCTGGGTCGCATTGGTGGAGAGGAGTTCGCCGTGTTACTGCCATCGACAAATAATGATTCGACCATAATTACAGCTGAAAGAGTACGGTCCGCCGTTGAGGGTTTGCGTATTCAGGTGGGCGAAGGTGAGATTCAGGTCACCATTAGCATAGGGGTCAGTGAATATCTTCCGGGTGAGGGTCTGATTGATCCTGCGATGGTGCGTGCCGACAAGGCGCTTTATCAGGCCAAGCATGCCGGTAGAAATCAGGTTCGAATTCAGCGGGCAGCCTAGGCTTTACGGTGATTAGCGACTGCCCCAGCATTGGCTGGGGCAGTGTTCAATAAGTCAGACTATTTGTTCAGTGAGGATTGCTGGACAGCCATGATTTCCCGGATGCCTTTCTCGGCCAGTTTTAACATCTCTGTCAGTTCCTGCATATGGAAGGCGTGCCCCTCGGCTGTTCCTTGTACTTCGATGAAGGCGCTGGCATCGTTCATGACGACATTCATATCCGTTTCGGCATTTGAGTCCTCGGCATAATCCAGATCAAGAACAGGTGTGCCCTGGTAAATGCCGACGGAGACGGAGGCAAGCTGACCATGGATCGGATCCTTTTTTAATCGGCCCGTTTTAGTCAGGTTGGATATTGCATCGCAGAGCGCAACATATGCCCCAGAAATTGACGCCGTACGGGTTCCTCCATCAGCCTGTATGACATCACAATCAAGTGTTATTGTGCGTTCCCCCAGCGCGCTGAGATCGGTCACGGCGCGCAGGCTCCGGCCAATCAGTCGCTGGATCTCCAGCGTGCGTCCCCCCTGTTTGCCCCGGCTTGCTTCACGACCCATCCGGCTATCGGTTGATCGGGGGAGCATGCCGTACTCAGCGGTGACCCAGCCTTTTCCACTGCCTTTCAGGAAGGGCGGGACACGCTCTTCTACAGATGCGGTGCAGATGACTTTGGTGTCGCCAAAGCTGACCAGTACGGAGCCTTCTGCATGCTTGGTGAAGTTACGGGTGATCTCAATGGATCGCATCTGATCTGGCGTTCTGCCGCTGGGTCTCATTCTTTCTCCTGCTTGGTTTCGGTTTCAAAGTTATTGATAGCATTCTGGAGTTCAGCAATTGCCTGGGCCAGATTGCTCTCTTCTTTCGTTTCTGTTGGGTTGGTTTCGCTTGCTGTCTGGGGTTTGTCATCCACAGCAGACATTTTTAATGCAATCAGAGTGATGTTGTCACTGTCAGGGAAGGCTTTGTGTGCTGCCTCCTCGGCCAGACTTTGAACGGCTTCAGAGAGTGGCAGGTTGCTGAACAGGGTGTTGAGGATATCGGCCTCATTAATACTACCCCAGAGTCCGTCGCTGCAGAGCAATAGAATGTCGCCTGCTTCGAGGCGCTGTTTTCCCAGCGTGACTTCTGGTGAATTAAGTGATCCCCCCAGGCAGCGAGTGACATAGTTTCGTTGTGGATGAACCTCTTGCTCTTTGGCTGTAATAACGCCTTGCTGCTTGAGTCGTTCGACATAGGAGTGATCGATGGTTTTGGAGAGTACTCGGCGTTTGCGCAACAGATAGAGCCGGCTATCACCTGCATGAGCCCAGTGTGCTACATTTTTCTGGATTAAGCAGGCGACGGCGGTGGTACGCGGGTCAATTGCTGGCTGCTGATCATAGCCGAAGGCGATAATGTTCTCGTGTGCCTTATGTAGCAGGCGTGTCAGAAAGCCGTTGGGATTGAGTATGGGATGTGGGGTGCGATCAAAGTAGTTTCGGCAGGTATCGATCATGACCTGGGCGGCAGCTTCACCCCTTGGGTGACCGCCCATACCATCTGCCAGTCCGAGTAGCACGGTGTCCTCATCTTGTACCATGATACACCGGTCCTGATTGATTTTACGGTCACCTATCAGGCTGCTGTTAGCTGATTCGCCGGGTCTGCTGCTCATTTCTGGTCACTCCCACTGAAGGGTTCATCTGTTGTCTCAAGCTTCGGCTGGCTGTTGTTTGCAGGTCGCCCCGTCTCCTGTACAAGGGAATCCAACATGATGCCGGCATTCTGTGGTCGCAGGAGTGGGTCAACCTCCATAGCCCAGTCAATCACCTCTAACAGATAAGCCGGATACTGTTTCTTATACAGACTGGCGATCGGTTTCATGGAATCTTTAGCGTGCCGCTCAATAGCCGAAGGGGGTGGTTTACCCTCAATACAGGATCGCATGGTAGCGCCGATGGCATAAACATCGCTCCAGGGGCCAACATAGCCGGATGAATAATACTGTTCGACTGGAGCAAAACCGGGTGTGACGACCTGCGATGATTGTCGGCTGCGGGTGGTAGCGAATTGATGTACCGCGCCAAAATCCAACAACAGGGGGTTGCCGCCAGGGCGAAGATGGATATTGCTGGGTTTGATGTCCAGATGGAGATGCCCTTCTGAGTGGATCAGGTTGAGGGCGTCCAGAACGGCAGGAAAAACGGTTAGCAGAAAGGTGGTGCTGAGGCCACCGTTACGTTTTTTGACGTAGCTGCCAAGATTTTTTCCGTGCTCGTAGTCCATTACCAGATAAGCTGTGTTGTTGGCCAGAAAAAAGGTGCGTACATTAACTATATTGGGATGGCGCAGCATGGCGAGCGCTTTGGCCTCCTGGTAGAAGAGTTTACGGCCATTATGAAAGGCGTCACGTTGTGACTCGCCACTGACCTGCACTTCTCCAGAGCTGTCACGTACCGCGAGTTTCTTGGGCAGGTACTCCTTGATCACAACGTGATCCAGGTTATCTTCATCCTCTGCCAGGTAAATAAGACTGAAGCCACCACTCCCGATCAATTTGATGATCGAGTAACAGTCAATGACGGTACCGGATGCTAGGCTGTCCCTGTTCTGTTCCGCGGATGAAGAAATTGTCTACTCCAGATGCACTCTGTTTGAATGCGCATTATGATACACGCATACTTATCAGTCGTGCCGTCTGGTTTAGCCGAACAGCTGATAGATGCATGCATTTCTGCGATCTTTTATAAATGATACGCAGTCCACTTCCAAGTATTAATATTTAGGTGCGCTCATGATATGCAGTATGACCTCATTTTCGAGAAGGGAAAGTCGGGACGGCCAAGGCGAGTTGGTATGTGAATTACGCTCGGTCAATCACCGCTATCTGGAGTTGTTTGTTCGCCTTCCAGAAGAGCTTCGTGCGATCGAACCATTGGTGCGGGAGCGGGTGGCAGCCAGGTTGGGTCGAGGCAAGGTGGATTGTCTTTTTCGGTTTGTCCCCTCAAAAACGGCGGCTACCGGGGTGGTGGTCAATGAGCGCTTCGCTCAGCAGATTATAGAAGCGGCTGGGGAAGTTGGTCGGTTGTTGCATGAGTCTGTTCCACCTCGAACGATGGATATACTGCGATGGCCGGGGGTGTTGGAAACGGAAGAGATGGATCTGGCTCCCGTACATAAAAGTGCGGCCGACTTATTGGAGCAGACACTGGATGGCCTGGTGGAATCCCGACAACGGGAAGGCGGGCGTCTGGCAGAATTGATTGTTCAGCGCTGTGGCGCTATGCGGGAGGAGATTGCCAAGGTAAAGGTGCTGATGCCTCAGCTGCTGAGTTCACTGCGGGAGCGTCTGCGCAGCCGTCTGGCTGAATTGACATCCGAGCTGGATGAGGGTCGGATTGAGCAGGAGATGGTGCTGTTAACACAGCGGCTGGATGTGGATGAGGAGATGGATCGTCTTCAGACCCATTTGGATGAAGTGGAGGCTGTGCTGAAGCGAGATGAGCCCGTAGGTCGTCGGCTGGATTTCTTGATGCAGGAGCTAAATCGTGAGGCTAATACCCTGGCATCAAAATCCAATGATGTGGAGATGACCCGTGTCTCCGTGGAGCTGAAAGTCCTGATTGAACAGATTCGCGAACAGGTGCAGAACATCGAGTGACGGCCTGTGAAGGGCAACAAGCCGGTGAATATTTAACGATAATGGAAAACGTATGGCAAAAGGTACCCTGTTTATTGTGTCCGCACCTTCCGGTGCGGGAAAGACCAGTCTGCTAAAGGCACTGGTGGAGACGGAAGACCAGATCAAGGTCTCGGTCTCTCACACGACCCGGCCACGGCGGCCGGGTGAAGTGGAGGCCGTGGATTATCATTTTTTAGATACCACGGCATTCAGGCAGATGATTGAGGCGGGTGAATTCCTGGAACATGCCGAAGTGTTTGGCAATTTTTATGGCACGTCAGAGGCCGGCATCCGTGATCAGTTGTCGAGTGGCAATGATGTCATTTTGGAGATTGATTGGCAGGGGGCGCAGCAGGTGCGCAAACGCATCCCTGGGACGGTATCCGTGTTTATTCTGCCGCCTACTCCGGAAGCACTGCGGCAACGGCTCAGTGGCCGGGGGCAGGATAGTGAAGAGGTGATCAAGCGGCGTTTGGCAAAAGCCAGGGAAGAGATATCTCATTATGCTGAATATGATTATATCGTGGTCAATGACCTGTTTGAGCAGGCGCTGGGTGAGTTGCGCTCAATAATCACTTCAAGGCGGCTTACTCAAGCGATTCAGGCGGAGCGTCTGCAGGCACGTCTACGCTCATTGCTGGCCTGATGTGAGCAAATCGCCTATTTAGATGGTTACTCTGCTGGTGCAGAGAACCCCGTTGATATATCATTAAAAGTTCCGGCTCAATAAGGCCGGTGAGCTGAGTTAATTATCTTGCCCACCTGTTCAAGGGTGGTTCAAATATTTGGAGTAAATTGATCATGGCCCGCGTTACAGTTGAAGATTGCCTTGAGCATGTGGATAACCGTTTTGACCTGGTGCTGCTGGCAACCAAGCGTGCGCGACAGCTGAGCAACGGGGTTGCGCCACTGCTGGGCTGGGAAAATGACAAGGCTACTGTCGTAGCATTGCGTGAGATTGCAGCCGGTCTGGTCGATGATGATGTGGTTGCACCAAAGGCAGATCCGGAAGCGGATATGGGCGCACTTGATGACAGTTTCGGTAACGGTGAATTTGCCAATGATCAGGCGTTTAACCGATAAAAGGATCTGTTCTAGAGGCCTTTCAACGGATATCAAAACCCCGCATCTCTTATCGCTGTGCCTGAATCAGGCACAGCCTGTCGCTTGATGATCAGATGAACCAATCCAGCGGCGCGCAAATCAACGAAAAAAGCAATAAACCCCGCTTTCTAATCAGCGATCTTTGTGCCTATCTTGAATCTTACCTGAGCGTGGAGCAGGTTCGAGAGGTGTATCGATCCTATGTCTTCAGTGCTGAAGCCCATGAGGGGCAGAAGCGCCTGAGTGGCGAACCCTACATCTACCACCCGCTAGCGGTGGCCCGCATCCTTGCCGATATTCGTCTGGATTACCGCTGTTTAATGGCGGCCATTATGCATGATGTATTGGAAGATACCTCGGTTACCAAGGCGCAGCTGGAAGAGGAGTTTGGGGAAGAGGTGACGACCCTGGTTGATGGCGTCAGTAAACTCAATCAGATCAACTTTCCCTCCAAGGCGGAGGCTCAGGCCGCCAGTTTCCGCAAGATGCTGCTGGCAATGACCCAGGATATTCGCATCATCCTGATCAAGCTGGCTGATCGACTGCACAACATGCGTACCCTGGAAGTGATGCGGCCTGAGAAGTGTCGCCGTATTGCTCGGGAGACCTTGGAAATCTACGCCCCTATTGCCCATCGACTCGGTATCTATCGTTTGCGTACCGAGCTTGAAGAGCTCTGTTTTGCGGCCTATTGGCCCATGCGGTATCGGGCGCTGAAAGAGGCGGTTAAAGCCGCCCGTGGCAATCGCAAAGAGGTGATGAGCAATATCGATGCGGCCTTGGTCGGTCGGTTGGAGCAGGAGGGCATTGTTGGTGTGGTGCGGGGACGCGAAAAACACCTCTACAGCATCTACACCAAGATGCGCGACAAGAAGCGCTCATTTTCGGAAGTGGTGGATGTCTATGCCTTCCGTATTATTGTGGATCGGCTGGATACTTGCTACCGGGTGTTGGGTGTGGTGCATAACCTCTACAAGCCAGTCCCCGGTCGTTTCAAAGACTACATTGCCATACCCAAGGCCAATGGCTATCAATCGCTGCATACGCTTCTGTTTGGTCCGCATGGTCTGCCGATTGAGATTCAAATCCGCACGGTCGAGATGGATCGGATGGCTGACTCCGGTATCGCGGCCCATTGGCTCTACAAATCCAGTGAAAACCAGAGTGGTATGGCACAGGCAGATGCCTCTAACTGGTTAAAAAATCTGCTGGAGCTGCAGAAAGATGCCGGGGACTCGATGGAGTTTCTTGAGCATGTGAAAGTCGATCTGTTCCCCGATGAGGTCTATGTATTTACGCCTCGTGGCAAGATCATGGTGTTGGCCAAGGGGGCCACGGTCATCGATTTTGCCTATGCAGTTCACTCTGATGTGGGTAACCATACCGTTGCTGCCCGTGTTGACCGGCATATGGTGCCGTTGCGCACCCGTCTCTACAGTGGACAGACGGTGGAGGTTATTACCTCGGAAACGGCTAATCCGAGCGCAGCCTGGCTCAATTTTGTAGTGACCGGTAAGGCGCGGGCCAACATACGGGGCTATCTCAAGAATCTGCGCCACCAGGAAGCCATTACCCTGGGGCGTCGATTACTCAACAAAGAGCTGGCTCAGCATGAGTTGAATATTGACCAAATCCCACTTGAGAGCCTGGCCCAGCTACTGAAAGATTTTCACCTCACAACCAAGGATACCCTGCTTGAGGAGATTGGCCTGGGTAATCGGATGCCATTCCTCGTGGCGCGCAGACTGATTGATTCGGCCATTGATCTGCCGAAAGGTGAGGCCGCTGTTCCGAGTGCCGATGCTGCGCCGCTGGCGATAACGGGCACTGAAGGTATGGTCGTGCGATTTGGCAAGTGCTGCCGTCCACTACCGGGTGATGAGATTGTGGCGATCTTTAATCCGGGCAAAGGGATTGTCGTGCATCGCCATGAGTGCAGAAATCTGGGGGATTTTCGTAAAAGTGACAGTTGGCTGGATGTAAACTGGGAAAAAGAGCCTGTGGGTGACTTCACTACTGAGATCAAGGTGGATGTAGGTAACAAGCGAGGTGCCTTGGCCGCGGTTGCTTCAGCCATTTCCGAGATGGGTGCAAATATCAAGAATGTGGTTATGGAGGAGCGAGACGGACTGACTTCAACCCTGCACTTTATAGTGGCCGTAGACAGTCGAAAGCACTTGGCTAATATTATGCGCAGGCTGCGCCTGCTGAAAACGGTTTTACGAATTCATCGTGTGGGATAATTAGGCATTTTCAGGGATAAATTCATGGAAAAAGAGATTATTTGTACTGATCTGGCCCCTCAGGCTATAGGCACATACTCCCAGGCCGTTAAAGTCGGAAACACCGTTTATCTGTCAGGCCAGATTCCGCTGGTACCGGAGACGATGGCGATGGTAGGTGGTGATATTGAGGCGCAGATCCGCCGTGTGCTTGATAACCTTCAGGCCGTTGCCCGGGCGGCAGGCGGCGAACTGGATGATGTGGTTAAGCTGAACGTATTCCTGACCGACCTGACCCACTTCCCTGTCGTGAATGCTGTTATGGGCGAATATTTTGCCCAGCCCTATCCGGCACGTGCCGCAATCGGTGTTGCTGAGTTACCCAAAGCCTCCCAAGTAGAGATGGATGGCATCATGGTGCTTTAAGCGCCGTCCCCCTGTATTGTGACCGTAATTGATCGGCGATGGGGGGATGTTCGGTGTTCCCATAAGTAGATCCCCTGCCATGTCCCCCTGGCACAGCGTCCGTCTGTGACGGGTAGCGTCAGGTCCATGTTCGTTAAAATGGACCGAATATGCGCCGGCATATCATCCGGTCCTTCCATGCTGTGTTGATAGATCGGGTCGCCATCCGGCACCAGACGAATCATGAAAGTTTCCAGGTCATGGCGAACATCGGGGTCGGCATTCTCGCAAAGGGTGAGTGAGGCACTGGTATGGTGGGTGAAGACATGACAGAGGCCTGTCCGGATACCGGATTGTTGCACAATCTGTTCGACCTCACGGGTAATGTTGTAAGTACCCCGGCCGTTGCTCTGAATGGTAAGTTTGGATTGATGGACCATGTGACTAGGTTCTTGCAGCAATTAGCATCTGACATCACCTATCTTGTTGCGTACCGACTCAACCTTCCCTTTAAGGCGGTTACTTTTCCCTTGGCGTATATCCAGCTTCAGTGATGAATAGACCCGATCACAACCGGCCTGTTCAAGAACCTGATAGGCAGACTCAACCAGTTTCAGGGCCTCAGAGAGGCTTTCAGTCTCAATAATGGTACCCATGGGTGTGAGCTGGTATTCACTCCCGCTGTCATGGATCATCTTGATGATCTGGCTGACATAGGGACTGACGCTCTCCCCTTTGTCAGTGGGAAACATGGCAAACTCCAGTAATACAGACATAGATGGAACTCCTGATTTGTTCTCTATAAGTTCCCTGCTGAGGGAATTCTGGTAATATTATCACGCTAAAGTCACAAACTGACCTGATTATGAATCCAAAAGGGACCCCGCCCTCTCTGGTTGTAAAACAGAGTGAAGCGACCGCACTCAATAAAATGCCAGTAACCGCCTTAAAGGGCGTCGGGCCGCGTAATGCCGACAAGTTGGCAAAGATCGGTATTAAGACGGTGCAGGATATCCTGTTTCATCTGCCGTTCCGGTATCAGGATCGAACCCGGGTTGTACCTATTGGTTCATTGCGTCCGGGTGACAGTGTGGTGGTGGAAGGTGAGGTAGAACTGGCTGATATACGCTTTGGAAGGCGACGCTCACTGTTAGTGAAATTAGCTGATGGGACTGGCAGCATGGTACTGCGTTTTTTTCATTTCTCCAATGCCCAGAAGAGTGCGTTAGTTCGTGGGAGCCGTTTACGTTGTTATGGTGATGTGCGAAACGGGCCTAACAGTTATGAGATGGTTCATCCCGAGTACCAGCGGATAGATGATGTGGACGAAGGGGCAATGGAAACATCATTAACGCCGGTATATCCATCAACGGATGGTATGCATCAATTGAGCTGGCGTGGCATGGCGAGTCGAGCAATGGCTTTGCTGGATGCCCAGCCCGATAGTCTGCCTGAATGGTTACCCGATGAACTATTGAAGCGCTTTCGTCTTCCTGACCTGGCCGCAGCCGTGACCTACCTGCATCGCCCGCCTCCTGATGCCCCGACTGAGAGTCTGCAGGCCGGCATGCATCCAGCGCAGCAGCGGCTGGCCTTTGAAGAGTTGATGGCCCACCAGCTCAGTCTCCGTGAAACCCGTCAACGACAGAAAAGATTGAGTGCCACAGTATTGTTACCTACAGGGCGTCTGACTAAACCTTTTCTGGCTCGGCTGGCCTTTCGTTTGACGGCGGCACAGCAGCGGGTATTGGGTGAGATTGCAGTAGATCTTGCTCAGGAGCATCCCATGCTACGTCTGGTGCAGGGTGATGTTGGTTCAGGCAAAACGGTCGTTGCGGCACTGGCTGCTTTACAGGCCATAGAGGCGGGTTATCAAGTGGCCCTGATGGCGCCGACAGAACTGTTAGCAGAACAGCACCTGCGGGTGTTGTGTCACTGGTTTGATCCCCTGGGCATTGATGTTTTGTGGTTGACGGGACGGCACAAAGGTCGTGTGCGGGAGCAGCTGTTGGAGCGTCTTGCTGAAGGTCATTCGCCTCTCGTAGTGGGTACCCACGCCCTGTTTCAGGATGATGTGCTATTCGACAAGCTGGGTCTGGTCATTATAGATGAGCAGCACCGTTTTGGGGTGCATCAGCGGATGGCGCTGCGTAACAAAGGTGGGGGCGAGCGTGTGCCTCATCAGTTGATTATGACGGCTACACCGATTCCCCGTACCCTGGCCATGACGGCCTATGCTGATCTGGATCTTTCGATTATTGATGAGCTGCCACCTGGTCGTACACCTGTAGCGACGGTGGTTATACCCGATAGTCGTCGTGCCGATGTGGTGGAGCGAGTGAGGAAGGCCTGTCTTGACGGGCGTCAGGCCTACTGGGTCTGCACCTTGATCGATGAGTCCGAGGTACTCCAGTGCCAGGCGGCAGAAGAGACCAGCAAGACCCTGCAAGAAGCTCTGCCCGGGTTGCGTATTGGATTGGTGCATGGACGATTGAAGGCGGCGGAGAAAGAGGCCGTTATGGCGGCGTTTAAACAGGGTGATTTGGATCTTCTGGTCGCCACCACGGTGATCGAAGTGGGTGTGGACGTGCCCAAGGCGAGTTTGATGATTATTGAAAACCCGGAACGACTGGGTCTGGCGCAGTTGCATCAATTGCGCGGGCGGGTTGGTCGGGGTGCCGTGGAGAGTCACTGCGTGCTGATGTATCACCCGCCACTGTCCCAGAATGCACAGCAACGCTTGGGGGTTATGCGTGAGACCAGCGATGGCTTTGTCATCGCTCAAAAAGATCTGGAGTTGCGAGGTCCCGGTGAGGTATTGGGCACCCGCCAGACCGGTGAAATGCAGTTTCGTATAGCCGATCTGCTGCGCGATCAGTCACTGTTGGATGAGGTCCAAGTCGCAGCGCAATTACTACTCGACCATTATCCAGAGCGTGTAGGGCCGCTGGTACGTCGCTGGATAGGGGATCGACAGCACTACATTAACGCCTGATTAACGCTCTTTCAGAAGCAGTAATTGTTGAAGAAAACCCGCGTGAAATCGGTGATAATAAGCTACTTTGCAGTGGAAGAATCGGATCGTTGTAGATGGGGTTAAACGGCAGGCGGGAACCAGCTTGGACAACCTGGAGCAGATTGCGGCACCACAAAGTGCCGGCTGGGATGGCAGACTGGCTGTGTGATCGTGGTTCACTGACGGCGCGACTAAAGTCGGCTTCCACAGATTCTTTCCGGGTTTATGTGCTTTATCAGGGGTGGGGTAGACCGCTCGAAAGCGAGCGTCGCTTGCTGGGTATGCGTCGCGGTGGTATTGCTATGGTGCGCGAAGTGGAGTTGATTTGCGATGGCATCCCTTGGGTATTTGCCCGAACCTTGATGCCTGTGCGCAGTCTCACCGGGGCAACACGACGGTTGGTACACCTTGGTGACCGTCCATTGGGTGAGGTGTTGTTTGCTGATCCTACGATGGAGCGGGGCGTGACAGAGATGGCCCAGCTTCTACCAGGGCATCACCTGTTTAGCTCGGCGACGCAGCATCTGTCAGGGGCAAGGGTTGTCTGGGGACGGCGCATGCTATTCCATCTTGCCAGGAAGCCACTGCTGGTGAATGAGCTTTTTTTACCCGATATTCCAGAGAGTCATCCATGAGTCACCCGGAGTTTGAAGTCAAAACGGCTATTGCGCCCCGCTCTTTTCGGCAGCTGTTAGATGGCTATGTCCGATTGATCCGGCTGGATAAGCCGATCGGTATTCTATTACTGTTGTGGCCGGCTCTCTGGGCGCTGTGGATCGCCGGGACTGGAGAGCCACGCTGGGGTGTTGTATTGATATTTATATTTGGCGTTGCCCTGATGCGCTCCGCTGGCTGTGCCATCAATGATTATGCTGACCGTAATATTGATGGTGAGGTGGCACGTACCTGCGGTCGTCCTCTGGCTACCGGATTGGTGGCACCAAAGGAAGCACTCTGGATATTCACAATCCTCTGTTTGATGGCCTTTGGGCTGGTCTTGTTGTTAAATCAGCAGACGGTCTTTATGTCAGTTGTAGCCGTGTTTCTTGCGGCACTTTATCCCTTTATGAAACGCTTTACCCATCTTCCGCAGCTGGTTCTCGGTATGGCTTTCGGCTGGGCCGTACCAATGGCCTATATGGCTTTGACTGAGACTGTCCCGCTGGTGGCTTGGGTATTGTACCTGGCGACGATCATCTGGGCACTGATCTATGATACGGAATATGCCATGGTTGACCGGGAAGATGACCTGAGAATAGGTGTGAAGTCGACGGCGATTCTGTTTGCTGAGAATGATCGGCTGATTATTGGGCTGCTTCAGCTTCTGATGATTGTTTTGCTGGTGGCTGTTGGCATTATGGTGGAACTTGGTTTGTTCTACTATGTCGGATTGGGTGTGGCTTCTTTGTTGTTTGCCAGGCAGCAACAGTTGATCAAGAATCGGGAACCTGCGGCCTGTTTTACAGCTTTTCTTAATAATAACTGTGTCGGCATGCTGATCTTTTTTGGTCTGTTACTCGACTACATGCTCGCCTGACAAATAAAAAGGCTACCTGATGCTCTGCATCAGGTAGCCTTTTGTAAAAACGATCAGTTAGCTTGCGCCTTCCGTTCGTTCCATTTTGCGGCTTCCTGATCCCAGTCGTCTGTTCTGACGTAGGGGTTGGATCTGGGTTGGGCAATCATCTCAGGTTCGATGTCGATGCCAAGACCCTCAAGGAAGTTGATTAGCCCGATACGTTCAATCATCTCGCCGGTTCGTTCGTGTTCCAGTGCGTTTTCGGCAAAGAAATCAAGAATCTCGGTGCTGAGCTCCTCAAGCCACTCATAATCCTCATCCGTTTCAAGCTTGTGGAATGGCACGATAACCGTACCCATCAGGTCGCCAATCTTCAGTGTGCGTTTTCCGCCGACCAAGATACTGACGCCACGGTCATTGCCAGGAGAGAGCGCCTTGGTCATGACATTGATGCAGTGCATGCAGCGTACACAGTTGTGATTGTCTACGGCTAGAGTGTCATCGTCATTTAGTGACAGTGCCTGTGTGGGACAGCGGGTAATAACATTGTCGATGACATATTTACGGCCTTTCTTGTCGACATAGTTTTTTACTTCTGCCTGATCTACCTTCATGTCGTCACGCCAGGTGCCAATCATTGCCACATCAGCCCGTTGTATGGAGTTCATGCAGTCATTGGCACAACCTGATGCCTTAAACTTGAGTTTATAAGGCAGTGCCGGACGGTGCATATCATCCAGGTTAGCGTTGACACAGGTGCGCATGGCACGTGCTTCGTCATAGCAGGACTGCTCACAGCGGGCAGCTCCGACGCAGGACATGCCGGTCCTAACAGCGGGGCCGGCGCCTCCCATATCAAATCCGGCCTTATTGATTTCATCAAATGCTTTTTGCACATTCTCCGTGGTGCAGCCCTGGAACATGATGTCGCCGGATTGACCGTGGAATGCGATCAGACCTGAGCCATACTCCTCCCAGATATCGCACAGATGCCGAATGGTCTTACTGTCGTAGTGCATGCCGGGTGGTGGCATGATGCGTAAGGTATGGAATTCTGCGGCCGCGGGGAACAGGGGTTTGTTGTTGTCGTCTTTCAGCTCTGTGAAGCGGGGGATAACACCACCACCATAGCCTATAACGCCCACTGTACCGCCTTTCCAGTAACCTTTTCGAGTTTCATATGAGGTCTCCAACTGTCCTAGCAGGTCGACCATCATATCGTTGTCATTTGCCAGGCGCTTTAGCCCAGTTACAAAGCTCGGCCATGGGCCGCCCTCGAGCTGATCCAGCATCGGGGTGTCGTGCATCGGTTTTGTCATACTACCTCCCAAATTACCTGTGCTGCGAAATAATAGTGCAAACACTCTGTCTTGTTTGAGACCCGCCTATACGTGAGGGTTCTGCTGTTAATCCAACAGCTTGACGCAGATAATAGATCAAACGAATACCAAGTAAACCACTGGGTAATTGGGGTATGCAAAAAAAAGCCCAGCGGGGAGCCGGGCAAAAATCTCTCTATGCACTGTTCAGAGAGAGGAGGATCTTTGCCTGAACCGGATAATGGCCGGATCAGGACTTGATAAGGTCAGGCAGAGGCGCTTTACTTTTTGAAGGCTTCTCCAGCTACGGCTGATACCTTGCTGTTGAAGGTATTGATGCCATTCTCCAGCCAGCTGCGGTACTCGTTGCCAGCTTGGTTTGCCAGATCAACAGTTTCACGGCTTTTGTTGGCGATATTCTCGCTCAGCGTCTTACCCAGGGCTACCTGGTTATCCAGCAAGCCTTTGATATCTTGTGGATTTTTGTTGACTGCCAGCTGCTCGATTCCGGCATCTACAAACAGACCGAAAGAATCCATCTGCTTTTCAACCAGTTTCTCCCAAGTACGGAGGTTGATCTCGGCCAATGAACGGATATTTTCGTAGCCGTTGATACCAAAATCTTTGATCAGTTCCAGATTTGCTTTTGGGTCGTTCACGCTGTTTTCTCCGCGTTGTGCAATGCAACAATATTGCGGTGCAGCATAAGGTCTTTCAGGGGGGGTGTCAATAGTTTTTAGAAAAAACTTGTGCGCCGCACAAAGAAAAGTACGTATTAGACGGCCACTTTAGCGTGTCTGTCTGTTTTTAGAGGGTTGTGGGGTATTCTGGGGGAGTTATTCTTCTTTTTTTCGATTACTGGCGCTGGCCATCCCGGCGGCCTTGAAGAAGCTGGTCTGCATATCTGACCAAATCTTCATATTTTGTTCTGCCATACTGGTCATGGCTTTCATTGGGTCGCCGCCAACGGTGTTATTCATCTGCTCCTGCTGCTGCACAAACATGGAGAGACTCTCTTCAAGATAGCGCGCAAGAATCCCTTGAACGGTGCCGCCGTAGAAACGGATAATTTGAGACAGCATCTTTGCACTGAACAGGGGCTCGCCACCGGACTCTTCGTCCAGCATGATCTGCAGAAGAATAGAACGGGTCAGATCTTCATTAGTATTGGTATCCACTACCTGAAAATCACTCCCTTTCATTACCAGCTCGCGAATATCATTAAGCGTGATATAGCGACTCAGCTCTGTATCGTAGAGACGGCGATTGGGATACTTTTTTATAATTCTGGTGTTCGACATGGAGCCAGATCCTCGGAATTTAATGCAATCTACAGATACAGTTTACCCGGGAATAATACTAAAGGGAAAACTGTTTAATTGTGAGGGTTATTCCACCGCACTGCTGAGGCTGGGCGAAAAGCGCAAAATGTGACGGGCTCGAAATAGTGCAGGCTGTAGCCCGGCGACCAGGCTCTACTGGATAAAGAGGTCGCCGGGTTTCTTTCGTTTATGGATTAAGCGCGTTCAACGGCCAGCGCAACACCCATGCCGCCACCAATGCAGAGTGTGGCGAGTCCTTTTTTGGCGTCACGCTTGGTCATCTCATGAACCAGTGATACCAAAATACGGGCGCCAGATGCGCCAATGGGGTGGCCGAGTGCAATGGCACCGCCGTTGACGTTAATTTTATCCAGATCCCAGCCCATCTCTTTGTTAACTGACATGGCTTGTGCGGCAAATGCCTCATTGGCTTCCACCAGATCCAGATCACTGACACTCCAGCCCGCCTTCTCAAGACACTTGGTTGAGGCAGGGATAGGACCGGTGCCCATGATAGCGGGGTCAACACCGCTCGCAGCAAATGCCTTCAGGCGTGCTATTGGGGTCAATCCCAACTCGAGGGCCTTGCTCTCTTTCATGACAATAACGGCGGCTGCTCCATCATTCAGACCAGAGGCATTACCTGCAGTGACAGTGCCTTCGCGGTTAAATGCGGGACGCAGGCCACCCAGCTTTTCAGCGGTCGTACCGTGACGGGGGAATTCATCACTGCTGAAGATGACAGAGTCACCCTTGCGCTGCGGGATCTCAACGGGAATGATCTCATCAGCAAAGCGATTAGCTTTTTGTGCGGCTTCAGCCTTTTGCTGAGATGCTGCGGCAAACTGATCCTGAGATTCGCGATTGAATTCGAATTTTGTGGCGATGTTCTCGGCGGTTACACCCATGTGATACTGGTTGAATGCATCCCACAGACCGTCAACGATCATGCTGTCTTTCAGTTTCCAGTCACCCATCATCTGGCCCTTGCGTGAACCGGGCACTACGTGAGGGGAGAGGCTCATGTTCTCCTGGCCGCCAGCAATAACAATATCGGCATCGCCGCAGGCAACGGCTTGCATCGCCAGATGAACGGCCTTCAATCCACTGCCACATACCTTGTTGATGGTCATGGCAGGCACGCCGTGTGGCAGGCCGGCAGCCAAAGTTGCCTGGCGAGCGGGGTTTTGTCCACATCCGGCCGTCAGAACCTGGCCCAGGATCACTTCATCGATCTGATCAGGGGAAAGTTTGGTCTTTTCCAGGAGGCCAGCAATGACCTTGGCGCCTAAATCACTGGCTGGAACGCCGGCCAGGGTACCGGAAAAACTGCCGATAGCGGTTCTGCCGGCCGCTACGATAACGATGTTGTCACTCATAGGTATCACCTTCTGCTGTCATGTTCGGGTGCAATAGCGCTCAAAGCTATGGCGTAGTCCCTAGAATTGGCACCAATTGGCGCCCTCAGTATTGCATAATATATTTCATTCAGTTGATCAGTGTAATGCAAAATGCTGCAGTGCACCACTTGTCTTGCATGCTAGTATGCAAGAGGCAAATTTACAAAGGGTTGGGGATCGATGGGGGAGTCAGATTTCTTTAATAATGACTGGTTGGCTGCACAGCAGGCATTCTGGAGCCGCTGGAGTGAAAATGCCGGTCAACCAAGTGAAGGGCAGACTGGCTCATCCAGTCCCTGGGAGATCATGCTCGACCAGTGGTGGCAGAGCCTTGCACCTGCAGCGCCGGAGTTGATGCAGGAGCTGCTTGGCAAAACGGTTGCACAGGCGAAACAACTGTTTCAGCTGGCTGATCTGTTCAATCAGAATCGGGCAGACGATGAAGCCTTTGACTGGCAGGAAGCGATACAGAAGACCTTTGGAGATCTGCGCGGGATTGTCGCCGGGATTACCGGCACCATGAATCCTATTCCAGAAGATATGCTTACAGAAGCCAGCATTGAGAGCTCTTCAGCTTACCTGCAGCGCCTGTTTGCCTTTCCTGGGGCAGGGGTGGGTCATCGTAGTCAAGCCCAACAGCGCGAGCTGTTCAGTCGGCTCGTTACGTACCAGAAGGCGCGCCTCGCCTATGAACGATTCTTTGTGGATCTTGGTCATCTTGCCGTTGCCCGGTTGCAGGAGCGGGTGGCGGAAATTGAGTCCCAGGGTGGATCTATTGAAACGGCTCGGGCGCTGTATGACTTATGGGTTGATGCCAGTGAATCAGTGTATGCCGAACAGGTAGTGACCCAAGAGTATGTAAAACTCTACGGTGAGTTAATTAATAGTCAGATGGCTGTGAAGTTGCAGATGAGAGAGATGCTGGATGACACTTTTACCACGTTGGGTATGCCTACAACCCGAGATTTTCGTGCACTTGAGCAGCGCGCCTATGATGATCGAAAAGCGATCAAGGCACTACAGCGTGAAATGGCTATAGCTGACAAGGGGAAAGCTAACTTCGCAGCTGCAACGGCGGCCAGGAAAAAAGCCGTCAGGAAAAAAAGTACCAAGCGGAAGGATGGCTGATATGTCACCGATTGATATCAAACCCGAAAAGTTGATTGAGGAGGTTTCGGAGTACAGCCGCAAGCTGCATGAAGGCGTTGACCGCCTGTTCAGTGTGGGGGCGCTTGAGCCAGGGGTCTCGCCCAGAGAGGTGATCTATCAGGAAGATAAGCTGACACTCTATCGCTATCTGCCGGAAGCTGTGAATAACCGACCGGTAAATGAGACCCCGTTACTCATTGTTTATGCATTGGTAAATCGGCCCTACATGACGGATATACAGGAGGATCGGTCAACCATTAAAAGTCTGTTGGCGGCCGGGCAGGAAGTCTACTTGATTGACTGGGGTTACCCGGATAGTGCGGATCGGCTGCTGACGCTGGATGATTATGTGAATGGCTATATTGACCGCTGTGTTGATCACATCTGCCAAAGGCATGGGCTTGATCAGTTAAATCTGCTCGGTATCTGCCAGGGCGGGGCGTTGAGTCTCTGTTACACCGCGTTGCATCAGCCTAAAGTCAAAAACCTGATTACGATGGTTACTCCGGTGGATTTCCAGACACCTGATAACATGTTAAGTGCCTGGGTACAGCATCTTGATGTGGATATGCTGGTCGACGCACAGGGTAATATTCCTGGTGAGTTTCTTAACTGGACTTTTCTTGCATTAAAACCCTTCACCCTGGCCGGGCAAAAGTATGTCCATCTGCTGGATGCTCTGGACGATGATGAACGGGCTAAAAACTTCCTGCGCATGGAGCAGTGGATCTTTGATAGTCCTGATCAGGCCGGCGAGGCATTCCGTCAGTTCATCAAACAGTTCTATCAACAGAACGCACTTATTAACGGGACGGTTGAGTTGGGTGGTCAGTTGGTCAACCTCAAGAAAATTACATGTCCCGTGTTGAATGTCTACGGGGAGCAGGATCACCTGGTTCCACCTGCGGCATCAAAGGCATTGAATGGACGTCTGGGCGGTGGTGATTATACTGAAGTGGCTTTCCCGGGGGGGCATATCGGTGTCTATGTGAGCGGCAAGGCGCAGGCGTTGATCCCGCCAACCATTGGCGATTGGCTGGATCAACGATGATGGACTAGATCATTTTCCTTAATTCATACTCGAGGATACCTTCTGCTCCCGCAGCCACCAGTCGAGGCACAAGGTCTCTTACCTCACCAGAATTGACTACCGTCTCAACCGCCAGCCACTCCTGATCGAACAGGTGGCTCACTGTTGGAGCATGCAGGCTGGGTAGCATACCTACAATTTGTTCAAGCTGGTCAGATGGGACGTTCATTTTCAAGGCCACCTTCTGACGGGCAGTCAGTGCTGCTTTCAGTAGGGTGGCGATCTGTTCAATTTTCTCCCGTTTTCCGGGATCCTGCATCGCCGCTTTATTGGCAATCAGGCGGGTTTCAGTATGCAGGATATCGCAGACAATTCGCAGACCGTGAGCACGGATGGTACTGCCGGTTTCAGTGATCTCCACAACAGCGTCCACCAAGCCTTCGACCACCTTGGCCTCTGTCGCTCCCCACGAGAACTCCACCGCTGCGTTGATGCCTTTTTCTGCCAGGTATCGCTTGGTGAAACAGACCAGCTCTGTTGAGATCTTTTTGCCTTCCAGGTCTTCAACAGATTGGATAGGAGAATCTTTTGGTACAACCAGTACCCAGCGGCAGGGTTGGTCCGAACTTTTTGAATAGACCAGTTCTGAAATCTCTTCGACCTCATTCTCAGACTCGGTTTCCAGAATCCAGTCGTGTCCTGTCAGTCCCAGATCTAGTGTGCCGTTGGCGACGTATGGGGCCATCTCCTGTGAGCGTACCAGTGCACAGCTGATGTCGGCATCATCGATTGAAGGGAAATAGTTGCGTGAATGAGGGCTGATATTCCAGCCGGCCTGCTTAAACAGTGAGAGTGTGGCACTCTCGAGGCTGCCCTTTGGGATACCGAGTTTTAGTTGTGGCATAGGACTCTTTTTCTTTGTCATTAATCGAATTTGGTGGGATTTTAGCTGGTTATTGCGATGATTTTCCATTGGATATCAACAATTATTCGTGTTTCCTTTCGGGATAGGGAAAAATTGTTAGGAATGAGCAATTAATTGTCACACACAGACCCACGAGGATGCCGACGGCGGCACCCCCATTCTCTATCGTTTGAGTTAGCGTTTACCTATTGTCGCGCAGGTATTGGTAAATTTGATCTTTGAGTAGTGCGCGGGTCTTTTTCAGTTCTTCCATTTCCAGATCATTAATCGGTTGATTCAGTTCTTCCAGGCTGCGGATTTCGGTATCCAGGCTATCGTGTTTATCCATGAGGCTGGCAAATTGTGGATCTTTTTCGTGCAGGTTTTTTATGGTCTCCTCCAGATTGGGGAATTCGTGGAGGATATCGTGCATTTCTCCAAGCATGGTTATATTCCTTGTATCAGATGTTAAACAGAATTGGTCGCGGGATTAACGCGATATTTTCATTCACCTCTAATTATAGGGAATGAATTGGGCCGAACCATGACTCAAGGCAATTGAAAGGGTCGGATAAGAGCGTACTGACGGTTTCAGGGGGTGCGGGCGATTGCCCAGACGTCTATCCGTTCAACCCCGGATTTTTTTAGTTGCCGGGCCAGTTCGATGACTGTGCTCCCCGTTGTAACGACATCATCCACCAGTGAAATATGTTTGGCATTCGGCCGTTTTTTTACTTCGAAGGCACCGCGTATGCCCCTCTTTCGCTGCTGTTTTTTTAATCCCGACTGGGGTGTGTTATGGAGTATGCGCGTACAGCAGGTGTAGTCGATAGGGATATCGAAGTGACGTGCCATAGGTCGGGCCAGTTCCAGGGCTTGGTTGTAACCTCGTTCTGACAGTCGGTGAGAGTGAAGCGGTACGGGTATTAACAATTCAGGTAACTCAAGACCGGGGTCGTGATGGTCTAGCCAGAGTTGACTGAGTATCCTGCCAAAGGCGAGGTTTGAGGTGAACTTGAACTGTCCGATAAATCGGTCAACCGGGTCGGCATAGAGAAAAGGGATCTGACTGAAACTGATAGGCGATGTGCTGGATAGACATTGACCACACAGATTGCCTTGCTTATCTGTTATGGGCAGGGCGCAGCGCTTACAGCAATCCTGGTTAAGTGGGAGCTCGTTGTGGCACTGGGTGCAAAGCGATCCAGAGCAGGGGGTGTCGCATAAGGGACAGTAGGATTGGAATACCCTGCTTAGTATATTATTTATACAGTTGTTAACCATGAATATCCATTTTGGTTGACGAGCGGCCTTGCTCAGGTATTATATCGGGCTGTCACGAGAAGCCTTGTTTTCTCCATTACCCACCATCCCTGTCACACATGACAGCGCAGAGGCGCACCGATTATGAACGAAATAAAAACGAAACACGACTGGAGTCTGGATGAGATTGAAGCACTCTTCAATTTGCCATTCAACGATCTCATGTTTCAGGCACAAACCGTTCATCGTCAAAGCTTCGATCCTAATAAGGTTCAGGTCAGTACCCTGTTAAGTGTTAAGACGGGAGCCTGTTCAGAGGATTGTGGTTACTGCTCTCAAAGTGCCAAAAATGCCACGGATCTTGAAAAAGAGAAGTTATTGCCACTGGATGAAGTGAAACGGGCCGCCAGTGAGGCCAAGCAGAAAGGTGCGACCCGCTTCTGCATGGGCGCGGCATGGCGTAATCCCACAGACAAGAATTTGGCGAGGGTTGTGGAGATGATCAGGGCCGTTCACGACATGGGCATGGAGACCTGCGTGACCCTCGGTATGTTGACGGAAACTCAGGCGCAGAGTCTCAAAGAGGCAGGCCTGGATTACTACAATCACAACCTTGATACGTCCCCCGAATTTTATGGCAATGTGGTGACGACTCGAACTTACCAGGATCGATTGGATACGCTTGCCCGGGTACGTGATCGGGGTATCAACGTCTGCAGTGGGGGTATTCTCGGTATGGGTGAGTCAAGGCGAGATCGAGCATCCATGCTGCGGGAACTATCCAATCTGCCCAGGCATCCAGAGTCAGTGCCGATTAATATGCTGGTGCAGGTTGAAGGTACACCGCTATTTGGTGTTGAGGAGCTCGACCCGTTTGAGTTTATTAGAACTCTGGCAGTGACCCGTATCCTGATGCCGGAATCGTATGTGCGTCTTTCGGCTGGTCGCACCGAGATGAGCGACGAGATGCAGGCGCTCTGTTTTATGGCCGGTGCCAACTCGATGTTTTATGGTGAGCGTCTGTTGACGACAGAGAATCCCAA
>ATLU01000081.1_pt1 | contig 38087 bp, 36 predicted proteins | sample 178751 | NCBI WGS metagenome assembly ATLU01 (sample SAMN02211837, study PRJNA209200) | bioreactor metagenome | isolation source: day 23 sample from continuous culture bioreactor inoculated with sediment... | place: Germany: Wadden Sea | collected 2011
ATCAAGCCCACCAGAAAGCAGGACACCCACCGGGACATCAGATATCTCATTTCGCTTTTGAACAGCCTGACGCAGACTATCATGAATCGCTTCCAGCCACTCTCCATCACTACGGGGCTGTGCCGGTCGAGTGGCCTGCAACCGCCAATAGCGACGTTCGGTCATCCGGCCATCTTCATCAATCCGCAAACAGTGACCAGGTGCCAGTTTACGTACTCCTTTTAATAACGTTCGGGGGGCCGGTATAACAGCGTGCAGTGTAAATTGATGATGCAGCGCCACGGGATCCAGGGAGGTATCAACGCCCCCTGCGGCCAGCAGGGCCTGAGGATTGGATGCAAAGCGAAATTGTTCACCCGTCTGCATATAGTAAAACGGTTTAATGCCAAGTCGATCCCGGGCCATGAACAGCTGTTTCTTGTGCTGATCCCAGACCGCAAAGGCAAACATCCCTTGCAGATGATCCACACACTGCTCTCCCCAGGCATGCCACGCCTTAAGGATGACTTCACTATCTCCATCCGAGAAGAAGTGGTAACCCTTATCCTTCAGCGTTTGGCGTAATGAGGGGTAGTTATAAATAGTGCCATTGAACACCAGCGCCAGTCCCAGCTCCTGATCGACCATCGGCTGGTTGGCTCTTTCAGAAAGATCAATAATCGCCAATCGTCGGTGACCGAACCCCAGAGGGCCATCGCTATAACTCCCCTCATGATCCGGCCCACGCGGAGCCAGTTGGCGCGTCATTCGCGCTATCGCCTCAAGATCAGGCCGACCACCATCCAGACGCAACTCACCACATATACCGCACATATCAAATCCTGCTAAAAAAACCGATACTACCCATGAAGGCACACTCCAAGGCGTTCATTAATTGGCTTATTATAGCCTTGCCTTGATGGCAGCTACACACTATAGGTAGTGACTGCAAGAGACAATCTTGAATGTAAATTAGGACTGGCATTATAATACCAAGTAAAATACTATGTTATTACATTTTTGATTTTTAATCATCTAACTCGACTTAAAGGAAAATAACATGACATACGAACTCCCCCCTTTACCCTATGGTATGGATGGATTGGAACCGGTCCTGACAAAAGAGACCCTGGAGTTCCACTACGGCAAGCATCACCAGACCTATGTAACCAATCTGAACAACCTGGTGAAGGGCACCGAATTTGAAGGCGCTTCACTGGAAGATATAATTCAGAAATCATCAGGCGGCCTGTTCAATAACGCCGCTCAGATCTGGAATCATACCTTCTACTGGAACTGTCTCTGTCCCGGAGGCTCTGCCCCCAGCGCAGACCTTGCCAGCGCCATAGACAACACATTTGGATCGATGGATGAATTCAAAAAACAGTTCTCTGCTTCGGCAGCAGGCAACTTTGGCTCGGGCTGGACCTGGCTGGTGAAAAACAGCGATGGCAGTTTAGAGATCGTCAACACCTCTAATGCCGGGACTCCCCTGACCGACGGCAAGACCCCGCTCTTGACTATCGATGTCTGGGAGCACGCCTACTACATCGATTACCGTAACGCCCGTCCAAAATACCTCGAATCGATCTGGGGCATTGTGAACTGGGAAGGCGTATCGGCTAATTTCGCGGCCTGATTTCTGCACTAAACTCCTCGCTTCTCCAACCTGAGAAGCGGGGGGATACCCTTCTGCTTTATCCGATTTAAAGCCTCTTGAATTCACCCAAAACCACCCTATATTCTAAGTGGGAATAGCTAATTCAACAGGAGGCTTCAAATGACACGCATGACATCTGATCCCTGGCAGCTGATGAAGCTTTGGCAGGATGATCTAAGCCATGGAACACGCAATCACCTTGCCCAGAGAGAAGAATCCAGTGTATTGGGTGGCGACTGGACACCCGCTATAGACATAAAGGAAGAGGAAGATCGCTATGTTCTTCATGCCGATATTCCCGGCGTGGAGCCAGAAAAGATTGAACTCTCAATGGAAGATGGGATGTTGTCCATCAAGGGTGAAAAGCGTCACGAAGTGACGGAAAACAAGGAGGGCTTTAAACGGGTTGAACGCTCATACGGTAGTTTTTATCGCCGCTTCAGCCTGCCGGACAATACGGATCCGGAGCTGATTAAGGCCAGCGGTAAAGATGGCGTACTTGAGGTTATCATTCCCAAGGTAGAAGCAAAACGATCAAAAAAGATCGAGATTCAACCGAAACGTAGCGACTAATCAGTTGGGTCGCCCCGGGATCTCAGCCGGGGCGACCGCTATTTAACTTTCAGTGTCAGTGCAAACGGATAGAGCCGGTTTTTCTTTATCCCCGTTATCTTGGAAGCGATAGCCGCTGCCTTCTTAGTTGGCATCTCTTCCAGCAAAATTTCCAAAATTCGCTGGGTTTCAGGATCTATGGCATCTGAGTCTCGCACCGCTCCCGCTATCAGAACCACAAACTCACCGCGACGCTGATTGGAATCTTCAGCGAGAACCTGGCAGAGCTGATCAAGCGGCTGAGACAGAATAGTTTCATGCAATTTGGTCAGTTCACGGGCAATCACTGCATGCCGATCACCTCCGAACACCTTTGCCATATCCGCCAGCGATTCTGCTATTCGATGACTGGATTCATAAAAAATGAGCGTCATGGCTTCACTCTTTAGTCGATCAAACTGCTCACAGCGTGCACTGGATGTCCTTGCCGGAAAACCCTCAAACAAAAAACGATCTGTTGGCAAACCAGCGGCCGATAACGCGCAGATCGCCGCACTGGGGCCAGGAACAGGAGAGACCCGAACGCCCGCTTGCTGACAGGCCCGTACCAGCGGGAACCCTGGATCGCTGATCAACGGAGTTCCTGCATCAGAAATCAGCGCCAGCGACTCGCCGGTCTGCAGCCGCTCTATCAGACGTGCTACCAGTTTAGTCTCGTTGTGTTCATGTACAGCCATTAATGGGGTAGTAATGTCCAGTGATTGCAGCAACGGCCTACTGTGGCGGGTATCCTCCACCGCAATACAATCAACAGTGGCCAACACCTCTTTTGCCCGCTCTGTGATGTCTGCACGGTTACCTATCGGCATTGCGACGATATATAACACCCCCTTATCCATTGACACGGCACACCCCAAAAAAAGATACTATCCTGCTCAATCCTGCCTGCCCTAAAGCGACCATGCAACCTAGACATACAAAATATCTGTTTTCGCTCATCATTCTGCTGATTTTAATCGGCTGTGTCCCTGTACCCGGCATAAAAGACGATGCCAGCACGACCAGCCCACTCAAAGAGCAAGCCATGGCCCTTGAGGCAGCTGGTGACTATAGCGCCGCAGCGCGGCTATTTGAGGAGTTAGCCAAGCAGACCTTGCCACCTGGTGATCAATCCTTCCTATTAAGGGCCGCAGAGAACTATTTCCATGGCCAGGAAAATGAGCGTGCTGTCGAGCTTCTGGCCCGAATCAATACCGCCTCTCTGCCCGACCTGGACTTTCAGAAGCGATTATTAATCGCTGAGCTGGCTATTAGTCGAAGTCGCCCAGATGAAGCGATGGCCCTGCTGGATGAAGGCATTCCGGCTGACATGCCGATTGAACTACAGCAACGCTACCACTCTGTAAAGGCCGAAGGATTCCGGCTTGCCGGAAACCTGCTGGAGAGTGCCCGCGAACTGGGCGACCTCGATCTGCTGATCGCCGACATGGAGCAGCGTCTGCAGAATCAACTGTTGATCATCCAGACTCTTTCGGCCCTCACTGACACCGCTCTTGATCTGCTTCAGCCTAATCCGCCAGGTATTCAGGGTGGCTGGATGGCGCTGGCACGTATCATAAAAGGCCATACCGGTGATACCCAGCAGATTCAGGAACAAATCAAACGCTGGAGAGAGAAATTCCCCAGCCACCCAGCCGTCCCGGATTTACTGGAAGGTTACTTTGAAAAGCTGGAGAGTCAGTACCAACGACCCAACCACCTGGCCGTTCTCCTACCCAAGTCAGGCCCCTACGCCAATGCCGCCCGGGCACTACGTGACGGCTTTATGGCCGCCTATTACCAACAACCGGTTGAAAGCAGACCCCGGCTGGTTTTCTATGACAGCAGCGATAGTAACGAAACCTGGCCACTCTACCGCAAAGCCGTCGAGAGCGGTGCCGATATGGTCATCGGCCCACTGAACAAAGACGGCGTATCCCAACTGGCCAGAGCGGGTGAGCTGGAAATACCCGTCCTGGCCTTGAATCAGGTACCGCCTGAGACAACACCACCTGTCACACTCTATCAATTTGGCCTGGCTCCGGAAGATGAAGCAAGACAAGTGGCCGAGCGTGCCTGGCTGGATGGTCATACCCGGGCCATCGCCTTCACCCCCAGTGGTGACTGGGGTGACCGGGTTCTGAACGCCTTCAGAAACCGCTGGGAGCGGCTGGGCGGTACGCTCAGTGAACAGCAGCGCTATGACGCCAGAGACAACGATTTTTCAGATGCCATTCAGGCTCTGCTCAACCTTGACGAAAGCCGCTCCAGACGGACGCGTATCCAGCGCCTACTGGGACAGAAGCTGGAGTTTGAGCCCCGCCGGAGAACTGATGCCGATTTCATCTTTCTTGCGGCCAATCCACCCAAGGCGCGCCTGATCCGACCACAATTTCAGTTCCACCACGCGGCCGATGTACCCGTCTATTCCACATCCAGCATCTACACGGGTGCCCCGAACCCCGATCAGGACCAGGATCTGGAAGGGATCAAATTCCCTGATATACCCTGGCTGCTGATGAGTGAGGGCGACACTCCGCTATCAATGGAAAACCTGGCCAAAACCCTGCCTGGAAGCCAGGGTATCTACAGACGCCTGTACGCAATGGGTATCGACAGTTTCAAACTCCTCCCCCACCTGGGTCGCCTGCAATCCTCATCGCGTGAGACTATCGACGGCAAAACCGGCAATCTTTATCTCGACAGCATCCGCCAGGTACATCGTCAGCTGGTCTGGGCTGAGATGATCAAAGGCAGTCCACGAGCCATCGGCTATGCACCCCGGATGGCCACGCTGGCAGACGAGATGGAAGAACTTGAGGCAACAAAGCTGAACGTTGCTCCCGTCGAAACACCCCCCGAAACAGAACCGGAAACCGCCCCATCCAAGTCGGATCAGGCACAGATAAAAGCGGTTGAATAAGCGATGAGCCGATTTTTCCAACCGGGGAAAAAAGGCCATGATGCCGAGTCGCAGGCACAACGCTACCTTGAGCAGCAAGGCCTTCGTAGCCTGGAGCGAAATTACCGCTGCAAGCTGGGTGAAATCGACATCATCATGCAACAACAAGATACACTGGTCTTTGTTGAGGTCAGGTATCGAAAACAGAGTGCGTTCGGCTCTGCTGCTGAGAGCGTTACCACCACAAAACAGAGAAAGCTGATTCGGGCCGCTCAGCACTATCTCCAGACCCATCGGCTCTATGACACCCCCTGCCGATTTGACGTATTGGCTATCAGTGGAGAGCAGAGCGGACAGATTGACTGGATACCTAATGCATTTCAGCAGGAACTTGTTTGAATGAATCTGATCGAACACATCAACAGCACATACAGCGAGAGTGTCCAGGTACAGATGGATTCTTTGACCGCGCTGGTGCAACCAATAGCCAGCTGCGCCGAACTGATCGTTGGTCGACTACTCGAAGGGGGCAAGATTCTTACCTGTGGAAACGGGGGGTGTGCCGGCAATGCACAGCACTTTTCATCGATTATGCTAAACCGCTTTGAACGGGAAAGACCGGGCTTACCAGCCGTTGCCCTGACAACAGACTCATCGACCCTAACAGGTATTGCAAACGATTATGACTTTGATGAGATATTCGCAAAACAGGTCCGAACTCTGGGGCACCCGGGGGACCTGTTATTGGCATTCACAACCAGCGGCAACTCAGAAAACATCAATGCCGCTATTCAGGCCGCACACGAGCGCAAAATGTTGGTCATTGCCCTGAATGGGCGCGATGGGGGCAGGCTATCCAGTCTGCTGATGGAAGGTGATGAAGAGATCCGTATTCCAAGCGAGTCAACGGCCCGAATCCTTGAAGCCCATCTCCTCATCATCCACTGCTTGTGTGATTTAATAGACAAACAACTCCTTGGACATTAAAGGGAATAACGGAGAAACCCATGCGTAGAACACTACCACTAATCCTACTTGCCGCATTAAGTGTCAGCCTGCTACAGGGCTGTGCCACTGCTGTCGTTGGTGGCGCGGCCACCGGGGCCTCTGTCATCCACGACCGTCGTTCTGCAGGTACGGTACTGGATGATAAAACCATTACCATAAAAATAATGAATGAACTGCTCAAACACCCCGAACTGAGAGAACACAGCAGCATGAGCGCCAGCAGTTTCAATCATCTGGTTCTGTTGACAGGCCAGGCAGAGAGTGAAAGCTACCGCGCGCAATTTGAACAGATTGCAGCCCGCACACCGATGGTCAAACGCACCGTCAATGAAGTGCAGGTGGGGCCTAACGCAACACTGACTCAACAGAGCAAAGATAGCTGGATCACTTCCAAAGCGAAGGTTGAGTTGTTCAGTATCGATCTCCCAGGATTTGACCCGACCCGTGTGAAAGTGATTACCGAAATAGGCGTGGTCTACCTGATGGGCATGGTAACACCAGAGGAGTCAACAGCTGTGGTTGAGAAGATCCGTTATCTGGATGGCGTTAAAAAGGTAGTTAAGGTCTTTGAGTACCTCTGAAACTGCAACTGACAGCCCAATTACTGATGCCATAAGGAGCGCATTGGAAACCATTGTGGGTAATCAGGCGGTTTTGACCAAACCGGCGGACTGCTGGCCCTATGGCTACGATAACAGCCGCCGTCACGCGCTGCCTCATGCCGTGGTGTTTGCCACGACCCACGATCAGATCATGCAGATCGTACAGCTCTGTAATGTTCATCAGATCAACCTGATCGCCAGGGGAAAAGGTACCGGCACGACCGGTGCCACAGTGCCAGACAGGGGTGGCATTGTGCTGTCACTTGAGCGAATGAACCGCATCGTTGAAATTGATCCGGCCAATCGCATCGCCAGAGTTGAACCCGGCGTTACTAATCTGGAGCTGCAACAGGCACTCAAACTCCATGGCTTTTTCTGGCCACCCGACCCTACAAGCGCCGCCGTCTGCACTATAGGGGGCAATCTGGCTTACAATTCGGCCGGTCCCCGCGCGGTTAAATACAATACCCCCCGGGAGAATACACTCGGATTACGGGCCGTCACCGGTGCCGGAGAAGAGATCAAGACCGGCGTCAGCACGACAAAAGGGGTGGTAGGTTATGACCTTACCCGGCTACTGATCGGCTCTGAAGGAACACTGGCCATCATTACAGAAGCGACGTTAAAGCTGACACCGCTTCCCGAAGCCAAGGCAACCTTTCAGGCAACCTACAAAGACATGCACACCGCCGCACGGGCCGTCTCTGCCATCATGGCTCAACCGATTACGCCTTGCGCCCTGGAGTTTATGGATGGCACAGCCATCGATATGGTACGCGGCTACTCTGACCTTGATCTTCCAGACAACGCAGGCGCTTTACTCATGATCGAAGTGGATGGCCCTCAACACGGACTGGCTGAATCCACTGCCGCTGTAATTGCCGCCGCAAAGGTGGATGGGGTTGTTTCAGTCGAGACAGCAGAGACAGAGGAAGATATAGAAAAACTCTGGCGAACCCGCAAGGCCCTCTCTCCCGCGCTAAGAAATATCGCTCCAAAAAAGATCAACGAAGATGTGGTGGTTCCCGTCTCCCGTATCCCTGATCTCATTTCCGGGCTCGAAACGCTCTCGCAGCGATTTGAGATCCAGATTGTAAACTTTGGCCATGCCGGCAACGGCAACATCCATGTCAATCTGCTTACCGACCCTGACGATTCCGCCATGATGGAACGGGCCCATGACTGCCTGGATGAGACCTTTAATCTGGTTCTTGAACTGGGCGGCACCCTCTCTGGTGAGCATGGCGTTGGGCTGGAGAAGCGGGATTATGTGGATCGGGAGATTGAACCGGCCACCCTGAGACTGATGAACGCCATCAGAAGGCAGTTCGACCCTCAGGGCATTCTCAATCCGGGCAAAGCTCTACCAGAGGATGCCGCCTGAACACCTTACTGAAAACAGCGTTCTTGGCTGTTTCGTTGACCCTGTCCACTTGGGTCACTGCCACTCAGACTGTTGTGAACAGCATTTCCACACAAGACCTTTCAGAGTGGGATGAGCATAGTTTTAAGGGTAAAACCAACTATAGGGCCACCCAACTAAATGGCACCCCGGTCATTCACGCCATCAGCAAAGGCACAGCCTCCGGTCTGTTCAAAAAGATCCGTATAGATCTCAATGAAACACCCTATCTCAACTGGCAATGGCAACTCGAAAAAAGACTACACAAGCTGGATGAGAGAAGTAAAGCCGGTGATGATTACAGCGCCCGGGTTTATGTGATACGTGAAGGTGGACTACTGCCCTGGCGCACCAAGGCACTAAACTATGTCTGGTCAAGTAACGAACCGGTTGGATCAGTCTGGCCCAACGCCTTTACTGATCGCTCACAGATGATCGCAGTACGCTCATTTGAGGACAAAGCCGGCGTGATGTATCAGGAAAAGCGCAATATCAAAGCTGATTTTCAGCGGCTTTTTGGCGAAAATGTTCGCTATGTTGATGTGGTGGCAATCATGACCGATACTGATAACTCCGGTCTAGAGGCAAGCGCCTTCTATGGCGAACTCTATTTTACCCGGTAAGCACCCACAGCGACTGGCTGGTGGATGAGTAGCTTTTTCTGGTAGTATTTTTACGATCTGTCAGTAAACGGTGTCTCTTGATTCCATCTCTGTGTAACCACCTAAAATCACCGTATTAAAAAAACGAATACGGTTCTAATTGTTCCACCTGCGTCAGTGATATCAATGGGCTGATCTGAACAGCATACTCAAATACCGAACAAAGCATCCGTACTTTCTCGACTACGCCTCACCCCCTCAAATGCCTGATTTGAGTAATTGCTGAGTCATTTATCCCTAGCCATACATATAGATATCGAGTAGCAGATACGCAACAAGAATAATGGAAATCCAGAGCACCATACTCCCTGTCGGCCAACTTTCAGATAGATGGTATTTTGCAATAGAGGATTGAGAAAATGAATGACGAACGGATTGCATGGGCGCAATCAAAGCTGTCATCAAAGACTCTCTCGCTTCTCGAAAAACGACCAATCCCCGATAAATACCTGCTGGCAGAAACTTCCGATAGAACCACTCCACATCCAGATTGGTTGAATGTAATTCAGGTGGATAAAGCCCTTTTTTGTTCAACCAGACAAATGCCAGTGCCGAGAAGAAGAGCAGTTGCAACTGAGTCAGGACATGGGTCATGTCATAGGGCCAGTACTCAACCTCCCATGGCAATAACGCATAAAGATATTGCGGCTGAGAACCGATAAATATACAAAGTACGGCGGCCAACCCCATGGCAATCAACATGTTTAGGGGTGCCTCTTTTGGGCGAAGACCGGAATCATGGGCAAAGAAAGCAAAGTACGGAATCTTGATGCCCGCATGGTGAAATACGCCGGCCGAGGCAAACAGCATGAACAGCCATAAATAGCTGTACTCTTCTTGTACCAGTGCGGTCATCACCATCGACTTGCTGACAAAGCCACTGAACAGGGGAAATGCGGAGATCGACAACGCACCGACAATACAGAGCACGGTGGTTTTGGGCATGGTTTTGTAGAGACCACCCAGGTTTGAGCCGTTAATATGACCCACGCGATGGAGTACCGCACCCATCGTCATAAACAACAACCCCTTAAAGATCACGTCGCTAAAGGCGTGAGCAACAGCACCATTCAGCGCTAATGCGGTGCCAATACCTACACCTGTCACCATAAACCCGACCTGGTTTATCAAACTGTAGGCCAACACCTTCCTCAGATCATTCTCAATCACGGCATAGAAAATCGGGAAACAGGCCATGGTGACGCCGACATACACCAGGATCTCTTCTCCAGCAAAACCGCGCGCCAGAGCATAGACCGCCACCTTGGTGGTAAAGGCCGACATGAACACTGTGCCCGTGGCTGTTGCCTCTGGATAACCATCGGTAAGCCAGCCATGCAGAAAAGGAAACGCACTTTTGATACCAAAAGCGATAAGAATCAACCAGCTCGCAAGACCATTCAGACCAATGTGTTCAAACGCTAACGACCCTGTTTCATGGAAGTACATCAGCGCCCCGGCCAGCAGGAAGACGCCTGACAATACCTGAAAGATCAGGTACCGCATGCTGGCTCCGATAGCACGTTCTGTACCACGAGCCCAGATAAACACGGCCGAACTGACTGCGAGCAATTCCCAGAAAATAAACAGCGTTATCAGATCACCGGCAAACACCGCACCTATCGCACTGCCCGCATAGATCAGGCCAGCAACCTCCTGCTTCGTATCGTTTACCTGCAATGCATAAATGGTTGCGATGAGACTCGCCAGACAGAACAGGTAAGAAAACAGCAGGCTAAGCTTATCCACACGCATCAATGTCAGCTCAACATTGAGTAAAGACAGGGTGGTTAAAAGTCCCGCTTCAACATTCCAGATGATATGCGCCGCCGCAAGCATGGGCGTCACTAACAGAATCGCTTTTCTTACGGTTCCCCGGGTAACCAGAACGAACAGTGCGGCGACAAAAAAGAGTACAAATGGAGGCAACTCACTCATCGTAATAATCTTCCTTGCGCATCACTATCTTACGCATCCACTTGGCTACAACAACCAGCAAGACACAGGCAACAAAGCCATAGAATGCATAGAAACCAGGAATCTTCTCCCATGCCATCTCGATATGACGATGAACGAACAAATCGACAATAACCAGGAGCAGGCAAATGGCGTAGAACCCTTTCAGCAGTCGATCGACGTTTTTCGGTTTATCAAAAATATGAGTATTTTCAGTATTGTCCGACATCTCAACTCCCCCCGGCAGCCATAGCGGCTAACTTGTACAAGGGATCCGGATAGAAAAACAGTAACAGGCAGACAGCCGATGTAATCAGCATAGCCAGTAATATCGGCTTCGGCGCTTCATTATATTCAGAGTAGGCCTTTCCACCTGCCGGCTTGCTGAAAAAAGCCCGAATCGGTATCGGTAACAGATAGGCAATATTCAACAGGGAACTGAACATCAGAACGGCGAGCAACAATAACTGCCCCGTTTCAACTGCACCCAGGCCAAGATACCATTTACTCCACATACCGCCGAAAGGAGGCAGGCCAATAATACTCATGGCACCGATAAAGAATGCGCCAAAGGTAATCGGCATGGCGCGTCCCAATCCATCAAGTTCACTGACCAGTTTCTTATGCGTGGTCACATAGATGGCTCCGGCGGCGAAGAACAGCGTGATCTTCGCAAACGCATGCATCGCAATATGCATCGAGCCACCAATCAGGCCCGATTTGCTCGCCAACATGGCACCCAGCGCAATATAGCTCAACTGACTGACCGTAGAATAAGCCAACCGGGCTTTGAGATTATCCTTACCCATGGCGACCAGCGAGGAGAGCAGAATAGTCGCGGCGGCCGCCCAGATCAGCACCCCCGTGACATCGTTACTCAGAATATAATCACTGCCAAAGATATAGAGCGTCACTTTCAGCAGTGTAAACACACCGGCTTTAACAACGGCTACGGCATGCAGCAAGGCACTGACGGGTGTGGGCGCCACCATGGCCGCAGGTAACCAGCGATGGAACGGCATCAAGGCCGCCTTACCAATACCAAAGAGGAACAGCGCGTAGAGCAGGCCCGCCCAGGCAGGATCAAACTTGCCAGCCAGTACGCCACCCTCCTGGAACGTCACGCTACCAGACACAAACCAGGTTACCAGGATCGCCAGCAGGAAGAGACCAATGGAGGTACCGAGAAGTATACCAAGATAGACACGTCCACCCTGTCTGGCCTCTGCATTCCCGGCATGAGTAACCAGAGGATAGGTTGACAGGGTCAGCAGTTCGTAAAATAGAAACAGGGTAAAAAGGTTGTCCGAGAACGCAATACCCAGAGTGCAGGAGATCGCCACTGCAAAGGCCGCAAAAAATCGGGTCTGATTCTTCTCGTTGTGCTTGCGCATGTAGCCAATGGCATAAATGGATGTCACCACCCAGAGCAATCCCGCCACCAGCGCAAATATCATCCCGAGTGCTTCCAGACGGAACGCTATCGTCACTCCAGGAATGGGTTCACCCAGCAGGAACGAAAATGTTTCTCCCGCAAAAAAGCGATTGGCCATGACCAAAACGAGAATGGCAACCAGCACCCCGGTCACTAGCGTGACCCCTTCCCGCACATTGGCGTTACGCCGAGTGGCAACAATTCCCACTGCGCCGATCAGCGGCAACAGGAAGGTAACAATAAGCAGTGCCGATGGACTCATTTAAACACCACCCCGAGCGCCTGCGCCGCCTGCTCTGCAACCCCAACGGTCAGTTCTGTATTTAACCCAAAGTAGATGTTGGCTAAAACCAGCACCCAGGTAGGCGCCAGTAACAGCAAAGGCGCCTCTTTCACATCCTTAATCTCGTCCGTTGCCGGCTTGAAATAGAGGGCTTCAATGATTTTACCCACATACACCACAGCAAGCAGTGAACCGATAAGAATGACAGCCACCAGCACCCAGGCATTCTGCTCCAATGCGGCCAGAACCAGATACCATTTACTGATGAAACCAGCTGTACCTGGCACCCCCACCAAACTCAGACCAGCAATAACAATAGCACCAAATGTCCAGGGCATCTGGCGTCCTAATCCGTGGATGGTGTCCATGCGGCACGCACCGATGCGATAAATAATCGCACCAATTGCCATAAACAACGCACCCTTCATCAGCGCGTGATTGAACAGGTGAACAATAGAAGCCGTCACACCCATGGCAGAGGCTAATCCGATACCCAGAGCCATGTAACCAATTTGCGCCACACTGGAATAAGCGAGCAATCGCTTGATATCCATCTGGTAAATGGCATAGACCGAAGCGCTGAGTATGGCCGCAAGACCTGAGAGCATGAACAATTCGTTAGTAGGTGTGGCAATCACAAAGTCAAATGGAAAGACGGTGAATAAAATCCGCAGCATGACATAAAGCGCCACCTTAGTCGCTGTCGCCGCCAGGAACACACTGATAACAGTAGGTGCATAGGTATAGGCATTGGGCAACCAGAGATGCAGAGGAAACATCGCCAGCTTCAATGCAAAGCCTATCATTATGAATGCAAAACCTGTATGCACTGTTTTCAGACCGGTTACATCAGGTAAACGCTGCGCCAGATCCATCATATTCAGAGTGCCCGTCACCGAATAGATCAGACCCACACCAATCAAGAAGAAGGTGGCACCCAGAGTTCCCATGATCAGGTACTGATAGGCCGAAGTCAGTGCCTGGCGTTTTCGTCCAAGACTAATAAGGGCGTATGAGGAGAGCGAAGATATCTCCAGAAAAACGAACACATTGAAAATATCGCCAGTCTGCGTAATACCGAGCAAACCGGCAAAACAGAGCAGGAAGGCACTATAAAATAGCGACAATTTGCCAGCAGGTATCTCTTTTTCAGCACTCAGCAGGGCATAGGGTACAGTGACAGCAGCAATACCCGAAATAATCAGGGCGACCAAAGCATTCAATGCATCGATACGATATTCGATACCCCAAGGTGGCGCCCAGCCACCCAGCTCATAGCTGATCAAGCCGTTACCGACAACCGCAGACAGCTGAACGCCTGCAAGGACAAGACAGGTGGCAGTTACCAGAAGCGTCAGCAGCCAGGCCATCCGGCCACGTGGCAGAACCGCCACAATAGGTGCTGCCAGGAGAGGGATAACAACAAGCAGTAGACTTAAATGACCTTGCATCATAGTGAATGATCACACTCGTGGATTTCGTCTTCCTCTATGGTGCCGTAGGATTCTTTGATTCGAACGACCAGCGCCAGTCCGAGCGCCGTTGTGGCAACACCAACAACGATTGCTGTAAGGATTAACACGTGAGGCAAGGGATTGGAGTAAAGCACAACGCCCTCGGTGGTAATGGGTGCCGCGCCTCCTGTGACTGTACCAATACTAATGTAGAGCAAAAAAACAGATACCTGAAAAATATTCAGTCCAACTATTTTCTTAACGAGGTTACCCTTGCTGATGACAGTATAGAAACCAAGCATCATCAAAATGATAACAATCCAATAGTTGTAGTGGCCTATTATAAAATCCACTAGGTCCTACCTCTGCCTGCAAAAGCAAAAAAGATAATCAGCATAATGGAGAAAACAGTAATACCTACACCGAGCTCCACCAGCAAAATCCCCAGATGTTGTCCGGCAATCTGATTGCTGGCCAACACCGTGTAGTTAAGGTAATTGCCGCCGAGTAATAGCGAAACAAGGCCAACCCCACCATAGATAAGCACACCCAAGCTGGCGAGCAATCTTAGAATAAACGACGGGATCACTTGCTCCGCCGCATCAAGTCCAAATACCAGCGCGTAAAGGATGATGGCTGCGCTCATTATGACGCCTGCCTGAAAACCACCACCTGGACCAAAATCACCATGAAACTGCACATACAACGCAAAAACGATGATCAACGGGATCAAGATCTTGGAAACAACTCTGAGGATAAGATTATTCATCGTCATCCTCCCCTTTCTGGCCAGCCAAATCCGTTTTTCTCCGCCGGCCACCAATCAGCAGCAACACCGCGATACCCGCAGTAAAGATAACGACCACTTCCCCCAGGGTATCAAAGCCGCGATAGCTCGCCAAAACGGCCGTCACCATATTCGGCACGCCCGTATCTTCCATAGATTTCTCTATGTAGTAGGGGGCCACATGTTTCTGAGAAGGCGCATTCAAATCACCAAATGCAGGAATATCCAAGGTGCCATAGACTAAGGTTGCCCCGGTTACAATAACAACCGCCAAAGGCAACCAGGGGGGATGTCCTCCGGGATACTTCTCCTTCCGGTCCTTAGTCAACGCTATGGTCCCCAGCATCAGCACAGTGGAAATTCCGGCGCCGACTGCAGCCTCGGTAAAGGCCACATCCACCGCATCCATACCGATAAACATCACAGCAGACAGAAAACTGAATATCCCGAAAAGCATGACAATGGCAAACAGGTTGGTCATACGGACAATTGCCACCGCAGTAATCGTAAGGAAAGCCAGCATGGTTACATCGACAATTACGTCAATCAAGATTTTCCCCCGGTAGCAGCCACATCCAGTTTCGGTTTAAGACCACCCTGCATTGCGGCATTCGCCAACACGTGTGAAGCCGTGGGACTGGTAAAAAAGAGAAACAGAAAAATCATCGCCAGCTTTAGCGTCGCCAGAGTAAATCCAGCCTGCAGAACTAATCCTGACAGGATCAACAGGGCACACAGGGTATCAGTAATACCTGTGGCATGCTGACGGGTGTAGAAATCCGGAAAACGATGAATACCGATAGCACCGATAACACCTATTACACCCCCGGCGCCCAGGCAGAGCCAACTGAGAATATCGACAATCAGCACTGATCCACCTCAGATGTTTTGCTCTCTTCTTTTCCAGATGAGTGAAAATCACCATGAGCGACGAGTTTTAGCACCGCCACTACGCCAATAAAATTGATTAATGCGTAAACCAGCGCGATATCCAGTAAGTCCATTCGTCCGCTCAGGAATGAAAGCACTGCTATAAACAGAACCGTTTTAGTACCGAACATATTGGCCGCAGCAATGCGGTCATAGACGGTGGGACCCATGAGCGCTCGCGCCAGTGCCAGCGCCATAGTGACAAGTATCGCCAGAGAGACCGCGATGAACATCAGATTACCCTCTGATAACATAGTTTAGCGCCCTTCCTGCCTCACGGAATAATCCGGAATGGCATTTGCCATTTTTCCTGTTGCCAACTCATCAGCCGTTTCTTTGGCCAAGGCATGAACAAGGATCGTGTCTTTGTCCAAATTCACACTCACAGTGCCTGGCGTTAGAGTAATTGAATTGGCATAGATAACACGCCCGAGATCTGTTTTCTGCGGCAACGGTAACTCTATCATTTGGGGGCTGATCGGATTACTGCCCGGTGACACAATCCGCTTTATCACGTCGATATTCGCACTGACTATTTCGCGCATAATGTAGACGATGAAAGCGGGCATATGTGGAGAAAGGTGAATGGGGTAACTTTCATGATCGATCACATTCATGCGCTTCATCAAAAAAATCGTCAGCACAACAGAAGCTAATCCCAATCCAAGCAAAAGCAGCCCGTAATGCCCTGATAATAGGAACCAGAACAGGAAGAGAAGTACGCCATATTTAAAAGCCATTATCAAATCTCAGGTGCCTTTGGTTCCACTTAAACATGCAAGCGGAGTAAGTTACCGTTTATCCTAAAGAGCGTCAACAGTAGGGATAATTGTTCAGTCCAATCCTGAAATCGCTTTGACCCACGCCCACTTCATTGTGCTATAGCACACCGGTTCCGTTCCTGCCAGTAGCTCATCAATCACTTAGCGTGGTCAGAACCAGAGCTAACAGCCTATTCAGAAGTTACCTATAAAAATTAAAAGACTAAGTTCATCATGATAATCATGACGACCAGGAAGAGTAGCGTCATGATACCACCCGCACGCAAAAAGTCAGGCACACGATAACCAGCAGGCCCCATTATCAGTGCGTTCACTTGATGGGTAGGGATGAGGAAGGAGTTTGAAGTTGCAATAGCTACAGTCAAGGCAAATACTGCCGGATCGGCACCCACACCGATAGCTATATTCACTGCAAGAGGAACTAACAGTACGGTCGCACCCACATTGGACATCACCAGGGTAAAGAAGGTTGCCAGAATCGCGACTGCAGTCTGAATCACCCAGATAGGCATATCACCCACCACTGCAATCGTCTGCTCAGCAATCCATTTGGCCGTACCGCTGGTTTCTACCGCCAATCCAAGCGGAATCAAACTGGCAAGGAGAAAAACGGTTTTCCAGGAGACAGCCGTATAGGCTTCTTCAATCTTTAATACACCAGAGAGCACCATACCAATTGCCCCCGTCAGCAAGGCAATTGAAAGCCGAATATCAGTAAACAGTACCATCACCAGCGCAATACTGAAGAATAATCCTGCCCAGCCTACTTTTTGAGGGCGCGTCTCTTCATGGGGATACTCTGTAGTCACTACGACAAAGTTGCGATCTGATTCCAGCCGCACCAGGGATTCCCATGTGGTGTGTACCACCAGGGTATCACCCGCTTTTAATGGCAGATCACGAATATGATCCCCCTCTTCCAGCGTCTCGCCGTCCCGATGCAGGGCAACCATGGAGAGACCATAGGTCTTTCTCAGCCAGACATCGCGGGCACTCTTACCAATCAACTGCGATCCTGGTGGCACAACGATTTCAGCAATACCGGCCTTGGTAGAGGCCAGTGATTCAGCAAATGATTTCAGTCCATTGCGTAGCCGCAGACCAAAGGCTTCAACAAAACTGGCCAGGCATTTAGGTGAGGCCAGGACACCCAGCACCATGCCGCCTTCAATAGTGAAATCACGCGCCAGATCACCACGACCAATGCGGACCCGGCCATCAGAGCCCTTGGTCGCAATCATTCGAACCCGATAATCGGTCTCAACGTCATCCAGTTTTTTACCCACCAGATCACTTTCCGGTGGTACGACAACTTCAAACAGTGCGTAATCGATATCGTAGATACGACGGAAGTACTCCATGGAGTTCGTTCCGGTGGTGCCGTTTTCACTGCTACCACCCGGTAGAACAAAACGACCGGCCACCACAAAATAGATAATGCCTGTTGCTACCAACGCCACACCGACAGGCGTTACGGAAAACAGGGACCAGACATCCATCTGCTGGCCATCAGGCAAGGCACGATTGGAGGTAAGAATCAGATCATTGAGCAAAATCAGCGGTGAAGAGCCGACCATAGTTACAGTACCACCGAGAATGGCACAGAAACCCATTGGCATTAGCAGGCGCGACATGGGCAGGCCCGAGCGGGCCGATATACGACTGACAACCGGCAGAAACAAGGCCGCCGCTCCCACGTTCTGCATGAATGAGGATATGAAGGCTACGGTACCGGAGATAATGGGGATAATGCGCTTTTCCGTACTACCACCCACATCCAGAATAAAGGCAGCCACCTTGCTCATCAATCCGGTTTTATCTAGGCCGGCACCAATAATCATCACGGCAATAATGGAAACAACAGCGTTACTTGAAAAACCGTCAAACAGGTGATCGGTGGAGACCAACCCCTCTGTTAAGCCCATCATGGGGGCAAACAAGCTAGTCAGCCCAAGCAATACCATGACGGTCATAGCCGCCACATCGACACCCACTACCTCAAAAGCAAAGAGATATATAGTGAGCACCAGCAGTGCGGAGACCCAGGCAATTTGAATGGTAGGCACTACACTCGCCACCCACACCGCCAGCAATACAAAAACGACACCCGCTACTATCTTTTTGATATTCAGCGTGGCCGTCTCCTTCTTCTCCAAAGTGATCGAAGACTCCATTAACTGTTATACCCCAAGTACACTATTTTAATATTTTGAAGCCCTGTCACTCAGAATACCGGTAAGTTTGAGCACAGGACTGGTTGACCTACATGGGTCATTTGGCCGGTCGCCGTCAGGGTTAATCACCGAAACACTTGTTTGAAAGCAGGCCTGAACGTCATTAGATCAAAGGCGTCGCCATTAACAATTCAGACAACACTCTTTAAAAATACCATCTAGAGACAGCTTCAAACGTCTCGCGGATAACTGCATGATCACATGAATAATGACCTTTCAATCCAGACAAGGCGGGCACAAAAGTATATCAGCCAAGTCTAATGAATATCAAGGTGGCACTGAAACCTCAATCAGTGATCACAGAACAAGGTGGCACTGAAACCTCAATCAGTGATCACAGAACAAGGTGGCACTGAAACCTCAATCAGTGATCACAGAACAGAGACCAGCAGCTCAAAAAGGCGTACCTCCAACACTTTTACGACCTGAGCCATAGAGCGGTTACCCCCCTGCACATTGCAATTCCCTATGCACAAACCCATACTGACCAGCCTACACAAATGGTGTATAGGCTGATAAAAACACCAAATAACATAATAATCCCTTATGGATAAGGAAAATAATTGTTACTTCTCCTTAAGGTACTCCACTGTCAGAATTACTGGTAATTGGAAAAGAAGTTTCTAAATTCAGGGGTTTAACATGTCCAAACAACATCCGATCGTTGCCGTAACTGGCTCATCCGGCGCGGGAACCTCCACCGTCAAGCGCGCCTTTGAACACATATTCTACCGCGACGGTGTCACCCCCGCGATTATCGAAGGTGATAGTTTTCATCGCTATGACCGCGTGGCGATGCGTGAAGCCGTGGCAGAAGCCTCCAAGAAAGGAAATAACCTGAGTCATTTCGGACCGGATTCCAATCTGTTTGGCGAATTGGAAAACCTGTTCAAAGCCTACAGCGAGAATGGCACGGGCAAAAAACGCTACTATCTACACAGCGAGGAAGAGGCCATTGAGCATAATGATCGGCTGGGTACAAAATTGGCTCCTGGACAATTTACTCCCTGGGAGGACATCCCCGGCGAAACTGACCTGCTGTTCTATGAGGGTCTGCATGGCGGCGTAGTCACCGAAGATGCCAACGTAGCCCAGTTCGTCGATTTGCTGATTGGCGTTGTACCTATCGTCAACCTGGAGTGGATTCAGAAAATTCATCGTGATAATGCAGAACGCGGCTACTCCGCCGAGGCTATTGTTGACACCATCCTGCGACGTATGCCGGACTACATCAATTACATAACGCCGCAGTTCTCACGCACTGACATCAACTTCCAACGCGTATCCACAGTGGATACATCAAACCCCTTCATTGCCCGCGACATTCCAAGTCCTGATGAGAGTTTTGTGGTGATCCGTTTTAGAGATCCTAAAAAGTTTAATATCGACTTCCCTTATCTGCTCTCCATGCTGCATGACTCCTTTATGTCACGCCGCAACGTCCTCGTGGTACCGGGCGGCAAAATGGGCCTGGCAATGGAAATTATCCTGACACCAATTATTGAAAAAATGATGGATGATCGTGTTGTCTGATCATTAATTTCAAGCATAAAAAATGCCGCATTAAGCGGCATTTTTTATGCTTGAAAAAGAGGCTACTGTGTCTGAGCCGGAAGTGGAATAGTCTTGCCATTGACACTTAATAGCCCACCCGAAAGCTTGGCATTGGTCATAATTGCATCACCCTCTTTAACCAGCAGCTCCTGGCCCAACAACACGACGAGCTGACGCTCTACCAACGTGGAAGACATTTCCGTCAGCTGCTCTGCAGTAGGCATTTCGCTATCCGGATCCATCAAGCGCCGCTGTTCGAGCTGGCGTAACAGATCGGCCTGAATCTTCTGCTGCATGAGCATACGGAACAGTTTTTCCGGTACCTGAATCGACGCATCACCTGCCAGCTTGTTTAAAACAGCTGGCACATTGGTAATCTCTTTCCACTCCAATCCCTGTGCCTGAAGCGACAGCTTACCCTCGATCAGACCATCAGGTGTCTTCACAGACAATTCATCAATAGTGATTATCGGATCACCCTTTAGCAGGCCGGGAGCATTGCCCATCAGCACACTCAGCAGCGCCATACCCTTTCGTTCATCCGATAATTGCTGGGCATTGATCTCTTCCACCGACTCCTGAATCTTTAGCAGAACCGCCGCAGGCAGATTACCAAAGCCTAATTTGAGAACCGCAGGCCCATAGACCTGGTCATCCACTTGAACTTTATTCAGTCGATAACGGACAAAGGCAGAAACTGACTCAGCCTGTGCGCTACTCTCGGCATCAATCCCTAACCGATCCAGTTCTACACGAGTACCACTTTCACGATCTTGCACCGCAATACGTTCGACCGTGAATGCGCCACCACCCAACATCAAGCCAGAGACCCCTTTGCTTGAACGGGAGCTTAACTTTACTCCGTGAATTTCCAGGAGCTTCCGGGTATCTTCCGACAGGATTAAGACGGGAAGCGTAAAGTCCGCCGCTATCGCTTCACGTGCGGCATCAAAACGCACCTCACCATCCATCCCTTCAAACCGGACAGCCGGACGATCATCTTGCGCATCAAGTTCTGCAGCTGGCAGCTTAATCCGCGTGATACCCTGCCCACTAATATCAATTAACGTCTTTATTTCTGCTTGATAGTCTTCAGGAAGGATCGCCTCACCTTCACTCTTTATCTCACTTTGAATCAAGGCCAATGCCAACCCATCCCCGGTCAACGGACCATGATCAATCTGGCTTAACAGGCTGAACTCGAACGCTTCAGCTTCAGCACGATCCGGGCCAGCAGGGAGATTAACCCGGAAGCGGGTCTGCGCCTCAGCACCAAACCAGTTTCGCTGGTAGGTTTGGGAAACCGTCTCTAACCCCCCCTTGCTGAACTGCCCCATCAATCCCTGATAATACGTTTCAGCCTGATAGCCAATAATGCCTGGCGCCGCTAAAACAAGGGCACCCAGCAGAATAAACAGGACTACAAAACGCTTCATAAGAATCCTCTCTTTTCAGATCTTTTAGTTATTGCTATCCAGCAAAGAAACACCGAGTCACCTTGCCACTGCAGGCATAGTAACAGCAGTTGCACAGGCTGTGATCGACGATTCGATGAAAGGGTGGAAAATGATGAACCGATCACTCAAATTCAGTGCACTTTAAGAGTGGTTAGCCGGCAGCCAGTCCATTCTCAAGCTTTAACGCCTGATTGATCACCTGAAGAATACTTTCAACATCCAAACCAGCTTCTTCCCACTGCTGGGCAGGGGTAGCATGCTCGATAAAGTGATCGGGAAGCCCTAAATTAATGGCCCGCGCCGAATGCTGTATTGCAGCCAGATACTCATTAACAGCAGAGCCTGCCCCGCCCTGTACGACATTCTCTTCCAATGTCACTAACAGGCTGTGTTTATTGGCCAGCTCCTGAATTAATGCCTCATCCAGCGGCTTTACAAAACGCATATTGGCTACTGTAGCGTCCACCCGCTCGGCAACCTCCAGTGCATTATCCAGCAAGCTACCAAAGGCCAGTATGGCGATCCCCTTGCCCTGACGTCGGATCTCTCCTTTACCTAAGGGCAACATCTCCAGGTCATCCGAGACAGCGGCACCACACCCCGAGCCCCGGGGATAGCGAACCAACGACGGTCCCTCATAGTGATAGGCGGTCTGCAGCAGTTTGCGGCATTCATTCTCGTCTGACGGGGCAATTACCACCATGTTGGGAATACAGCGGGCATAACTCAAATCAAAACTGCCGGCGTGGGTCGCACCATCGGCGCCCACCTGACCCGCCCGATCAACGGCAAAGGTCACATCCAGGTTCTGTAACGCCACATCATGTATCAACTGATCATAAGCACGCTGCAGGAAGGTGGAGTAGATCGCCACTACGGGCTTCACACCATCACAAGCCAGGCCAGCCGCAAAAGTGACGGCATGCTGCTCGGCAATACCTACATCGTAATAGCGATCAGGATACTGCTTGGCGTAGGACTCCATACCGGATCCGGCGCACATCGCCGGGGTGATCGCAACCAAACGCTTATCAACTGCAGCCGCATCACATAACCAACGGCCAAAGATCTCTGTATAGCTGGGGGTGGAAGCACTCTTCTTATCCATTTTGCCGGTCTTGGGATCAAACGGTGTTACACCGTGATAGACCCTTGGATCACCTTCTGCCGGTTCATAACCACGCCCCTTCTGGGTCACAACATGCAGTAAGCGCGGACCGTGCATCCGCTTCATATTCTGCAACGTAGCCGTCAGTGTCTCCAAGTCATGCCCGTCGATTGGGCCGATGTAATTGAAGCCCAACTCTTCGAACAGGGTACCGGGCATCACCATTCCCTTCATATGCTCTTCCCAGCGACCAACCAGATCCGAGATATGAGGGAGATTACTCAGGGCTGACTTACCGCCTTCTCTTACCCGGGTGTAGAGCTTGCTGGAGAGCAGGCGAGCCAGATGATTGCGAAATGCACCAACCGGGTCCGAAATGGACATATCGTTGTCATTCAAAACCACCAGCATATCGAGATCGAGCGCACCGGCATGATTCATCGCTTCAAATGCCATACCGGCACCCATAGCCGCATCACCAATGACCGCTACCACCTCGCGCTTTACACCCAGCCGCTTAGCCGCTGCTGCCATACCCAGCGCCGCACCAATAGAAGTACTGGAGTGACCCGTACCAAAGGTGTCATATTCACTCTCATCACGACGCGGAAAACCTGAAATACCGTCCAGCTGACGCAAACCATGCATGCGATCACGACGACCGGTGAGAATTTTGTGGGGATACGCCTGATGCCCAACATCCCAGAGCAGACGATCTTCAGGGGTGTTCAGGACATAGTGAAGCGCAATGGTGAGCTCTACAACGCCTAGACCGGCCGCCAGGTGGCCGCCTGTGCGAGAGACCGAATCGATCAGGAAGTTGCGCAGCTCATCAGCCAGGGCAGGCAACCGCTCGGCGGGCAACAACCGTAGATCCTTGGGGCTTTCAATACTATTTAATAGCTTGAACTGACCCGTTGACCCTGTTTCGCTGCTCTGTTGCCGCTCTGACATACCTGTTTCCGTTCTCTCTATCTGGATGCCCAGCAGTCATTCTAAAGGATAGCTGCCCTGGAATATCCACCCTCTGTCGATGGAAGTTACACCCAAAATCTACTGAATTAACCGCGCATATAAGGCGAAACAGAGCATTTTAGCCTAACTGCAGTAGACAAGTCCCTATCTAATTTTCTTAATCTCCGCCAAACCATCGCCCAGAAGATAGTCGTGAAACGTCTTGGCAGAGGGAGAAAGTCGCTTGCCACGGCGATGCACCATGAACCACTTCTTCAACAACGGAAACCCTGCCACATCCAGGGTTACCAAGCGCCGGGTCTCCAGTTCCAGCTCAATGGTATGAGCTGAAACCACCGCCAATCCGAGCCCAGCCCTGACGGCTTGCTTGATTGCTTCACCACCATTCAGTTCCATGCCACAGATCAGTTCAAGCTCCTTATCCTGAAAGAAACGCTCTAATGCCAGACGGGTACCAGACCCAGCCTCGCGCATCAAAAAGGTCTCTTCGGCCAACTTTTTCAGCGGAATCGATTTCTGGTTCACCAGCGGATGATCAGGAGGCGCAATCACCACCAACGGGTTATCCATGAACTCTTCAGACTCCAGATCAAGCACTGCGGGCGGTTGTCCCATGAGCACCAGATCCTTCTCATTCTGCTCCAGCATGCGCATCAGTTCTTTACGATTATTCACAGAAAGACTAAGCCTCACACCAGGATACCGACGGGAAAATGCCCCCAGCGCTCGAGGTGCAAAATAGTTAACCGTACTGGCAACTGCAATATCAAGACGCCCCCTGCTCAGCCCCTTTTGAGCCTCCATTACCTCTTCCATCTCTTCCAATTGACGGAAGATCGCCTTGCCGTAGCTATGCAACTCACGGCCAGCCGCTGTCAGGTGTATTTTCTTACCCAGCTTTTCAAATAAGGGGAGTCCAACGTTCTCTTCTAACTGTTTGATTTGCATAGAGACTGCTGGCTGACTAAGATAGAGCTCGTCCGCAGCTCTTGTGAAGCTTAAATGGGTGGCTACAGCCTCGAATACTTTTAGCTGGCGAATGGTGAAATTCATAACACTACTTCCCCTATCTTGTTATAAGCCTTACCTTATCACAACAATCAGAAACTTTTAGTTTTATTTATAGTGGGTGATAGCTATAGTCACCCTACCTCCTGTAGGGAAAAACGCATATTTGCACGTTGCACTGCAAGCAAACAAGCCAAACATAATATTTATACTTAGTAGAGTAGTGAGGTAACACAGATGGCCCTTGACCAAACCAGTCGCTATGCCGACCTGAGTCTCAACGAAGACAAGCTGATCGCTGACGGCAACCATATTCTGGTTGCCTATACCATGGAGCCGGCTGCAGGCTATGGCTACCTTTCTACTGCAGCACACTTTGCAGCAGAATCATCAACCGGCACCAACGTCGAAGTCTCCACCACGGATGACTTCACCAAGGGCGTTGATGCACTGGTCTACGAGATCGATGAAGCCCGCGGCATCATGAAGATCGCCTACCCGAATGATCTGTTTGATCGCAACGTGATCGACGGCCGCATCATGCTGGTCTCTTTCCTTACCCTCTGCATTGGTAACAACCAAGGCATGGGTGATGTAAAGAACGCCCAGATGCAGGATTTCTACGTACCACCCAAAATGCTCCAATTGTTTGATGGCCCAGCAAAGGATATCAGCGACATGTGGCGTATCCTGGGTCGTCCGGTTGAGAACGGTGGCTACATCGCAGGTACCATCATTAAGCCAAAGCTGGGACTGCGGCCTGAACCTTTCGCTGAAGCAGCTTATCAATTCTGGCTCGGCGGCGACTTCATCAAGAACGATGAGCCACAAGGCAATCAGGTCTTCTGCCCCATGAAAAAGGTACTGCCTCTGGTGGCTGATGCGATGAAACGCGCTCAGGATGAGACCGGTCAAGCCAAACTGTTCTCAGCTAATATAACTGCTGACGATCACTACGAAATGCTGGCTCGTGCCGACTATGTCCTGGAGACCTTTGGCGAAAATGCCTCCCAGGTCGCCTTCCTGGTCGACGGCTATGTCGGTGGCCCCGGCATGGTGACCACTGCACGTCGCCAATATCCTAACCAGTACCTGCACTATCATCGTGCTGGTCATGGTGCTGTTACCTCACCATCTTCCAAGCGTGGTTATACCGCTTTTGTACTGGCCAAGATGGCACGTCTGCAGGGCGCTTCCGGTATCCATGTAGGTACCATGGGCTACGGAAAGATGGAAGGTTCGCAGGATGACAAGATCATTGCCTATATGATCGAACGTGACAGCTGTGACGGTCCGTTCTATCACCAGGAGTGGTATGGCATGAAACCGACCACCCCTATCATCTCTGGCGGCATGAACGCACTGCGTCTACCTGGTTTCTTTGAGAACCTGGGCCACGGCAACGTCATCAACACCTCTGGTGGTGGTTCTTACGGCCACATCGACAGCCCGGCTGCTGGTGCTATCTCACTGCGTCAGGCTTATGAGTGCTGGAAAGAGGGTGCCGATCCTGTTGAGTATGCCAAAGAGCACAAAGAGTTCGCCCGTGCCTTTGAGTCATTCCCGCAGGATGCTGACCAGATCTACCCAGGATGGAGAGATCGTCTGGGCGTTCACAAATAATCTGAACAACAGCTCAGAACAGAAAATCCCGCTATCGGTTGCGGGGTTTTCTTTTTTATATATCCGGAAAATTTATCCAGTGGCCAGTATTGCCCGGATCTCCGGCACACAGGAACCTCAGCCGCTGCCGGCCTTGAATGCTTCTGCAATCGGCTCGACACGAGTCAGCCCCCTGGGTGCGAATACCCTCCAGAATGCGTTTCTCGCCCACCCCATGACCGCCACAAAGAGGGCTAACTATTGAGTATTGACCCTAACGCATCCAGCAGTCGCTGGGTCTGCTCATCGGTACCAATGGTGATACGCAGAAACTGTTCAATTCTTGCCTGTTTGAAATGCCGGACAATAATGGCCTGCTCACGCAAGCGTGCAGCCAATTCAGCCGCATCCCAATCCGGGTGCGTAACAAATAGAAAATTAGCCGCCGAGGGAAGCACCTGAAAACCCATCTGGCTCAAGCGCTCCGCCAGAAACTCCCGTGTGGCGATCACACGCTGACAGCTCTCGGCGAAATAGGTCTGATCTTCAAAAGCCGCCACCGCACCACTGATCGCAAATCGATCCAGTGGATAAGAGTTAAAACTGTTCTTGACTCGCTCCAGCGCCTCAATCAGCCCAGCGTGACCAATAGCAAAACCAACCCGCAAACCGGCCAGAGAACGGGACTTTGATAGTGTCTGAATCACTAATAAATTGGGATATTGATCAACCAGCGCAATGGCTGACTCTCCACCAAAATCAATATAAGCCTCATCCACGACTACGACAGACTCCCCGTTTTGTTTAAGCATCGATTCAATCACCGAAAGCGGCAACACCCGTCCTGTTGGTGCATTGGGGTTGGGGAAAATAATGGCCCCATTGGGTACAGCATAGTCCGCCGGCTCTATCTCAAACTGTTCGCTCAAGGGAATCATCCGATAATCGATGTCATACAGACCACAATAGACCGGATAAAAACTATAGGAGATGTCAGGGAACAGTAGCGGCAAGTCGTGCTTCAACAAGCCCATAAAGGTGTGCGCCAAGACCTCATCGGAACCGTTACCAACAAACACCTGCTGTGGTGTAACGTGGTAATACTCGGCCAACGTCTGCTTCAGCCGATCTGCATTGGGATCAGGATAGAGTCGCAACGTTTCCGTCGCCTCTTTTATCATTGCCTGCAATGCTCTGGGCGAGGGCGGATAGGGATTTTCGTTGGTATTCAGTTTAACCAGATCACCCTGCTTGGGCTGCTCACCCGGCACATAGGGTGTGAGATTGTGTACAACTGAACTCCAGAACCGATTCATAGCGCGACCTGTCATACTATCAAACTAAAAAATAAGGCTGTGATGATACCGCTAACCTGAACTGGTTCCCAGTGTGCTGCACCAGAGACCTGGCGTAGTAACAGACTATAAAGTCAGACACCATTCATATTCTTAAAAAGGAATCACCTCAGCAATCGACGCGGGCAACGCTCTCTGTCAAAATAGTGGCTTGAACCTTCGCCCAAACTGAAAGGAGATTTTGATGTCGTACCTTCGCCCCCTAACTGCCATGCTGCTTTTCCTGGCCTTTGCGGCTCAGGCCGAAGGCATCAAAATCACTCCCGGAAAATGGCAGATTCAGATGACATCAACGATGTCTATCATGCCACAACCAATGAGCAAGACCCTGGAAGAGTGTATCTCCGCTGAGCAGCTCTCACCCGCCCAATTGATGAAAGACTCCGGTAGCTGCAAAGTCTCGGACATCAAGTCAACCCGTAGTGATCTCACCTGGAAGATGGTGTGCATGAACCATGGTGGTGAAATGGCCGGTACCGGAAAATTCACATCCACGGGAGACCAGATGAATGGCACCCTGGATCTGGGCATGGATCTGAATGGTCAACCATTGCAGATACTTACAAAATGGAGCGGCAAACGCGTTGGTGCCTGCAAATAACGCCATTCCCACACCCTTCTCCAAGGCGATCTTATGATCGCCTTTTTTATGGCCTGTCGAATCGATACCACTCAATAAGAGAAATATCTCACACTTTACACGAGGTATTTAAAATAAATATTAAATAGCAGTTGCAATTGCATGATATTACGCTATTTTTAAATTTATACGACGAAGGAGAAGAGAAAATGCTAACAAAACTGGACACCCACATTTGTAATAGCTGCCCACACGAACTGGTCACTGGAGTCGCCTGTGACTGGCGTCCCATGGATGAATGCCCCTATATTCAGGCCAAGCAGCCAAAACAACAACGCGTCCGCTTGCAGTTAGTGCCGGTACCACTGAAACATGAGACAGATGCCATACGCAGCATTGATTGATCTACCCATGAAGGGCAGCTAAATACGGTAACCAGGCTAGGCATAGCTGGCACAAAAAGGATGCGCGGGCAAACAGTCGCCTGATATCAAATCAGGCACCCTCTAGTAACTGGATGCGCCATGATCAAGATAACGGAGACTAAACAACGCCGATCAAACCTGAGAGTTGGCGGTAATCGTCTCCAGTTGCAGGGCCATGCGACTCACCTCGGATGCGGTATGATTCATCTGACCTGATCCTTCTGCAGTTTTCTCTACAACTGACTTGATGATCAAGATATTTTTATTAATCTCTTCAGTAACGGCGGACTGCTCTTCACCTGCCGTAGCAATCTGTGCACTCATATCGGCAATCGTTTGAATACGACTGGCAATAGCGTCCAGTGAGTCATTCGCCGACTGAGCCTCCTCAACGCTTTTACCTGCCCGCTGTTGACTCGATTGCATCACCTTAACCGCTTCACGGGTACCGGCCTGTAGTGACTCGATCATTTCCTGAATCTCTTGAGTGGATCTTTGTGTTCGGGCCGCCAGTGTACGCACCTCATCAGCCACCACAGCAAAACCACGTCCCTGATCACCCGCTCGAGCCGCTTCTATCGCCGCATTCAAAGCAAGCAGGTTAGTCTGCTCAGCAATGCTTTGAATCACTTCCACTACCATGCCAATTTGCGCACTGTCATCAGCCAGACGGGTAACAACCTGAGCACCCAATTCAACCTCTCCTGCCAGGATACCAATTGACTCCACACTGTCAGCAACCACCTGCTTTCCCAGTGTTACTTCACGGGTTGCTTCATGGGTTGCCTCTGCAGTCTGACTGGCACTTTTGGCAATTTCATTTACAGTCGCAGCCATCTCATTTATCGCGGTAGCAATCATCGTCACCTGATCCAGCTGCTGATTAACACCACTATTGGTCTCCTCCGCCACTGTACTCATTGATTGAGAAGAACTCACCAACCGTTGTGACGCATCCTTAACCTCGCGTGTCAGCGAATGAAAACTCTCTGCCATACGGTTGATGCTGGTTTCAATCTTTAGCATTTCATCCTTGGTCGCAATTTTCAGCCTTGCGGTCAGGTTACCTTCAGCAATCTCGGCCGTTGAGTCTTGTAGACGACGGATACTTCCCAGCACCAGCTGAATCAAACCACCCACAAGCCACAAAACCGTAATGATCACTACTACGAGTATCACAACAGCCAATAACTTTTGGTCGTTTACAGACTCAAGACGATTATTAATCAATGACTGCAGCTGCGGCATACCCAGATCGAACAGCTCAAAGCTTTCAGTTATCGCGGCCGTACCGAGTGTGAACAACTCTTTTGAAGAGAGGGTAATTTTAGTTTGACCAATCACCTGTTCTTGTAATGCTGAAACAAACTGATCCAGTGCACTATTGACCTTGGCTATATGTTCACCAAGTAATGTGCCTACTTGCGGATTTTCCCGCTGGATAACTTCCAGCGCATGACTAACAGGTGCAACAGCAGATTGAATCCGGCTAACTTTTACAGTCAATTCAAAATCAGTCGCTGGCGTCGACGAGCCTGCGCCCGCTACACCGACACCCTGGCCCCGGGCCTGCCCCAAAGGCTCTACCAGGCTGGGAATGCTGGAGACCAGCATCTCAACCATGTAGCGACTATCAGGATAGCGATCATTATTCAGTCGTGAGATATCCGCAACATGGGTCATTAAGGAAACAAGCTGGGCAATAAGTCCGGTGTGTTCAGTGAAAGCGGGCTCTGCCTCCATATCAAAAGCCCGACTCTCAAGTGCCGACCATCGTTCTTGTAATCGCTGAATCTTTCCATCCAACTTTAGATACTTGTCCAGCTCATTATCCAGTAAGGCCAGTTGTGCAAAGGCCTTATTTATATCAACACGACGCTGCTCTATCTGTGATTTGAAATCCACAGCCCCTTTCAGATAGCCATTAGTCATGCCCCGGTGTTGCGGCAACAACTCAAGCAAAACCCGAAGTTCATTAATGTAGCGCAGTCCCCGCTGTTCCTGAGACATATCGTCAAGTTCTGTTTGAATCGTACTGAAGACAATCGTACTTAGCACTACAATAGGCAGCGCACAGAGCAATATCAGAAGTGCAAATTTGGTTGGATAATTAACGCGAGAAAGCAGACGTGCAGCTGGAAGAAATAATGCGCTCATAGTCACTCCATAACCTGATACAAACATCGACAGCCTGTAAAGCAGTCTAAAAACTAATGACCCTGATACTACTACAAGTCGCAAACGACCTGCCGCCATCAACGATCCATGAGATATAACCGGGTTCCATCCGCTAGCCGTGAAACACAAAAGGTTACTGTTTAATCATAGCCATTCTTACACAACTAGCAAATTTTACAGATCGATCAGGACAACCAAGCTAACTAATAACCACACAACAACTAACAGGTTAATGCGATATTTAAGAGATACTATCTCATCTTTTCAATAGAACAACAGACTTGGCGTAAACTATTCGAGCTACCAACAGGATCAATCCTATCAGGATCTATCAGACCATTGTAATGCTGCCCCTCACCCTTTTCATCAAGTAACCACCACCCGTATTGCGCACAGGCAACATCACTGTGCAGTGACCGGTTAAAGCGAACTCTGGCTTTAAGCACGCTCCAGCGAGTAACAACCTTTACCCAATCACCTTCAGTAATATTTAACTCTTTCGCCTTTCCAGGATTAATCTCAACCAGTGGATCTGGCATTCGTTTTCGTAGCGATGGCACGTTGCGCTGCTGACTATGACAATACGGCACCCACTTTGCTGATGTGAGTAGCAAGGGGTAATCGGGATCCAATGCTTCTGTTTCATCAAAGTCTGGCAGCGGATCATAGCCATGCGCCTGCAGCTGTGTTGAATAGATTTCCAGTCGACCCGAAGCTGTTGAAAAACCCTCTGTTTTATACTTTTGATAGCGAGTTTTAAGCGGCAACGTAATGCCATGTGGTTCTGCCTCAAGCATCTCACGAGTAATCCCAGACGGCTCTAACAGATGCTCAAGCGCTTTCTCCATATCACCTGAAAAAAAGTGACTTCCAAGTCCAAGTCGTTTTGCCAACTGAAACACAATCCACTGATCACTTTTCGATTCACCCCTGGGCGGTATAACCGCAGGGCGTAATTGAATATGTGCCTCAGCCATTTGTGAAATATGAAATCCCGAATAAAGTCCTGGGCGTTCCCAGGGTGAGGCCACCGGCAGGACGACATCGGCATAGCAGGCAGTTTGATTCATGAACAGGTCGGCATGCACATAAAAATCCAGCTGTTTTAATGCTGTTTCACTCTCATTTGTAGGGGGTTTGGTTAACTGTGGATTGGCCCCAAAACTAACCATCGCCTTCACGGGATAAGGTGTCTCGTGTACCACCGCTTGATAAAGGTCTTTTGAACTGATCCAGCCCATCGTTCCTGGACCCAGCGGCCGTTCAGTCAACCCTAATGATTTGCTACGCTGCTGTTGATCCAGTAGCTCCAGACCAAACGGATTATTAGTGGCTGGTTTTTCAAACCAGATATTTCCGCCCGGCGCATCCACATAACCTGTCAATGCATACAGCAGTGAAATGGCCCTGGATGTCTGGGTCGCCTGTGACTGTTGTGCCGTGCCGGTCCAGGTAAAGTAACTGACCGGCCCACTTTGATGCAGCAATTTCGCAGTCTCGTAAACCTGCGCCGCTGACACCCCCGTCGTTTTACTCTGCAATTCAGGGGCATATCGTTTGCAACGTCCGGCATAAACCTGAAAGGCGGGTGAGCAGATAACAACACCCTGAAGTGTGTCAATTGCATATTCACCAAACAGCGCAGGGTTCCGATTATCGTTTGTAACGACCGCCCCAATTGAATTAACTGTAATCACCCCGGCATGTTGCAAATCCCACTGCAGATACAATGAAGGACTGCCACCTGATCGCAGATCTGCCTCGGTCAATAGCGCCCCCGTATCCTCACGAACAAGGAACGAACCATTACTCCAGTCACGTATAAACGCCTTATCAAACCAACCGTTTTCAATCATGACATGAGCCAGGGACAGGGCTAAAATGCCATCACTTCCGGGACGTACATTCAGCCACTGATCGGCTGCAGAAGCCAGTCCAACCTTTCGGCAATCGACAACCACCAATTTCGCCCCACGTCGTTTCGCCCGACTCACCTCTGTCGCCTGAGCCAACCAGGTCGCAGTGGGGTTAAACCCCCAAAGAACAACGCAGCCCGTGTTTTGGTAGTCGGGCATGCCAATACCTGAACCTGTAGTCAGCATAGGGGTAAAATCTTTATGCCAATTACAGTTCTCTGTAGCAAAAACTGTATTCGGCGAACCAAAGGCGTGTGCCAATCGGTTGACCCAGGCAAAGCTGTCCGATATCGCGGTTCCACTCGGGGTCGTCACGGAAAAAGCCACACTCTCCCGGCCCGGGCTTGCTGCAAAGGCATTTAACTTTTGCGCAATTGTATCCAGCGCCTCATCCCAGGAGATCGTCACCCAACCAGGGTCAACAGCCGCTTTTGGATTCGTACGTTTCATAGGTGTGAGAATACGGTCCGGACTATTGACCCATTCGGGAGCAGTCCGTCCTTTGATACAGAGATGTTCGCCGGTAGGGTGGGAAGGATCGGGCTCAACCGCAACCAACACACCATCCCGTACTGTGGAGATACAACCACAACGCGAGATACAGAGCGCACAGTAACCTGGAATCATCGTTTGCATAAAAATAACCTCACCTGCAATCTAATACGCGATTCAGATGCATTACATCATTACTCTATTAGAATCTGCTTTTCCTGTTCCAGCACAGTCTCACGTAAGCAGAATGAAAGATAGCCGTTATACTGTTATCGTGTACGCAAGAATCAATTGCAGTTTACAAACCTTGAATAAAAACGGATCCTATGCTGCCGCCATTACCTGACCCCCACGCCATTGCCGTCCTCCTCCTGATTGTCATCGCACTGTTTCTATTTACTCGCGATAACATTCCACTGGAAACCTCTTCGCTCTTGATCCTGGTGACGCTGGTAGTGGGTTTCGAGGTCTTCCCCTACACCCGTGATGGCATCACGCTGCAACCGGGTGACTTTTTTACCGGCTTTGGTAATGAGGCCCTAGTGGCCATATGCGCCTTAATGATTGTGGGGCAAGGTCTGGAAACAACAGGCGCACTACGCCCACTTGCTGCCATGCTATCCAAGCACTGGGCAAATTGGCCTCTCCTCTCATTTCTTATCACCCTGATCTCCGCAGCCATACTCAGTGCGTTTCTCAATAATACACCCATTGTTGTGATGCTGTTGCCCATCCTCATCAGCGTCTCCATACGCAATAAGCAGTCATCATCGGGCATTCTGTTACCGATGGGATTGGCCACCCTACTGGGCGGGATGGCGACCACCATTGGCACCTCAACCAATCTTTTGGTTGTTGCCATTGCTGCCGATCTCGGTATGCGAACCTTTGGCATGTTTGACTTCGCCCTGCCAGTAATGATGGCTGGAAGTGTAGGTCTGGTCTATCTGTGGCTCATTGCACCACGTCTTCTACCGCACCGGAAGGCGTTGCTATCTGACACTTCACCCCGGGTATTTGATGCGGTGCTCTATATCAACAGCGAAAGTTTTGCCAACGGCAAGACACTGACTGAAGTACTCGAGAAGACCGAACGACGCATGAAGGTGGACCGCATCCATCGTGGTGAAGGCCTCAACGTCACCCGACTACCAACCGCTGAATTGCGGGAGGGTGACCGCCTGCTGGTACGCGACACACCGGAACTGTTGAAGGAGTATGAGACACTACTGGGCGCCACACTCTACAATGCGTCAGATATCGAAAACCCCATTGATGAGGAACACCCACTCTCATCAGAAGGACAACTGATGGCAGAGGTGGTCGTCACCGAAGGTTCCCCGCTCTACCGAAAGACACTCAAAGAGCTCCGCTTTGCTGAACATAATAACGTGGTAATCCTCGCCATCCATCGCTCACAGGCCCAGGCAAATCGGATAATTGGCAGTGGTATGGGTGATGTACGACTGGAAAACGGTGATGTTCTCCTGATGCAGGGGGCCTCAGATCAGATCGACGCATTAAAGAGTAGCGGTAAGCTGCTGGTACTGGATGCCTCGGTTTACCTGCCCGAGACACGCTTGGCACGATTGGCTCTACTGATCATGGCCATGGTGGTGGCCTTTGCGGCTACCGGCCTCCTACCGATTGCCACCAGCGCCCTTTGCGGGGTGGGGCTGATGCTGCTGACACGCTGTCTGGACTGGGAGGATGCCGCTTCGGCTCTGAGCACCCGGGTTATCCTGATTGTCGTGGTGAGCCTGGCACTGGGCCTGGCCCTAATGCAGACAGGTGGCGCTAAATACATCGCCAGCCTCTATGTTGCCGTATCCACAGGATTGCCAATCAGTGCCATATTGGGTGGTTTAATGTTAATGATCGCTATTCTGACCAATGTCGTCTCGAATAATGCCGCAGCCGTCATAGGCACCCCTATTGCCATCAGCATTGCAACCCAGCTTAACCTCCCACCGGAGCCTTTTGTTCTGGCCGTGCTGTTTGGCGCCAATATGAGTTTTGCCACCCCCATGGGTTACCAGACGAACCTGTTGATTTTCAGCGCTGGAGGCTATAAGTTCTCGGACTTTCTGCGTGTCGGCATCCCCTTAACCCTGATCATGTGGCTTGGCTTGTTAAGTATGCTGATCATGATGTATGACCTTTAAAACGTAACAACATGCCCCCATCATGGGGGGAAGCAAATTTCCGAGCACAGACGGGTAAAACATAAGGACTTTTCATGATAGAGAGAACGCTCGAACGGGCAATGTATGCCACACGCTGGGTATTGGCCCCCATCTACCTAGGCCTTAGCCTTGCGCTGATTGCCTTGGGCATCATGTTCTTTAAAGAAGTATTTCATCTATTTACCATCATTTTCACGGTTGCGGAAACCGATCTGGTACTGGTGGTCCTCTCCCTGATCGACATGGCGCTGGTAGGCGGTCTGCTGGTAATGGTGATGTTCTCTGGTTATGAAAATTTCGTCTCCGCACTCGACGTTGCAGAAGAAACTGAAAAGCTCTCCTGGCTAGGTAAGCTCGACACCAGCAGCCTGAAGAACAAGGTAGCCGCCTCCATTGTGGCCATCTCGTCCATTCACCTACTGAAGATCTTCATGAATGCGGTCAACATCCCTGATAACAAACTGATGTGGTATGTGCTGATTCACCTGACGTTCGTCGCCTCGGCAGTTGCCATGGGACTGCTTGACGCAAAAACCAAGCACCACTAAGGCCCACCCGGCGTCACCGCTAAATTGGTGACGCCCAACACGTCCTTATTATCCGGTCGCACGTTTGCCAACCCCAGCGTCAGCCCAATTGGCACAAACAACACACTGACCGCATGCCCAACCACCGTCTAAACCACTTGGCAGGTGACAGTCGCAGCCACCATTCGAGTCCGCCACGAGCACATGTCCACAGTGCTGTTGATCCAGGTTTGTCGCGCTATTCATTGCATTTCCTCATTAAGAAAATGTCGCAGCATTGAATTCACCAACCGTGCGAGATCCACAGCATCCGTGATCGCAGCCAAACAGAGTCTTACGGAAGGAGATTTTGAACCTGTCAGCTCGGCAGGTGTGTGTAAGAGACCACGGGAAATGAATTTAGTTCTTTTTGGGGCCGGAATCATGCCATGTTAGACGGTTTATTCCAATAACAACTGGAGGTTCATCATTTGTCTGGTTTTAAGGTAGTATGACGACTGGATTATGAGTTCGATAAAATAAGGATCAACCTCGATTGAATAGAGGCAAACGCTACTTATTGGAGTGACTATGGCACAGACAGACACCGTACCAATGAACGTAATCAAGGTAACAACAGCAGACCTGCCGCTCTCGTGCCCTAAAAAAGGTACAAGCGCCTCAGAGCTACACCCACGCGTCTTTCTTCCGTTGAAAAAAACAGGTGAAATCGCCAGCTGCCCCTACTGCCGCACACGTTACCAACTGGAAGACTAATCGTCGTAAATTCCGACCGCCGGGTCAGCCTTTATAAAGCTTCATAAAGCCCTGTTCAGAAAAGCCGTTCATGCGGGATTGACCCACCAGAATAACAGGAACGCCACGACCACCCAGCTTATCATAAGCCCTTTTAGCTACCACTGACTTCTCAATATCATATTCTGTAAAAGCAATCCCTCTCGTCTTAAAAAAGCGTTTGGCTTTTTTGCAGTAACCACACCAGCTTGTGCTGTACATGATTACTTTTTTAGAATTTCGATTACGGGATAAATCCAAAGATGAAGGAGCCAGCTCATAGGTAACATGGGTATAGCTATTTATCTTCAGCTCAATCGCTTCTGCAGGTTCGGTGACAGGCTTGCTATCACTGAAGTGAACCTTCCCTTTGGCATCAGTCCATTTATAGATCTCAGCATCAACCACTGTCAAAGGGAGCAACAGTATTACCCATAATGTAAGAAAATGCCGCATGCGCCCTCCTTCCGCTTCGCAGCCGCTATATAAGCTTGACCCGTTCCTCGATCATTAACGACTAATAGTAGCGCATTGATCCCGGTTTTTCATTCGCTACCCCTCCAGGAATTGTTGCAACAGTTCATAGTAATTTGGAGAGAGTGAGAGTGAATTATGATCAGACCCTTTTATCTCCTCAACCCTGAGCTGTGTAGGCGGGAAGGCATGAGCAAGAGTTAATGAATGTTCCCGGGGAACGATCAAGTCATGTTCTGCCAGCAACATAAGCGTCTCTGCTTTAATTGAACCAACCCGACCAAGTGAATCATATCGTTCGCTCATAAACAGCGCCACAGGAAACCAGGGAAAACTTTTTTTAGCCAATGCCACTATGCTGTCATAAGGCGTTATCAAAACAAGTTTTTTAATCACTCTTTTTGACGCCAGAAGTGTTGCCACACCACTACCCAGACTACGCCCAACAACCGAAATAGATGAGTGTTGATCTCTAAGCTGATCATATATTGCCAAGGCATCAGCATAGAGCGCCACTTCATTGGGCTTACCACTACTTCCGCCATAACCACGATAGTTTACAAGATAGGTTGTGTGACTGGAAAAAAAACGGGAAAAACTATCCGCATTGAGGACTACAGACTCCCCATTGCCTCCGAAGTAGAGCAACCCTTGCGATTTACCTGGATTGATTACAATTACATTGAGCGTTGCCTCGCCGGTATTGATCTGCAGTGTCTGATAGCTATGCGGAATGAGCGGCGTAGGGTAATAGATTAGCCGCTGCTGCATCAGATAGATCCAAATACCCGCCAGCAAATATAAGGCAA
>ATLU01000082.1_pt1 | contig 37780 bp, 35 predicted proteins | sample 178751 | NCBI WGS metagenome assembly ATLU01 (sample SAMN02211837, study PRJNA209200) | bioreactor metagenome | isolation source: day 23 sample from continuous culture bioreactor inoculated with sediment... | place: Germany: Wadden Sea | collected 2011
TTTCCCTAAGGGCATCCTCACTGAATCTGGCTGCTGAATAGGCCTCACCCGGATCACAGATATCGATAAGCCGATGGGGTGCTAATGCCAATTCTGCCGCATCAGGTTTGGCCGTACCGATATCCATTCCACGATAGACCAAGGCAGAATCAACACTGATAATGTCACAAGGCAACTTTTGCACCAGATCGATGGCTAAAGCTGTCTTTCCAGATGCTGTGGGGCCCATCAGGAAAATTGCTGGCGGCAGTGATTTCGTTTCCTGCGTCGCAGCCATTACTGGCCCCGCAGGAAGAGCTTGTCCAACGAACTCAAATCAAGTTGAATCCAGGTCGGTCGTCCATGATTGCATTGATCACTGCGATCCGTGCGCTCCATATCGCGTAACAATCCATTCATCTCTTCCATCGTCAGACGCCTGTTGGCACGCACTGACCCATGACAAGCCATTGTGGCAAGCACTTCATTGATGTCATTCCGAATACGCTCACTGGTACCATGTACAACAATATCCGACAGCATATCCCGGAGTAATTTTTCAGCATCCGTACCATGCAATAAAACGGGTATTGCTCTGACCACCAGCGTTTCCGAGCCCAGTCGATCAACCTCCATACCCAGCTCCTCAAATAGCGTCTGGTGCTCAATGGCAAGATCGGCCTCTCGCGCACTGACCGGAACTGAAAGTGGGACTAACAGCGGCTGTGAACTTATCCTCCCATGCTCAAAACCCTGTTTAAAACGTTCGTATGTGATCCGTTCATGGGCAGCATGCATATCAACCAGAATGAGCCCTGCTTCATTCTCAGCCAAAATATAGATACCTTTTAACTGGGCAAGTGCATAACCAAGTGGAGGTATTTGCGGTTCTGTGTCATCCGCTAACGCTTCTTCCTGTTTAGTCAATTCAACGGGTCGCTGGATATCAAAGCTGGGCTGATAATCGGCCTGTCGCTCTTTTACGTGCAGACCCAGCGGACGCTGGTGTGCCATCATTTCTGGCTTTGGTTCTGACTGCAAGGACAAAGACTCACCCTCAACCAAGCGTATCTCTCCAGTGCTCTTATCTATCTCCTGACCAGGTTTTGTCTCCGCCAGCATATGGTGAAGGGTTCGATAAATAAAACCATGCACCATTCGGCTATCCCGGAAACGCACTTCATGTTTAGCGGGATGAACATTAACATCCACAAGCATTGGATCGAGATCCAGATAAAGCACATAGGCCGGATGCCTGCCATGAAAAAGTACATCCTGAAAAGCCTGCCGCACGGCATGTGCGACCAGCTTATCGCGTACCATTCGTCCATTAACATAGAAATATTGCATATCCGCCTGACTGCGGGAAAAAACAGGCCGAGCGATCCAACCACGCAATGAGAGACCCGCTTGCTCCCGCTCCAGGTGAATAACCTGCTCAACAAATGAAGAGCCAAGCAAACCAGACAGTCTGCGCTCCTGTTCCATCGGACGCCCAGCTAACGGCAACGAAAAGACCTCCTTACGGTTATGTGAGAGACTGAAAGAGACATCAAATCGCCCTAACGCCAATCGCTTTAACTGTGTTTCTATATGTCCGAACTCCGTCTTATCAGTACGCATGAATTTACGACGTGCCGGAGTATTATAGAAGAGATCTCGCACCTCTATCGTCGTACCCTGAGGGTGTGCATCAGGCACTGGGGACGTAATCTGATCTCCACCATCTCCGGTTATCGACCAGCCGGCACTCTCACCGGTGGCACGCGTGGCAATAGAGAGCCTGGAAACAGAGGAGATACTCGGCAGCGCCTCTCCTCGAAAACCCATGCTATTTACCCTTTCCAACTCTTCAAGGCTGGTAATTTTGCTGGTGGCATGACGTGACAATGCAAGCGCCAGATCATCCGGATGTATGCCAGCGCCATTATCCCTCACACGAATCAGCTTGCCACCGCCCTGCTCAATATCAACTTCAATACGGGTCGCACCTGCATCCAGACTGTTCTCTACCAACTCCTTGATAACCGAAGCGGGGCGCTCAACCACCTCGCCCGCGGCGATCTGATTAATTAATTGGGGAGAAAGTGCTTGTATTCGCATGCCGGACCACACCTGTCAGTAGAGTACCAATGGCTAATCGGTTCAATTTAATATTATTCAGCTAGAAGGGTTTCGATTAAAGCTGGGATTATACCCAGTAATCAGGCCAGATGGAGATCGTGTACAGAGGGAAGTGGAATCGCAATCAGGTGCCCGGAATGACCAGAACCTGACCAATCCGGATAATATCACTCGATATACCATTAGCCGACTTGAGGCTCGCCAAGCTTATATCATAGTGGTCAGCTATGCCACCTAAAGTATCACCTCTGGAAATGGTATGTCTGCGGGATTTCAAACTGGCCATTAAGGTGCCGGGTGGTGGGCTGTTGCGGAAATAACCACGCAACCCATCCAGTATAGCGCGAGCAACTTTTTCCTGATGGTGAGGATTAAGCAGTTTACGCTCCTCTTCAGGATTCGAGATAAAGGCAGTCTCTACCAATATTGACGGAACATCTGGCGATTTCAGTACAGCAAAACCGGCCTGTTGTACGGTGCGTTTATGGGTTCTGCCAATCGTTTTTAGCTTCCCAAGCACTTTATTTGCAACATCATGACTGGCCTGCCGCGTACCCGTCTGGGAGAGATCAAGCAGTACAGATGCCAGTACATCATCCTTGTCTTCCAACTTTACACCACCGATCAAATCCGCACTGTTCTCACTCTCTGCCAACCAGCGAGCTGCCTCACTGGAAGCACCCCGATTTGACAGGGTATAGACAGAGGAACCTCTGGCTCGTGGATCTCGGAAAGAATCTGCATGTATAGAAACAAACAGATCAGCACGATGTGAACGCGCGAGATCCATACGTTTACGCAGGCCCAAATAGTAGTCACCATCCCGGATCATGACCGCTTTCATACCACGCTCTTTTGCGATCATAGCTGAAAGCTTGCGGGCTATGGAGAGTACGACATGCTTTTCATACGTACCCCGCCGCCCCTTTGCACCAGGGTCCTCTCCACCGTGCCCGGCATCAATAGCAATCACCACATCACGTAACTCACTTTGAGCGGTCTGCTTGGCTGCTTTCTGCTTCTTTGAACTGAGGCCCTGAACTGTATCTCCATACAAATCAACAACTAATCGATGCCCATACTGACTATTGGGCTTCAACACAAAGCTCTTGGGGCTGGTGTGTGTACCGAGATCAAGCACTACACGAAGACTACCGTCTTTGCGCTGGGCACTGCGCAATCGTTTAATTAACGGGTTATTTTCAGCCTCGGGTAGCTTGCCTGTCAGTTTGGCATTCTGAATATCAATGACCAGGCGATCAGGCTGTTTCAGAGTGAAGATGTCATGGTTAACTGGGCTACTGGTATCAAAAACCAGCCGGGTATGATCTGGTGCTGCCCAGATACGAAGATTATCAACGACGACTTGCCCCGCAAGCAGCTGAGAGCTGAGCAATAGCAAAAGAATTATCGCAAATTTCCTCATATTTCCGTGCCGTTCAGAACCAATTAAGCCACTTTATGCTAATAAAAGATAGCATGTGATTTTAATAATTTCCAGTAATATCGGTTAGATAGCGACCTATTTTATCTTTAACTATTAAGATTTGAGCCTAACTCAGACTGCAGTACTTCCAGCACACTGTCTCCATGAGCTGATTTCGCTTCAATTATTAACTCTCGGCCCTTTCCCTCATAGTGAATTGATATCAAAATGTCCGGTTTTGGCAGTGCATCTCCGCCCTGCTCCGGCCACTCAACCAACAGAACAGCTTCCTCCTCCAGCAAGTCTCTGAGACCCAGATATTCCAGTTCATCTGGATCAGCCAGTCGATAGAGATCCAGATGATAGTAGCGTTTGCCTTGAATTTCATAGGGTTCGATCAGCGTATAGGTCGGACTTTTAACCGCCCCTGTATGACCCATTCCTCTAAGAAACCCCCTCGCCAGGGTTGTTTTTCCTGCCCCTAAATCACCTTTAAGATAAACCAGACAATTCTTTGTGCAGGCCCGAGCCAGCGCCCGTCCTATTGTTTCCTGTGCAGTCTCATTAGCTGGATGCAACACCATCATGAACAGCACTCCGGATTTATTAGTTGCCGCAGATAGGGCAACAGATCAAGTGGCAACATCCCCCTTTCTCCCATACAGGCCGCCAAATCACCCGCTTTACCATGCAAACAAGGCCCCATACGGGCTGCCCGCTGAACAGTTTCACCCTGGACAATAAGCGATCCAATAATGCCAGCCAGGATATCACCCATTCCACCCACCGCCATTCCCGGATTACCTTCATCACAGAGATCTACGTTGCCAGCTGTTCCGTCACAAATTAATGTCCCCGCGCCCTTTAGTACAACTACGCCACCATAGCGTTTCTGCAACATCGTTACACTATGAAAACGGTCATTTTGGACTGAGGCCGTACTCTCATCCAGCAACCTTGCGGCTTCACCCGGATGAGGCGTCAGCACCCAGTTATCTCGTGTTTCAGGCTCTATCGACAACCAGTTGAGGGCATCCGCATCCATGACCAACGGCAAGGGGGACTCCAGGACTTTCCGCAGCATTCCCAGACCCCATTCCGACTCTCCTAAACCGGGACCAATCACCACCGTATCCGCTTGTGCCAATAGCAGTGACAGCGCCTCCGGCGTCTCCACACCGTGGCACATCAATTCCGGTCTGCTACTGGCAATTAATGCCGCATGTGCCGCCCTTGTAGCAATGGTGACAAGACCGGCCCCGGTACGGGCAGCAGCCTGACCAGCCATACTGATTGCCCCCAGCATACCCAGATCACCACCTACCAGCAGCAGATGTCCTGACTGACCTTTATGTTGGGTGCGCGAACGAGGTTTGAGTTGCTTTACATAGGCACTCCACTGCAGCCTCTGAGTGTGACTTGAAACAGCGTCATAGACTGCATCAGGAACAGCCAGACTATCGAAGGCGATATCACCACAGCACGCAGGTCCTTCTCCCGTAAACATACCGCGTTTAAGGCCGATAAACGTCATTGTCACATCAGCCGCAATGGCGCAGCCCATAATTTGCCCGGTATCGGAATTGAGCCCTGATGGGATATCCAAAGAAAAAACCGGGGCCTTATGACAATTGGCTGCATCCAGTGCTTCAGCCCAAACGCCAGTTACCTCTCGCTCAAGTCCTGTACCCAACACGGCATCAACGATTAAATCGACATCTTTATCAAGTTGAACAAAAGGCGTAATCAGACCACCCATTCTCAAATAAACATTGGCCTGAAACTCAGCATCGCCGGATAGTTTCTCTTGAGAGCCCAGCAGTATGAGCTGTACATTCAAACCAACCTCAAGCGCCAACCGGGCAACCACAAAACCATCACCGCCATTATTTCCTGTGCCACAGAGCAGCAGGATTTTTTGTACATCAGGCCAGCGCTGTCGCATTAAATTGAATGCAGCGCCCCCGGCACGTTCCATCAAGGTAGAACCCGGTATATGGAAATCATTGATAGCAATCTTGTCCAGGAGCCGAACCTGATCAGCTAGATAAAGGCTATCAGGTAGAAACAAACGTTCAGTCATTATCATTCCAACTCGGATTTCGGATCATTTTTGCCAATTATTGTAGGGCAATTCAGCAGGTTTTGTCCCATTAAGGCTCTGCTATTCTACAGGGGTTTAATGCTAACATCGCTGCCATCATGACCCTTAAGACTGCTACAGATTATCAAGCACTGGCCAGACAGATCAGACAATGGGGAGCCGAGCTTGGTTTTCAACAGGTAGGTATAGCTGATACCGACCTGACCCTTGCCGAACAACATCTGCATCAATGGCTTGATCAAGGCATGCATGGCAACATGAATTACATGTCCCAACATGGCTTAAAAAGATCACGACCGGAAGAATTGGTTCCTGGTACCTTGCGCATTATTTCTGTACGCATGGATTATCTACCACCCGATGATCAGCCAGAAGAGATATTAAAGAATTCCGATCTGGCGTTCATTTCCCGTTATGCACTGGGGCGTGATTACCACAAATTGATGAGGAATCGTTTACAGAAACTCGCCAAACGAATTGAAGAGGAAGTAGGCACATTTGGCTATCGTGCCTTTGTTGATTCTGCCCCTGTACTTGAACGTGCCCTGGCCGAAAAAGCCGGTTTAGGCTGGACGGGCAAACACAGCAATATTGTCAATCGTAAAGCAGGCTCATGGTTTTTTCTGGGCGAACTCTATACAACCCTCCCCTTACCCATTGACCAGGCAGAGTCTGATCATTGTGGCCGGTGTACCGATTGTATCGATATCTGTCCGACTCAGGCCATCATTGCCCCCTATAAGGTGGATGCCCGTCGCTGCATCTCCTACCTGACCATAGAGCTGGACGGCTCTATTCCTGAACCACTTCGACCATTAATGGGAAACCGCATTTTCGGCTGTGATGACTGCCTCATGGCCTGCCCCTGGAACCGATTTGCATCACCGGCTGCGGGCGAAGAGTTCTTACCCCGACATGGACTCGACAGTGCCAGCCTCTGCGAACTGTTTGTCTGGGACGAAGCCACCTTCCTCAAACGGTTTGAGGGCTCACCTATCAGGCGCATGGGTCATGAACGCTGGTTGCGAAATATTGCGGTTGCCCTCGGCAACGCCTGCCATTCGGACGCCACCATTTCAGCACTCAAGAGTCGCCAACATCACAGCTCAGAGGTTGTTCGCGAGCATGTGAACTGGGCCTTAGCCAAACTTGTACCTCTTGACAGATCACTTTAAACCCTACTTGTTTAGCGTGAATTATGAACTACTATTAAGAGTATGTATGAAGCCATCACTGATTAATGGAGGGGAGGGATTGCCATAATGGAAGTTAGTTTTTCCAGTGCAGCCTATACGCCTCTGGCCCAACCTGCAAAAACAGCCAAGCAGGAAAAGAGAGAGGAAGGGAGTACTCGTCCTGCAGTGACTGCCACTGAAAAAAAAGAAGCCCTGAAAGAGAACAACAGCAAGGAGTCCCAGGAACTCAGGTCTCTACAGGCAAGAGACAGGGAGGTGCGTGCCCATGAGCAGGCTCATCTCTCGGTAGCAGGGCGATACGCCACCAGCGGGGTCAATCTGGAATACCAACGCGGCCCGGACGGTCAGCTCTATGCCGTTGGTGGAGATGTCAAGATTGATACCAGTGTTGTTCCGGGCGACCCCAAGGCCACTAAAGAGAAGGCAGAGACCATTCGTCGCGCAGCACTCGCCCCTGCGAATCCATCTTCGCAAGACAGAAAAGTGGCTGCACAGGCCAGCAGCATAGCCCTAGAAGCCCGTGCTGAACTGCTCGAACAAAACATGGAGCTAAAAAGAGCACGGTTGGAAGAAAGCAGCCAATCAAGCGACGACAGTCGCAGTCAACTCAATGAGCGCTTAGCGCGGAGTGGTGCCACGCCCAGTCCTGCACCAGTCGAGCAGATTGATACCTATATTTAACCGTTATCAATCTTCATTACTGACTGGAACTTCCGGAATTCTCAAAAAGTGTGTTCGGTAATATTGAAGCTCAATAATTGAGTCTTTAATATCATCCATTGCCAAATGTTTACCCTGCTTGACCAGCCCACCTGCCAGTGAAGGCGCCCAGCGATTCATCAACTCCTTGAGCGTACTGACATCCAGATTACGATAGTGGAAATAGTCTTCCAGCTCAGGCATTGAACGGGCCAGAAACCGCCTATCCTGACAGATACTGTTGCCACAAATGGGCGATGCCCCTTTGGGAACATACCTGGATAGAAAGTCCAGTGTTTGCCGTTCCGCATCGGCTTCATTGAACGTACTGATTCGCACACGCTCAGTCAGCCCCGATTTCGCATGTTGATTGGTATTCCACTCATCCATTGCGCTCATAACTTCATCCAGCTGATGTATTGCGATAACCGGTCCTTCCGCAAGGATATTCAGATGTACATCGGTAACAATAGTGGCAATCTCGATAATACGGTCATTCTGGGTATCCAACCCGGTCATCTCAAGGTCTATCCAGATTAAATTGGTTGAATCCTGCACCGTCTCTACTCCCGTTCCAGTTACTTGCCCAGTTACACGCTAAGCGCACTGCATTCTAGCAGAAGCGATCTTATGTCTGTATCCTTACGCCATGCATCTATTTACTGAAATATTCTTGCTCACCCTGACATTGGGCGTTATCACACAGTTCTGGCTGATGTGGCGACAGCAGCAGCATGTCGCGAATAATCGCCAGACCGTCCCCAGCGCATTCGCAGACAAGGTTACACTTGACGAGCATAAAAAAGCAGCCGATTACACTCTGGCCAAGCTCTCAATTGGACGAATAGATCTGGTTATCGGCACCGCTCTGCTGCTCTTATGGACGCTTGGGGGAGGCATTGAGCTTCTCCAACACCAGTGGCAGCAATTTCATCTCCCCCCTGTCTGGGAAGGTATTGGGCTGATCTACAGTATGTCGCTGATCTCCGGCCTGATTGGGCTGCCCCTTGCAGTATGGAGTACCTTTGTACTCGAAGAGCGGTTCGGCTTTAACAGAACGACACCCGGACAATACGTTAAAGATATGCTTTTACAACTATTGCTAGGGGTCATTATCGGGACACCTCTGCTGTGGGTGATTCTGTGGCTAATGGAACAGGCAGGTGAAAACTGGTGGCTCTATGCCTGGGCAGTCTGGATGGGCTTCATGCTTCTGATGATGTGGATCTACCCCACCCTGATTGCCCCACTCTTTAACAAGTTCACGCCGCTTGAAGAAGGAGCGCTGAAAGATCGGATACAGGGTCTGCTTGAGCGCTGTGGATTTGCCAGCAAGGGCATATTTATCATGGATGGATCAAAACGCTCTGGCCACGGTAATGCCTATTTCACCGGCTTTGGAAAAAACAAACGCATTGTCTTCTATGACACACTAGCGGAAAGCCTGGAAGGAGATGAAATGGAAGCCGTTCTGGCCCACGAACTGGGACACTTTAAAAGGCGCCATATTCTTAAACACCTTCTTCTGTCGACTATCATGACCTTGGTAGGTTTTGCACTGTTGGGCTGGCTAACCGGTCAGGACTGGTTTTACCAGGCGTTAGGCGTAACCGGGCAGACAAATGCACTGGCACTACTACTCTTTATGTTGGCTCTTCCGGTCTTTACCCAATTTCTTCAGCCATTAATGGCCATCATGTCTCGTAAGCACGAATTTGAAGCCGACGATTTTGCCGTACAGCAGGCTGGTGCTGAACCGATGATCACAGCATTGGTCAAACTCTACAGAGAAAATGCCAACACTCTGACACCGGATCCACTCTACTCGGCTTTTCATGATAGCCATCCGCCTGCGCCAGTACGCGTTGCGCATCTTTCCGCTAAAATTGGAACTGTATCCACCCAGGGAGAAGCTACTGCATGAAACTATTCTATCTGAAGCCCTGCTTTTTCAGCCTGGTAATGCTTACGGCGACGCAGGCAAATGCCTTTGACATTGAAGCAGGCAAACAGCAACTGGCCGATAATTGCACTTCGTGTCACGGCAGTGAGGTCTACAGCCGAAGTGACCGCAGAGTAACCAGCCGAAAAGGTTTATCCACCCAGGTACAACGTTGCCAGTTGGCTCTTAACTTGAATTGGTTCGACGAAGATGTCGAGAATACCGCAGAACACCTAAACATTGAGTTTTACAAGTTCAAGTGATCTAAAGAGCAATATTTACCGCATGGCTAAACGCAGACTGACCGAACGACAACGGGAACGTATCAGCGCAATACAGGAACGGCGCAGAAATAAACTCGATCAGCAGGCGGATCAGGCTCTCTCGGAGGCGAGTGAACATACGCCCCGTGAAGGACGGGTTATCACTCGTCATGGTCAGAATCTGGTTATTACCGATGGTTCGGAACACTACACCCACTGTCTTTCGAGGCAAAACATTGGCCAGGTTGTGTGCGGTGATCGCGTGGTTTGGCAATCTACTGCCGATGGACAAGGTGTCGTCACGGCGGTGATGCCCCGTGACACGGCGCTGATACGGCCCAACTTCAACGGTGAAGCACGCGCACTGGCTGCAAATATTTCTCAGATTGTGGTTGTACTGGCACCTGAACCACTGCCCAGTCAGTATCTGGTGGATCAGTATCTGGTCTCCGCCGAACAGATCGGTGTCACCACGATTATTGCATTGAACAAACGGGATTTAATGGATACCACTGCCCTCAAGGCATTCGAGCAGCAGTTTGGTCATTACGAGAAAATCGGTTATCCCGTGATCGAAATCAGTGCCAAATTTGAACATGGGCTAGACCCATTAATCGAACGACTGAATCATCAGACCAGTATCCTGGTGGGACAATCAGGCGTCGGGAAGTCCTCGCTGATAATGGCGCTGCTACCCGATATTGAAATACAGATTGGCCGCCTGTCTGAGGCATCCGGACTGGGTTGTCACACCACATCTGCCACGACACTTTATGACCTACCCTCCGGTGGGCATCTGATTGATTCGCCCGGCGTAAGAAGTTTCCGGTTGGGCGACTTAACGCCAGACGCGGTGGCCCAGGGTTTTATCGAGTTTGGGGCCTACCTGGGGCACTGTAAGTTCAGTAACTGTAGTCATCAAAAGGAACCGGGATGTGCGTTGAAGGAAGCCGTTGAGGAGGGAAAGATCCACCCCCAACGACTCACCAACTTCCTGCACATGGTCCAGGGCCTCAGTTCGCCCCATTGATCTTTAATAGTAGCCGCTAGCGCATCGTTACCAGCTCTTCCGAACCGGTAGGATGAATCGCAATGGTGTCATCGAAATCCTTTTTCGTTGCCCCCATGCGAATGGCAACAGCAAATCCCTGCAGCATCTCGTCCGCACCAAAACCGATAATATGACAACCCACGATTTTCTCTTGCGCTCCGACACAAACCAGCTTCATCGCCACCTTGGTCTGATGTTCAGTAAAGGCATGGTACATGGGTGTGAAGCGTGACTGGTAGACTTTAACCGCCTCCCCATGGCTCTCTCGTGCCTCATCTTCGGTCAACCCCACGGTTGCAATCGGAGGATGAGAAAAGACCACACTGGGAACCAGACTGTAGTCGAGCCTTCTATCCAGCATGCCACCAAACAGACGATCTGAAAGACGACGGGCTGCAGCAATGGCAACCGGTGTCAACTGTGGCGCATCCGTCACATCGCCCAGTGCATAAACACCGGACACAGAGGTGTTCTGAAACTCATCCACCTTGATAAAACCCTGTGCATCCATGGAAATCGCTGTGCTATCAAGCCCGAGATCGGCGGACAATGGCTGTCGCCCTATGGCCCAGATCAACTGATCAAAACCGGTTTGTATCTGCCCACCGGCACAGGTCAGTGTGAGCGTGCCATCGCCCCCCCGTTCAATGCGCTCTATCTGTGAGGATGAGATGACATTGACACCATCACTCAACATCTCTTCCATCAGGCTCTCTCGCAACATGGGATCAAATTTACGCAGCAGGTGCTCACCACGCAGGAACATGGTTACATCAGTACCCACCGCATTGAGCATACCGGCAAGCTCCACCGCGATGTATCCACTCCCAACCACTGCGACACGCCTGGGCTGCTCATTCAACGCAAAAAAACCGTCTGAAGTAATACCCAGTTCAGCGCCCTCTATTTCCGGAACGACGGGATAGGAGCCAGGTGCTATGACGATATGGTTCGCCTTATACTGTTCACCATTCACCACCAAGGTGTGATTATCAACAAATCGGGCGTAGCCTTGAATTTCATCGATATTGGAATCTCGCAGATAGGTGTGATACCAATCATTAATATTGGTAACATACTGATTACGCTGCCTAATCAGCTTACCCCAGTCAAAACCTTCCTGTTTTACACTGAAACCATAGGCGGGTGCATCATTTAACATATGGGCAACGGATGCCCCGTACCACATGATTTTTTTCGGCACACAACCGAGATTAACACAGGTGCCACCCAGCTTTCCGGCTTCAATCACAGCACTTCTAGCGCCGTATTTTGCAGCCCTTTCAGCAGCTGACAGCCCCCCGCTTCCACCGCCAATGGCTATCAAATCATACTCTTTGGTCATAACAACGCTCCTTCAAATATGGGATACTCTGCTTGGATTTAGGCCTATTGTCCCAATATGACAGGCTATGGGACAACTTATTATTAGGGAACTATAACAAGTGAACAATTTTCTGACTGCCTTGGGCTCAAGGCTAACTCGCCTTTTCAGAGAGATAGTGCGACTCTATCATCCGCAGACCATCCGTGAAAAAGGTTGGATCTGGGCAAGTGGTCTCCTGTTGTTCACACTAATCGTGGTCATGTATGGTTTTAGTGTCTACTGGAGCCAAGAACCCGATCCCTTTGATATCAAGACAAATACTGAACAACAACTCACAGGCGCTCAGCCAGTGGTGGGTAGCCACACCACCGCATCACTGATTCGCGTAATGGAAACACTGCTGGAGAAACCCGGAGGCTACCTCAGCAATGATGTTATGCCGCCCAGCCTTTTTCTGGATAACATTCCCAACTGGGAATTTGGCGCACTGGTACAGTCCCGTGATTTGGCCCGCGCACTTCGAAATGACATCAGTCGATCACAATCACAGTCAACAGAAAATAAAAATCTGGCTATCGCTGAGCCTCAGTTTAATTTCAGTAATGACTCCTGGTTATTGCCATCCACGGAAGGTGAATATCAAACAGGGCTCAAGGCTCTCCGTACATATTTGCATGACCTGACCCAAAGCAGTGATCAAAATACCCAGTTTTATGCCCGCGCAGACAATCTGAAGGTCTGGCTGGCCATTGTTGAAAAGCGCCTAGGCAGCCTGTCACAGCGGCTAAGTGCCAGTGTTGGACAGGAACGCATCAATACCGATCTATCCGGCGACCCGGAAGCCGCACAATCCACCAGCGCAGCCGCCCAAGTTGAGGTACACACGCCCTGGCTGGAGATTGATGACATCTTTTACGAGGCCAGAGGTTCAACCTGGGCGCTGATCCACTTCCTTCAGGCCGTTGAAATAGACTTCCGGGATATTCTGGTAAAGAAAAATGCTCTGATCAGCCTACGCCAGATCGTTCGTGAACTGGAAGCGACTCAGCAGAGCGTACTGAGTCCCATGGTTCTCAATGGCGGCGGTTTCGGTATTGTGACCAACTACTCGCTGGTTATGGCATCATACATATCACGGGCCAATGCCGCGGTTATCGACTTACGAAATCTGTTAAGCGAAGGCTAATCAACTCTCATTTTATTTCCATGAAATACAATGAGATAAACACCCTGTCAGGTAGTTGTCACCCTGCTGTCGTGGTCTCTATCACGAGATCACGAAATACTGCGCACTGTAGCAAAGGTAGCCTCAATGTCAGATCAAGAAAACGCAAACTGGTTGAAGCAAAAAAGATTGGAACGGGCGTGGTCACAGGAACAATTGGCCGATATCAGCGGCTTAAGCACCCGAACCATACAGCGACTGGAACAAGGAGGAACAGCCTCCCTGGAGACGCTCAAGTCTATCGCCTCAGCTTTTGATACTGACGTTTCACTACTACAGAACAGTGCAGCGAATGCCACACTGATTGTAGAGGCCTCTTCAACTGTAACAGTGGAGCAAAAATCCATGTCAGCCTCAGATAACCGAGAAAACAGAATTGCAAAATTTCATCGCCACCTGATTATCTATCTTGTCGTCAATCTCGGCCTGTTTTTGATCGATATTTTTACCAGTAGCGACTCACTCTGGTTCTACTATCCCCTGTTTTTCTGGGGTATAGCCATCGCTATAAAAGGTTTTCTGGCCTATGGCTTACCCGACCGAGGGAAAAAGGAGTTGGTACATTAACCGAAGGCTTTAACCATTTCTGACATGAAGCCATCTAAACACTGAGAGTGTGTTTAGATGCTTCTTTTTATCAGTCTGTTAATTGTGTACGGCTGATGAGAGATCCCACATCGGCAGAAATACCCCAAGAGCCAACACCAGTACCATTCCACCAATAATCACGATTATGATGGGCTCAATGGCGTCAGAGAGTCGTGCCAGGTCATATTTCACTTCACGTTCATAATGCTCGGCCGTCTCCAGCAACAGGTCATCAACTGCACCGGTCTCTTCGCCAATGGCAATCATCTGCAGCACCATCGACGTGAACATTCCGGTTGCGGCAGCCGTTCGAGCGATGGATTCTCCACTCTCAATACCATCACGCATACTCAACACACGTTCACACACAAAGGCATTATTGACTACACCTGAGATGACTGTAAGCGCCTGAACCAGGGGAACACCGGAACGCATGGCCAGTGCTAATGATCGGGCAAACCTGCCCAGAATAGCCTTTTTCAGGATCTTCCCTATCAGGGGTATCTGCAGAATCATGCGGGACCAGACATAGCCCCCACGCTCACTCATAATCCAGAATCGTAATGCAAGTATTCCGCTGAGCATTCCAGACAGCAAATAGGGCCACCAATTCAGGGTAAAACTGGAGACACCCAAAAGAATCTGGGTAGCCATGGGCAGCTCAGCATCAAATCGGGCGAAGGCATCGGCAAACGCGGGAATGACGAAGATGTTAATAATCACCAGCGCCACAACAATGGCGAGAATAACAGTCAGCGGATAACGTGTGGCACTTTTTATGCGATTTCGGGTCTCTTTCTCCAGCTCAAGATAGCCGGCCAACTGCAGGAATGTCTCATCCAGTCTACCGGTACTCTCGCCCACCTTGATCAAACTGATAAAGAGTGGTGAGAAGATATCAGGGTAACGTGCCAGTGCCATGTGTAGTTCTCGGCCTGACTGAATATCGTCCGATACCCCTTTTAATGCAGAGGCCAGTGTTGGATTCGACGTTGTATCAATCAGACTACCTAAACTGCGTAGAATAGGCACACCGGCCTTCTGCAAGGTATAGAGCTGACGACAAAGCAAGACCAGCTCATCCAAATTGACACCAGGCTTGAACCAGCCGAGTTTAATCTCTTTACTGACACCACGACGCTCAACTGGAACAATATCAATAGGGGTCAGGTTGGATCTAAACAACTGTTCGGCAATGGATTCTGCCGTCTCACCCTCAAGGGTGCCCGTCATGGACTCACCACGACGATTCCGCGCTTTATATTCAAAGGCACGCATTAGATTACCTCAGCCGTCAATCCTGAACTCATCAAGAGATCTCCACATCACCCGCAATACGAATTGCCTCACTCAGTGAGGTCGTACCTTCAGCCGCATAACGCAGACCTGATTTCCATAGGGGCACGAAGTACCGGCTTTCCAGTGCAAGTTTACCAAACGTTTCATGATCATCTTTTCGAAGTGCCGCGGCCATTTCACCATTCAATTCTAGCATCTCATAGATACCGACCCGCCCCCGATAACCGGTTTGTCCGCAACGATTACACCCTTTGCCAATACGCAAGCCACTGATATCAAAATCATGCTCTATGCCATCCAGCCAGGCTTGCTGTATCTCATCAGGTGTATACGGCTCTGCACAGTGACTGCAGATACGACGTACCAGGCGCTGGGCCACAATAGCCAATAATGATGAGGCCATCAGATATCCAGGTGCACCCATATCCAGCAGACGACTGACTGTTGCAATGGCACTGTTGGTATGTAAGGTAGAGAGCACAAAGTGGCCAGTGATAGCGGCTCTCAAGCCAATCTGTGCCGTTTCCAGGTCACGCATCTCACCCACCAGTAATATATCCGGATCTTGACGCATGGCGGTTCGCAGAACCCGCGAAAAACTCAGTCCTATCTGCTCATGCACCTGTACCTGATTGACCCGCGGCAAACGATACTCTACCGGATCCTCTACGGTGATAATCTTCTTTTCTGGGACATTCAGTTCACTCAGTGCAGAATAGAGCGTGGTAGTTTTACCACTGCCTGTTGGCCCCGTAACCAACACCATGCCATGAGGTTTGGCAATCAGCATACGTAGACGTTGCAACATCTCATCCTGTATTCCCAGATCTCCAAGGCTCAGAATTCCGGAACTTTGATCCAGCAGACGCATGACAACCGCCTCACCATGCTGTACCGGCATAGTTGAAAGACGGACATCAATAGTGTGGTTTTTCACCTTGATCTGGAAACGACCATCCTGAGGTAGACGTTTCTCTGAAATATCCAGACTGGAAAGCAGCTTCAGACGCTGCACCAGCGCCGGTGCAATGCGCCGCTCATTCATCACATGCTCATGCAGCACGCCATCTATACGCTGCCTGATCCGCAGCACCTCTTCATCCGGTTCTATATGGATATCGGAGGCCTTGGCCTGCAGTGCATCTTCAAACAGCGTCTGCAAAAGACGGATGACCGGGGCATCACCGGCCTCAACAGTCTGCATCAATTGACCCAGGTCGAAGTCACCCTGAGCCAGATCCTCATGCAGCTCACCTGCCAGTGAAGTCAACTCATCTGAACGGCGGTACATCCTGTCCAAGGCGTCCAGCAGATCACTTTCTCGGACAACGGCCTGTCGAACCCGCTTTTTAAGCACATGCCCTAGCTCATCATAGGCAAAAATATCGGTTGGATCTGCCATACCGATAAGAACATCCTTATCCCGGACTTCCAGTGCAATCACACGATAACGGCGTGCAATATTTTCCGATAATGCTTTGACAATCTCAGGTTTAAGCGGAAAGCTGGTCAGATCGATAAAAGGAATTTGTAGCTGCTGAGAAAGAAAGTCCAGCAGTCGCTGTTCATCAATAAAGCCGAGTTCGATCAGTGTATGGCCAAGCTTATGACCTGAGCGTTTCTGTTCGGTTAATGCCGTCTGTAGCTGCCCTTCCGAGATAACCCGGTTTTCAACCAGTAGATCACCAATCCTTATCCTTTTGCGGCTTTTAGTAGACTCATTACCACCTGTACCTGATGTTTCAACCATACCCTTATCGCTCCACCGATAATGACATCACCCGTTGACGGGCATATTCTGTGACTTCATCAGGCAACGCATTAAAATTCAGTGCCTGCCTGTACAATTGTAACGCCTCATCCTGTTCGCCATTTGCATCCAGTGAGATGGCCAGACCAGCTATAGCGCGTGCATTATTCGACTGCTGGGCAACAAGCCGACGATAAACCTGAACAGCAGCAGAGAACCGACCGGCCTGCTGATAGAGCGAGCCCAGCATGGCAAGTAGATCCACATCACTACCGGATATAGGCAGCTGTTGCTCAAGTAAGCTGATTGCCTTGTTCTGCTCTCCACTCTCAATAAACGCTCGACTAAGCAATAAAGCAAAAGGCACATATCCCGGTGCGATTTGCATACCTTCTGTGAGTAGTGAGAAAAAACGCTCACGCTCACCGGTATTCAATGACAGCATAGCTAAGAATCTACGCGCCTCATGATTCTCCCTATCCAGCGACAAGACGTGCAGCAGCGATGCCTCGGCGTCAGCGAGTCGTCCCTCATTGAGATGTAATAAAGCCGCCTCATACATCTCGTCTGCTGATGCCTTTACCTGTGCCGCCGGTACCTTTTTAAACTGAATCTGCGGCTTCACAGGGGGTGATTCCATCACAGATCTAGTTTGCTGGATAACGGATACAGCGACAGCTTGTTCAGGTTCCGACTTAACCAATGGCGCTGTGATTGTTACTTTTTCATCTTTAGACGAGTTTCGTTTTTTGTATTCAAGGGAGGATAGATCATCCCGTGATTTATCCAACAACTGCCCTACCGGCTGATCGTTGACTGTGGGTTGCGTACTATCACGAGTTGAAGCGACTGGTAAACGCTGTTCCGGGAACTGTTTACGATCAGGCTCATCAGTTACTGGCACAGTCTCTGTTTGTTGCTCTATCAGCTCTACCTGTTCAGCTATCACAACAGCTGTGTCCTCAGTAACAATGTGCTGCTGGATAGTCAACGGCTTAACCGGCTCTACTGGGATCGTGTTTGTGGTCACCGGTTCGGGTGCTGTCTGTTGCACCCCTGTAGTCTCAAAAGTGGCACTCGAAGACGGCGTGTCTGCTGGATCAGGGTCAGAAACCGGATCAAGTAACGCGGAGAAAAAGGGAGCAATCTGTGGTTGCAGATAGATAAGCGGCACCATGATCACAACAATCAAAACCATCCAGGCAATTCCACGACGGCGCTTTTTTCCCTTCGCTCGTCCGGGTACTGGTTGCGGTGTTTTAATGACCCGCGGCGTCTCATCATCCCCTTCTCGCTGATCCAGGTCACGCAACATCTGATTTATGAGACTCATGAACCACCCCGTAGTGCGGTTGCAGTATCACGTCTGAACAGGGCATGCCAGATTCGGGCAAATCGACCGGGACGCACGAAAGCATCTTCTGTGTCATCGATGGCCCGCTTGAGATGACTTTTGTCTATGGTTGGTTTTCCTTCACCATAAGCGGCCAGCATCGCCTTGTGCGCCAGTATATTGATCAACCGGGGTATGCCACGGCTACCACGACACAGCCAATCCAGCGCTTTCTCTTCAAACAGATTTTCTCCCGGGTAACCGGCGACACGCAGCCGATGATAGAGGTAACCCTCGCAACCTTCCCGCGTGAGGGGATGTATCGTATGTGAAAAAGTGATGCGCTGTTTCAACTGGCGAACTGAAGGACGATTCAAATGATCATCCAGTTCCGGCTGACCAAACAGCACCACTTGCAGGAGTTTACTTTTTTCCGTTTCCAGGTTGGTGAGCAGGCGAATGGCCTCAAGCGTCTCTTCGGGCAGGGCTTGTGCCTCATCCAGCAACAGAATCACCTGTCGCCCCGAAGCCTTCAGTGCAATCAGCTGCTTATTGATCAATTGCAAGGCCCGATGCCCGCCAATATTCATGGGATAATCCACACCCAACTCTTCTGCCAGACAGTAGCGGAGTGCAGAGGGTGTGAGATAGGGATTAGGGATATAGGCCGTCACCATACCTTCATCAGAAAGAAGGTTCAGCAGCTTACGGCAAATTAGTGTTTTACCTGTTCCTACTTCACCGGTTATTTTTAAAAAACCCTCCCCCATGCGCAAGGCCACCAGGAGCACATTCAGTGCCTCCTGGTGATCGGCATATGAGAAGAAGTAATCCGTATCTGGTGTCAGACTAAAGGGGGGTTCTCTGAGTCCGAAGTGGGATTCGTACATAGCTCACTCAGTTTTTTCACCGAGATTGCCAAATACGTCAGGCTGGCTGCCGTAGTGGAAACCCTTGTCGAGCCTTTGTATACGCGATGCCGTATCCGAGACGCGAGAACGCCAGGTCTCTGCACTTTCCACAACAGTGGGTCTCAACACGATAACAAGCTCGCTCTTTTTCGCGGACTGGCGAGTATGACGGAAGAGTGAGCCAACAAACGGCAGATCACCCAATAGCGGTGTAGAAGCAACCTCCTCACCCCGGGTATCCTGCATTAAGCCACCAATAACGACCAGCTGCCCACTCTGGGCATACACCAGACTATCAGACTCTCTCACCGTACTTTTTGCCAATGGAAGATTCTGTGTCTCATTGCCCACCTGAATCACCTTCTGTTGATCCGTTACCTGGCTTACGGAAGGATGAATATGCAGAGTCACACGACCAAATCGATCAATCTGTGGAGTGACATCCAGAGCAATACCTGAGAAAAACGGTGTCAGGGTAATATCGGGGGTTGTTGTGGTTGAGGTTCCAGTAGTCGTGGTGCTGGAGACATCGGTGACAAAGAACTCATCACTGCCCACCTTGATAACTGCTTTCTGATTATTAAGTGTTGAAATACGTGGACTGGAGAGTACCTGAACATTACCCTGGGATTCCAACAGTTCAATGAAGGCCATAAAACTTCCGGTATTCAGCGCAGCACCGAACAACCCGCCAAAGGCGGAAAAATTGGTGAAACTGACAGGCGAGGTCTCTGTTGGTGAACTGATCCCACCATCAAGTAATTCAACACCAGCTGATCCAGGGTTCTTGAACATGGTAGAACCGGAGCCAGTCTGCCCCATACTGAAGCTGTTGCCATCAACGGTCATCATCTTGGCCCAGTTAATGCCTGCCTGGAAACCATCATTCAGTTCAACCTCGATCACCTTGGCTTCAAGTATCACCTGACGATGCATTGCCTCATCCGTTGTCTCCAGAAAGGCCTCTACCTCCCGTAACTCATGGGGCATCGCACGTACCACTACAATGCCGGATTGAGGAGATACCACGACCGAGCGATCCGTTCCAGTACCGACAATTGACTGTAACGCTGTAGAAAGTTCAGTCCAGAAATCTGCGTCTGAAGTGGTATTTATCTCACTTCCGGATGTCACACCGGAGACATCACTACCACTATCATCACCGTTCTCTTCGCTATCGCCAGAACTGGAGACCTGGCCTGAACTGACCCGTGTCTGAGAACTGCCCGAGCGCTTCATGTTAAGGTAGTTAACCTGAAATATACGAGACTGAAGTCTTGCAGGTAATACATGAAAGCCGTTTCTGACGCTCTGATATTCATAGCCATAGACGTCACGTAATACATCCATCACATCTGGAATCGTAACCTGCTTCAAGCTCAGCGAGAGCACCCCCTCAACCTGTGGGTGTACCACCATATTATAGGGTGTACCTTCTACCAGCCCCATCAAAAAGGCTCTGACGGGCACCTCGTTTACATTCACGTCAAAACGGACAACCGTTGTGCGCTTGCTGGCTCTTGGCAGTTGCATATTTGCCGGTGGCAACAAGGCCGCACTTACAGCGGGGGGTGGAGTAGCCCTGGTTTTTTCAGCTTGTTTCGGCGGTGTTTTAAGCTGTTCCTGAATAGTAGCCATGGTGCCACCATCTTTTGGCGCCATACTCTGACAGCCGACCAGCAGTATCAGCGTCAGTGATGCCAAAGATGATCGAATCACACAACGAGTCAGGTTCATTTTCCCCCTCCGGATAAAGCCTTTGCCGGTGCTTTTACGGATATCGGCAATAATTCAATTTTAATACGATCCCCCTGCAGTTCTAATTCCACTGCATGGGGTTCAATTGTGACTAGCTGAGCACCGTCAATCTGCTCACCGACATAGACGCGACGATTATTAATCACCGCGCTATTCCCTCTGGGTCCGACAAATATACCTGAAAGCCGCAAGGTATTCCCGTCCAATGCATTACCCATTGTTTCTTCAAGCTGCCCATTGATTGCCGATAGATAACCATAAGGCTCCATTGGGTCCCTTAACTCGCCAGCCTGGACTGATATAGAGAACAAGATAAGCAGTAGAAAACATTTACTGGAGTGTCTAAACACCTATCCAACCCTCCGATAAACTCAAGGTATGCAACTGCAGTCTGACTCGGGTAACGGGATACTCCTTGACGCTGACATCGATGCCATCCCAGAAAAACTGCCAAGGTAACGCCTCCAGTGACTGTAGATAACGCAGAACTGAGAGATAATCGCCTTCAAATTCAACAACAAAACCATGACGGAAGATGTTCTGCTTTTCTGTTTCCGCAACTTTATCCTCAACCCCTTCTATAGCGTTCGCATCGATCTTTTTGGTCTGAGCCAACGGCTCAGTTTTCAATGTTTTTAGTTGGATCAGATGTAAATTATCCGAACTCAAAAGAATCTGTTCCAGTAGTCTTGCCATCTCTTGCGGCTCAATCAATGCATCAGCGGTATCCTTGATACGCCCCTCCATCTGGGCGATCACCTGCTTGATCTGTTCAATCTCCTTTCGTATAGCGACATTCGGATCACTTGCCGCCGCACTAACAAGATTCTTCAGCTTTGTATTCAATTCACTATTCTGTTCGGAGATTTGATCGAGATCCCCTCTGATTCGCACTTGTAGTGCAGACTCCTTATCCCACAGGAGGTTAAGCCAACCACCACCGATCAGCGACAGCAGCAACACCAGAATCATGAGGCGCTCACGCAGGCTTAGCGCCTCAAAACGGCCCGCAATCAAAGCATACTTCTCTTCCAGGAGATTCATTGCTCTTTACTCCTGACAGCTGTCATCAGACTGAACTCCAACTGGTTTTCATTAGATTCCTGACGTATTACGTCAACGACTTGAAAATTCTTGCCCGTAAAAGCAGGGGCGTCCTGAAGATTTTTAAGCAACAGGGGGACCCATTCGGGTTTCAACGTTTTTCCCTTGAGTGTTAAATGGGCTCCCGCTTCAGAGATAGTGATTTGTGTAAACCAGAGTTCAGTCAGGGATTGGCGCGCCAATCCATCGAAGTACCCGGAGAATCCCTGTTTATTGGTGGCGATGCGGGTCTGGAGGGTATTCAACAAGGCAAATCCGGTCTTACGCTTCTCGACCAGTTGATTCAATTCACTTTCGAGCAGCTTATTGACTTGAGGTACGGACAATTTTTCAGCCATACTGGAGACATCCATCTCCAGATCCTCATACTGGGCCTGAGCGTTCAGATAATCCTGTTTGAATTTTTCTGTATTCCACTTGCTGAACCCATAAGCGGCGGCCATCCCCAAAATAGTGACTCCCAGAATAATCAGCAAGACATCTAAAGAGAATGCCTTCGTCTGCTTCTTGAAGATGGGTTGAAAAAGGTTGATCTGCTGTTTGCGCATACCCTAGTCACTCCTCAGGGCCGCGCCAATAGCAGGCAAACAGCGATAGAGTGTCAGGGGGTCAATCGACTCTACCCCCTGAAGTATTCCGTTAAGGTCTAACAGGTTTACTTTCGCCATCAAATTTGCATCGGCATATTCCCGCAGTCGCTCTCTTCTTGATTCCGGGGCAATAATTGAGATACTGGGGACTGCACCCATGCCAAACTGGCTTTCGTGGTAATCAAGCGAGCGCTGCAACTCCAGAACCAGTGAATCAAGCTGCTCATCAAGTCCAAAACCACCCTGCTCTTCCAAGTCACTGCCGCTGAACTCTATGCGACGATTGAGAAACAGGGTATCACCCTGAACAATCTCAATCATGCCATAACGGGGGGGGAGAAAAAGCAGAGCCTGAAACTGGGTCGGGTCACCCGATAGGGCAAGCACATTGCGTAGCGTTAACTCAGTAATATCGATCGCATCAATCTCAAGACCCATATCCTCCATCTGGTCAATATACTGTTGAATCAAGCTCTGCTTGACTACCACCACGTACATCATACGCGGCCCGGTTTTACGCTGGGATTCAGGCAGATCGAAAATATCGAGAATGGCGTCGTCAATATGAAAATCAAGCAGATCCTTGATACGCCAGCGTATGGCACTTTTCAGCTCTTCGTGTTCCACCTCGGGTTTTTCCACCTGAAACAGTGAATAAGAACCTGGTGCCAACACCGCAACGGCAGGAATACCACGCAACCCCTTGGATTTAACGGTATCTTTCAGCAAATCTACAAGATCAGCTGAGGATTCACCTTCAAAAAAAGCGCAGGAATCAATGCGGAATTGATTATCCGCACAATCAATTGAGGCCAAAGAGAGTCCATCAGCATGGAAACCCAGACCAACCCGCAGACTGCTTTGCACCCGCTTTTTCAGCTTAAACATCAAAACGTTTTTCCCATCTCCAGACTTACCCTGAAGAAACCCTTATTATAGTATGCGTACAATCCGATATAACGACTGAAAAATCAATGACTTTAGGATTTATTTTATAATTTTAGATCAACTTTGGCAGGAGACATCCATTACTTCATTGAGATCGAGATCAGCGCCCCTCCTAAAGCCGACTCGCCAATCTCCAACTTTCCACCATAAAGTTGAACAATATCATTAGCCACCGAGAGTCCGATGCCCTGTCCGGGCAGCCGCTGATCTGCCCGCTCTCCCCTTTGCAGAACACGCTTTCTGACCGTGTGATCGACACCCGGTCCATCATCAGCAATGCAGAGCAAAAAGCCACCACTCTTGTCACCCAAATTATCGCCCGAAATCAGATAGACCTGAATCTCGGCTGATGCATATTTATAGGCGTTCTCAAGGATATTACCTATACACTCCATCAGATCTCCCGGGTCACAGGAGAATAGTGCATCCCTATCAACTGTGCAGGTACAACTTAGCCCTTTTTCTCTGTACACCTTATTCAGCGTATTGATCAGTCGGTCAATTATTGGACGAACAGGTGTGGATTGGGTGAAGGTTGATCGCCCTGCTGCTGCGGCTGACTTTAGTTGATACTGGATGATCTCATTCATCCTCGGTACCTGCTCCCCGATTGCCTCCTGCAGCAGGGAGATATCATCCCCTTCTGCGGCACCCTGCAGTACCGCCAAGGGTGTCTTCAGGCTGTGGGCCAGATCACCCAGACTGTGCCGATAACGATCCCGGCTGGCATTATTGTGGTTAATCAATGAGTTAATTCCTTGCGTCAGCTTTCTTAACTCTTTTGGGTACTGCCCATTAAGACACTCCTGCTCACCCGTTTCTATCATACCAAGGTCATCCGCCACTTCACGCAAAGGCTTCATACCCCAGCGCAATACCGCGCCTTGAACAAGTAAAAGAATGATCACTGCACCACCTAACCAGAGCAGGATAGTCTGCCTGAATACAGCAATTTTTTTGTGATATTCCAAGGCACTTTCTGACACCGAGAAAAGATAGGCGATTTCCTGCCCTGTATCGTCTTCCCAGATCAATGAATAGCGCAACATAAAGAAAGGTGGATCTGACCCGAGGTATTCAAACAGCGGTACGCCTGGTTGTGGCTGTGCCGCCCCAGGAGCAGGAAATGGGCGCCCAATACTGGAAGGTGACTGCCATATGTAGCGCCCCTTCTCCCCAACCACCTGAACGTAGAGCCCTGAATCAGGACTCGCCAACCGGGGGTCAGGCAAGTTTTCCGGCAACCTCATTCGGCCCAGAGGATCAGTCTTCGCGGCACCCAGCAAAGCATAGACCTGCCCCATTAATTGGGTTTCAAGGGTGCTCTCTGCAGAATCACGAAAAGCCTTATCCAGCGCAATCGCGCCCAACCCAAGGAACAGAACCAGCACAATGGATACCGCAAATAATAGTCGGCTTTGTATTGACAGCATCAGGCAGGAGGCTGTTGCTGGCTAAATCGATAGCCGCGTCCGCGTAGTGTTTCGATCGGTTTAAGCTCGCCTTCGGGATCAAATTTACGCCTGAGACGACGAACAAAGACCTCAAGCACATTCGAGTCCCGATCAAAATCCTGATCATAGATATGTTCAGTCAGTTCACTCTTGGAGATGACCTTTCCTGCGTGCAGCATCAAGTACTCAAGCACCTTATACTCATAGGCCGTTAATTGAACCTCCTGGCCTTTCAGCGTCGCCTCCTGTCGGGCTGTATTGATGGCAATCGGTCCCCAGGATATTTGGGGTGAAGCAAAACCGGCCGAACGCCTTAATAGTGCATTCAGGCGGGCCAGTAACTCCTCCATATTGAAGGGCTTGACCAGATAGTCATCCCCACCGACCTCCAATCCTTCCACCTTATCCTGCCAATTATCCCGTGCCGTCAGAATCAGAATGGGGAAAGTGATCTGCTTCAATCGAAGTGCTTTAATCAGTTCAATACCTGACAGTTTAGGCAAACCAAGATCAATCACGGCCACATCAAAAGGGTACTCCTCTCCCAGATAAAGTCCCTCTTCTCCATCAGCAGCCATATCAACCGAATACCCCTCACCCACCAGACGCTGTTTCAGCTGGCTCCGGAGGCTGGGTTCATCTTCTACCACCAATACACGCATGATGACTCCCGATCAACGTCTACGTTTGGATGGCAGTTCCTGACCAGAACCGGGATCTATTCTGTAACGTCGAACCTTGCCTTTATCCGTAATGATCCTGACACGATGCTCCTGAGCCCCTTCGTTCTCCCATGTTTCAGCGTGTAACACGCGGCCACCGGTCTGTTTGCGGATTCGCTCGACGGTACTATCAAGATCGACGCCAGAAGATGAATTACGTCCATTCTGATTATACGACTGACCCTCTTGTGAACGGTACTTTTGTGCAACTGCTGGCAAGCTGATAAACAACCCACACAGCAGTAGCACTGTAATAATCCGTTGCAGCATATTCAAAGTCATATAATCCTTCTCCTGGAACCTTGGTGTAACCCGCCCTTAGTCATACTCCCGGTAGTCATAACCGGAACCACCTGTTGGAGCTACAGAGACCCGGACATTGATGTATTTACCTGGGTCATGACTGGTTTTGGTATGAAAAACCTGTCCGTTATATTTATATTTTACACGATAACCTACCAGCTCTTCATGTTCTCTGAAGTTATCCACGGATTCGCAGCGTCGTTCAGAGGTCACATAACTCCGGCTTGGTTTCTTTCCGAGATCATTGCCAACCGAAGCACCCAGCAAGACACCTGCCACAGTCATGGCATCTTTGCCTTTTCCCTTGCCAAACTGGTTACCCACTACACCACCTACAATGGCACCAGCGATAGAGGGTGTATAAGAATCACTTCGGGATTCACCACGATGGCGTACCCGCTCATTCCAGCAACGCTCTTCAGGCTGGTTCACCCGAACTGTTTCATATAACGGCTTGCTATGAATAACTCGCGCCTTGTCATAAAAGCTGTTATCTGCCATTGATACAGCAGAAGTCGCGCTCAATGTGGCGGCTAATAGCAGAGTGCTCTTTTTCATGATCGTTTCCTTTTTATCAGCGGGTTAGGAGACTATTCTCCTACCGTTGGCTATAGATTAGCGCCCCTTTCCTTAACCAAAGCTGAACAAAGAATTGGGTTGACATTATTTCGAGTGAGACATAAGTTGTCACGACAACTATTTTCAGTGATTACTTATGACCTACACCCTTAGAGATGGTCCGGGTTTTTACCTGTTACGTACCGCTGCACAGTTCAAACACTGCTTTGCCAAAGCCTTACTGCCATACCAGATTACGCCAGTTCAATTTGCCGTATTGGGCCTTCTCTGGGAAAGCGATGGACTGACTCAGCATGCAATAGCCGAACGACTCGGAAAGGACCGCCCCAATGTCTCACGCATTCTTGAAAAAATTGAAGCCAAGGCACTCATCACCCGCCAGCGAGCCCCGAATGATCGCAGGGCAACACAGGTGTTTTTATCAAAACGCGGTAAAGCGTTAAGACCCGAACTGGAAAACCTGGCTGTAACGTTTCGCATGCGTGCATACGAAGGTTTAACTGAAGATGAACAGACACAACTAAGCCAGCTCCTGACAAGGCTAATGGAAAACCTGCCATGAAACAGATAACAGCCATACTCTGCCTGGCGCTCTCAGGTTACGGGGCAGGTTTCGGCCAGCCACTCTTCGCAGCAGAACAACCACCCGCCCGCGTGGTAGTCGAAGCGGTCTCAGAGCAAGTAATAGCGACCCGTAGTAATCTGACCGGCGTAGTTGACTTCGACCGAATATCAGCCGTCTCAGGCGAGACGTCTGGACGTGTCATTGAACAACATGCCGTAGAGGGGGCTTTAATCAAATCGGGCCAGACTTTACTCGTGCTGAACAGTGACCTGATACTCAAAGATATGGATATCAAGCAGAAACAGCGCGCTCAGGTCTCGGCCGACATCGAAAAACTTAACCGCACCCTGAAGCGCCTTGAAAGTCTGCTCGCGACTAACTCAGCCAGTCGCCAGGCCTATGATGACGCGCTGTTTGATCATCGATCATTACAAAAGAAACGTGAAGTTCTTGATGAAGAGATGGCCAGATTACAGCTACAGCTCAATATGAGTACTGTGACCGCACCCTTTGATGGGGTGGTACTGGAAAAACTAAAAGAGCGCGGTGAGTGGATTGACCCTGGTTCCGCTATCTGCAAACTGGCCTCTATCAATGACCTGGTTATCCGAGTTTCTATTTCAGAAAACCTGGCACGTCATCAAACTGTAGGTTTAGCGGTTCCTGTCACTATACCGGCACTTGATTTGAGGCTTACGGGCGAGATCCTGGGATTAATGCCGGTAGCTAATCTGCGTAGTAAAAGTCTAACACTGAAGATCAGCATCCCCTACCAGACCGGCATGGCACAGAACATGTCTGCCACCGTTGAGATACCCACCAGTACCCCAACAACATTGCGCATGCTCCCCCGGGATGCCCTGGTAAATTTTAAAGGTAAGGATTTTGTTTATACCGTCAAGGATGGAAAGGCAAAAATGCTTCCCATATCTATCATAGTACGCCGTGGTGACATGCTAGGTGTTCAAGACCTATCCATTGCGGCCGGCATGCACGTTGTGACTGATGGCAATGACCGTCTCCGCCCCGACCAAGCTGTACAGATCATAGAGAAATAACGGACTGCTGATGGATATCGTAAAACAGTCGATCGACCAGCCTGTCTCCACCTTTGCTCTGGTGATACTTGTCATCCTGTTTGGTTTGATTGGTCTTAATCGCTTACCCGTTCAGCTCACACCTGATGTAGAAGCACCCAAAATCAGTGTCCGAACAACCTGGCCAGGCGCAAGCCCCTATGAGATTGAGAAAGAGATTATTGAGAAGCAGGAAGAGGTCCTCAAGAGTGCACCCGGGCTGGCGATTCTTGAGAGTTCCAGCTTTAACGACTATGGAACAATTAGCCTGACCTTCAAAGTGGGTAGCAACCTGAATGATGCCATGGTACAGGTTTCCAACAAACTTAATGAGGTTACAGAGTACCCGGAGAACGCATTAAAACCGGTTACCAGTACATCAAGTGAGGAGAATTCACCGGTTATCTGGATGATGTTAAAAACCAAATCAGGTGACCCGTCTCGTATCACTACGTTCAAAACATTTTTTGATAATGAGGTCAGGCATCTACTGGAGCGAGTACCAGGAGTTGGCTCGCTATTTCTCTTTGGTGGAAGTAACAAACGTCTGGAGATCAATGTAGACCCGCAACGTTTAGCGGCCCACCACATCACACTCGGACAAGTAATTAATCGTGTTCAGAGTGCCAATAGCAACACATCGGCTGGTGTGCTTGGCTTATCCAAACGTAATTACCGTATTCGTACAACAAGTCAATATCAAACACCTGACGAGGTTGGTGAAACACTGTTGATCGATGACGGCCTTAACCGGGTCAAGCTCCAGGATTTGGCAGAGACACGTTTTGGTTATGCTGCCAATCCGCCAGCGGTACTTCATAATGGGCAGCCCATGATTGTAGTGGGTGTCAGGAAAGAGGCAGGTGCCAATGTTCTCGAACTCACAAAACAGATGCGCCTGGTGGTTGATGAGCTGAATGAAACCCTGCTGGATGAAAATGGCCTGTTTTTCGATTGGGTCTATGATCAGGCCCCTTATATCAATACGGCCATCGATACCGTAAAGACCAATCTCATGATTGGTGGTGTGTTGGCAATTGTAGTGTTGCTTCTGTTTCTGCGCTCAACAAGCGCCACACTCACTGTAGCAATCGCTATTCCAATTTCCGTTATGGGTACCTTCTTTTTCATGTACCTGTTCGATCGAAATATCAATGTAATGAGTCTGGCCGGCATCACTTTCGCGGTGGGCATGCTGGTGGATAACTCGATTGTTGTACTGGAGAATATTGATCGCCATCGACGCATGGGTAAAAGTGCTTTCCAGGCTTCCTATGATGGCACGCAAGAGGTCTGGGGTGCTGTGCTGGCATCAACCCTGACGACCGTTGCTGTCTTCTTACCCGTCCTGTTTATTGAAGAAGAAGCGGGACAGCTCTTCCGTGATATCGCCATTGCCATCACTGCCTCAATCACCATCAGTCTTTTTGTTTCAATATCCGTTATTCCTGCTGTCACAAATAAGTTCTATGGGATGACAAAGCGCACAGTAGATGAACAGATCGCAACAAGGGACAACGGAAACCTATTTGTTCGAAGCTTGATGTTTCTATCAAATTTTACGCTAAAAAACAGCTTCTCCCGAGTGCTGACGGTAGCCCTGTTCACCACGCTTTCTTTCTTTGCTGTGATCGCCCTGATCCCCAAGGCAGAGTATCTACCACAGGGCAATCGTAATCTGATCTTGAATATTCTGGTTCCTCCGCCGGGTTACTCTGAACGGAAACGCGAGGAAATTGGTGAATATATTCACTCAGAACTCGCACCCTATCTGGCTGGAGATGGCAAAGACGGCATTCCGCAGATCAGCAACATCTTTTATGTGGCATCAGACGCCGTGACGCTTTTCGGTGGAACCAGTGTGCATGTCGAGAGAGCACGGGAGATGATGCCTCTGTTCACCCGCGTCATGAATGCCATACCCGGCATGTTTGGTGTCAGCATACAGCGTGGCATCTTTGAGACCGGTATTGGCCAGGGTCGTAGCGTAGATGTAAATGTCTCAGGTATTGAGACTGAACAGATAGTCGCCGCCGCCCGGTCACTTTTTGGCGCTATAAAACAGGCCATTCCTGACGCCCAGGTGAGACCTGTTCCTTCACTGGAGATCAGTTATCCCGAGGCCAATATCATCCCCGATCGATCCAGTGTACTGGCCAATGGACTAACGGAACGAGAGCTTGGCATCTATATCGACATACTGATGGACGGAAGAAAAATCGGTGAGTACAAACCCGATGGTAAAAAGGTGATGGATCTCGTGGTAAAAAGTGGTCAAGGCACTGAAGACACGCCGGAAGATCTGCTGCAAAGGACTATAGCCAATCGCTTTGGTGAGTTGGTCAGAATCGGCGACTTGGCCTCTATCAGCTATGCACAGGGCATGACTCAGGTAGATCACCTGGAACGTAACCGAAATATCCGCCTGCAAGTCACCCCCCCTGACTCCATGCCGCTTCAGCTGGCCATGGAGACCATCTCTGATCAGTTAGTACCCAAGCTTCAGCAAGAGAAAAAGCTGTCTGGAGTAAAAGTCTCTGTAGGTGGAAATGCAGACAAACTCACTGAGACCCGCATTGCGTTGCAGTGGAATCTTCTAATGGCCGTTGTCATCACTTACCTGTTGATGTCAGCCCTGTTTGGTCACTATCTCTACCCGTTGATTATTCTCTTTTCCGTACCCTTGGCAGCAGCCGGTGGCTTTATCGGCCTTAAACTGGTAGACACCTTTATTGCGCCACAACCGTTCGATATTCTGGTCATGCTGGGTTTTATTATCCTGGTCGGTACTGTGGTGAATAATGCAATCTTAATTGTCCATCAAACCCTTAATAATATTCGAAATGAGGGTCTGGAAGGGCTGGATGCCATCACCCACGCTGTACGTACCCGAATCCGCCCTATCTTCATGAGTACCACCACCAGTCTGTTTGGCCTCTTGCCACTGGTATTGGCTCAGGGTTCAGGAACAGAGCTTTACCGAGGCCTTGGCAGTGTTATTTTAGGTGGATTGGCACTTTCAACACTCCTCACACTGTTTGTAATTCCCGCGCTTCTGGCCTTTCTGATCAGAATCAGAGTCAATCAGCCCGATCAAGCATAGCAACCACCCCCACGATTAAATTATAATTACTTAGTCTATTAATTCACTTTTTATTACTCAATTAGGTCTTTTAACCCACACTGAATAGTAAAATAAATCTCATTTAATACCAACCTTGCCATCCTCAGGGAATGCAGGTAAAGATGGACATTGAAAGTCATCACTAAAGCACTCAAATAACTGGCCGATAACCATAACTAGACCAGCGGCCAGCAAACAAAAGAGTCAAGGAAGCAGCATATGGAAGAGTTGTCCACTAAAACAACGACCACTCAGCCTCAAAAGAAAAACACGAAACTCCTGAGCGAATGCAAGGATATGGTGCTGGTTTATCTCACCACCCAGCTCAATGAGTTATTTGAGCAGGTCGAACCCGTTTTTCTGGATTTTGCCAAGAAAGCAGAAACCAACGCCTCTCAAGTCAAATTTTTCGACTCAATCAACCATATCCTCTCTCTTCGCGATGTAATTGAGCATGATTTCAGAGAAGGTATCGAAAAAGGTTTTGATGAGTTTAATCAGGGCAAGCATATCACCTACCCGAACACGCCCATGGATGATGCCGGGGAAGTGGAACTCGAGATGGTGGATAACGATGAGCTTGAAGAGCACCTCGCTATTCAGAGCATGATATCGAAAGTCCAAAATAACTGTTACCAGGAGCTGTTTGCACTAGGCAAACGCATGGCCGTCCTGCGTGGTGGAAAAAAACTGGCCGAGGATGATATACCGGCTTGCCCTGCACACACCGCCATTTCCTTTCAAAAGGCGGCAGAAGCACTGGATGTCGATAAACAGATACTGTTGATATTCTATTTTCTGTTTGGGAAATTCGTACTGGGTGACGCAGCAACCATATACAAGAGCCTTAACGACAGACTCATTGAAGAAGGCATCTTTCCCAACCTGAAGCTAAGCTCCATCAGACCACCCAGTCACGCAGACAACCCGGCTGTGCCAAATAATCCGTTTGAGGATTCACAAGACGATACCAGCGAAGAGCAAGGGCATCCTCAGCACTACCAACAGAGTGTTCAACAACAGAGCGCAAGAGCCCAAGGTCAAAGCGGAGCAGCATCCAGACAAGGTGCCATGGCCCTTGGTGAAGAGTTGTTTAACTCCATACATGACCTGTTGACAGCTCGCCGAGCAGCAGATCCCAACTACAGTAATCATCCCGAATTTGCCCCGGGGGGTAACACAACGCAGCTTAAGAGCGCACCCGCCATTGTCCAGGTGATTGATCATATACAGCCGCAAGTCCAGGCGGATTATCTGCCCGACCCTGACAGTGACGAGGGTATACCCCAGTCAATCGAACTGGATACCAACCTGATCCAGAACGTTCGTCGAACACTTGAGTCGGAACGCACAAAGCTGCTGGGAGAGTTGGATAAAGACACCGTACCGGCTGCTGACCTGGATACCATTGAACTGGTTGGCATGTTATTCGAACAGGTATTGAATGAAGAAGGTCTAGCCAACATAGCTAAGGCATTGATCAGCCATCTGCATACCCCCTATCTTAAAGTGGCAATCCTGGATCGTCGCTTCATGACCGATGAAGAACATATTGCACGACGCCTGTTGAACCTGATGGTTGATTCAGGAAAGCGCTGGATCGATGAAGAGGATTTGCGCCGCGGTTCCTACTACCCGACGCAAGAGATTGTTAAGGCGATCTTGTCAGAGTTTAAAAATGAACTCTCAATATTTGATGAAATGTTCTATAAACTTAAAGAACAGATTGACGAACTGGAGAGCCGTGCAAAAATCCTGGAAGAGCGGAATCAGGAAGCGGCCAAGGGTCGCGAGCGGCTTGAAACAGCCAGACAGACTGCAAAGGATCTTATAAAAGAGCGCACAAAAGGTCGGAGCCTGCATCCAGTCCTTGATCGCTTCCTCTACCATGCCTGGCAAGATCGCATGATTTTGATGCTACTTCGAGATCCTGATGTTGAAAAGAGCAAGGAGTGGAGTTCAGCACTGGCTGTCATTGACAGTCTGGCGCGAGTAATGGAAGCAAAACGCAATCCCAAGATAAAAGAGTGGCTGACCAACAACCATAAAAATCTGACCCAGCACATCAAGGCAGGGCTGACTTCACTCGGAAACTACCACCACCCAGATAGTCATGCCCTTTTCAAACTATTGGATTCCGTATTAAAAGAGCAACCCGTTGAGCTATTGGAAAGCGAACAGAAACAAACACCCATCGAAGTATCTGAACCTATTATCAAGCCCGTGGCCACTGTCGAAAAAAGTGCAGAACAATTAAAACCTGAAATATCAGATGAAGAACTGGAGATGCAGCAAGTACTTCGTAAAGTAAAATTTGGCACCTGGTTTGAACTTACTGATGAAAACAACAAATTACGGCGTTTAAAACTATCCTGGTTCAGTCCAATTACACACAAGTATATGTTTGTGGATCGATTTGGCATCCAGGCATACATCACACCTTCTGAAGAGCTTGCGAAGCAGATATGTGAAGGCAAGGCCAGTATTATCAAGCCAAGCGGCATTCCATTTGTCAGCAAGGCGCTTAAAACTATACATACCATCTTACAGAAAACAGTGGGTATGCATCCTGCTACTTAGTACACCAAGGAATAGCGTAATGTCTGATAAAAGATCCCAACCACGTAAAATCTGCGATGCACGCATTGATATCATAAACGCAGATACTGATCAGGTAATTGGCAGTTTAGTCAATATCTCGAACAGTGGTTTCATGATGATCACCAACCAGTCATTACCAGAGAATTATGTCTTTCAGTTCAAGATAGCATTTGAAATAGAAAAAGATGATACCCAGGTTGTTGAAGTGGGCGCAGAAAGTCTCTGGATTCAGGAAGTAGAGGGCTCAGAGCAATGCTGGATAGGATTTCATATAATCGATATCTCAGATTCAGATCAAAAACTTATCGATTCATTAATTGGAAACTGGAAAGAGTAACAGCCTTTGAGAAAAGGCTAACCATTAATTAAGCGATGCATAACGCCCTGCCGCCTCATGCTCCTTATAGAAGGCAAGCACACGAGTCACATAGGCCTGTGTTTCAGGATAAGGTGGTATTGTGTTCCCATATTTCTTAACGGCATTTTCACCTGCATTATAGGCTGCCAATGCCAATCTCAGGTCATTCTTAAACATCGCCAACAGGTCACGCAGATAGGTGGCCCCACCCGCCAAATTGGACTTCGGATCCCAGCTATCATAGACGCCGTAGCGTTCAGCTGTACCTGGCATCAGCTGCATCAAACCTCTGGCACCCGTCCGTGAACGCGCGCGGGGATCATAGGCAGATTCTGCCTCAACAACCGCATGCAATAGTGCAGGTTTCAAACGTACCTTGCGCGCTATTTCACTAATGAGCGGCGTGTATCGAAGTCGGTTACGTTTCAACGATGAGGTATCAATTCTGGATCCGTTGGTACGCTGCTGGATAGGACCAGAACGCCATAGCAGATGATAACCACTCCCTTTCATGGGACGATCAGTAAAATGAAGCTTGCCTTGCCGATCTTCATACTTATAAATTTCGGCATTGGCAGAAGCCCCCATCAAGAGCATTCCACCAAGCACTAATAGACTGCATGTAGACTTAATTACGCGCAACAGCTCTTCCTCAAACACCTGTCTTAGACAGGATAATTTTCAATAATAACTGTAACATTAATAAGTTATGACCCATCATAGCGTGCTTTTTACAGACAGGACAATAATCACGCTGATTTCCACCATAAAAATACAACCGCATTCTCTGACTGATACACTCTTATCAATTTTACCGTGCAGAATCCACAGAAATTAGCAATTGTCATGTGACCTGATCATAGACCCTATTTTTTGTGATCATCAACACAACCCCTGTTGGCACTCTCATCCACTATGGATCTCGATGGTTGATGACAACGGCCACCCTCCCGCAAGATTCCTACCCGGGCCGTTGTCATTCATCCATCCCCACAATCTGGCTTGCTTTTCTCAAGTGAAGCATCGGCCGTCTGTCACAGAACTTGAATCCCTCCCCCGGGTAAAACTTTGATTCCACCCTCCTAATCTATAATACTTAACTACAATAAAATCCAAACCACCAAAATATGAGACGATGATGCCCAAGGAGAGATTCACAATTACAACCGCAGAGTGGGAAAAACATAAACCCGCACTCAGGGAGATTAGAGAGTCAGTTTTTATAGTTGAGCAGAAAGTCCCCAAGCAACTCGAGTGGGACGACAATGACGAGACATCACTTCATGTCATCGCAACAGACACGACTGGCAAGTGCATTGGTACAGGACGTATCACCAGTGAAGGGCAAATAGGCCGCATGGCTGTAGTGTGTGAATGTCGGAACACAGGGGTGGGTAGCGCACTACTTCAGAGGCTTATAGAACTAGCGAGTCAACAAAAAATACATCCCTTATTCCTGAATGCACAAAAAAAGGCCATCCCATTTTACCAACAACATGGCTTTGAGTGTATTGGCGACGAATTTATGGAAGCCGGTATACCTCACCACCGCATGGAGCAGAAAAGCTAGCCGTGCTACTTTTCAACTACTCACATGAAAGACAATCTCAACATTAAGCTGACTGAACAACATCTCGGAGAAGAGAACGAGAGGCTGATCCTTGAAGGGCGTAAAGCGTTTCAACAAGCCAGTGAACTAATGGCAAAGCAGGCAACACATCGGATCGATATATTCACCTATGACCTTGATAAGCCGCTGTATGATCAAATAGCGTTTATCGAGGCCATTAAATCACTCGCATTACACCAGCGTGGTATCAGCATCAGGATATTGCTGCAGAATAACCAGCGGGTGCAAAACGAAGGTCATCGGTTGCTTGAGCTGGCGCGGCGATTAACCAGCAAGATAGCGATTAAGCGACCACATGAAGATTACATTGATCATGCTGATAATTTCATGATTGTTGACAATACAGGCTATATCAAAAGAAAAGCAGCCGATCGCTATGAGGGTGAAACGAACTTCTGCGATCGGTTTGGCTCTAAGTTATTATCCGAATTTTTCACTGACATATGGGAACGAAGTGAACCTGAAAGCACACTTCGCAGACTCTATATTTAGTCGTAAAGAGGTACTTTAATGCCCCGGCTCCCACTTGCTCTGTTTCTACTGCTATGTTGTAGCACGCTATATGCCGATTATCCTCTGGAGATAATACAACTCAAGAGTCGGGCTACTGATGAGATCATCCCCATACTCAAGCCATTTATTGACAAAGATGGCTCCATTGCCGGCATGAATGATCAGTTGATTATTCGCACGTCACCTGCCAATCTGGCAGAAATAAAAAGAGTCCTGCAACAACTGGATAATCCACCCAGAAGTCTGATGATATTGGTTCGTCAATCAGTCGGAGGAGAAACCGCGCAACGCAGATCACAAGCTGACATTAATCTCATGATTGGCAAACACGCCAAGGTAGGCGTGGGCAATCCTACTAATAACAGCAGCATCCAATACAGAATCAGAGATGCGAGAACCAGCAGTAACCTGGATGCCACCCATCGAATCCAGGTATTAGAAGGCTATCCTGCCTTCATAACTACCGGTCAATCAGTACCTGTCCCGGAACAGACAACCATAGTTAATAACAATACCGTTCACCAACAGATTACAACCCGTTATAAAAATGTAACCAGTGGATTCTATGTTGTGCCACGACTAAATGGGGATCGAGTCACACTAGAAATCAGCCCCCAGCTGAATCGGCCAGGTTCTCAGCAAGGCCGCTACGATATTCAGCAGGCTGATACTATGGTCGCGGGCAGCCTGGGTGAATGGATCCGCATAGGAGGCGTTAATCAGCAGCAGCGGCTAGATACAAATGGCCTGTTGCGTGAATCCAGAACCTCCAATCGCGATAACCGTACGATTGAGCTCCTGGTTCAGGAAGTGAAGCATTAGGCATGAGGTCAAATCGACAAGCACGGCAGAAGAGAAACAGCACCATGATTTAAGAACAAATGTTGAACATCACTTCATAGCTATAGATGCTTAGTTCCCTATAATCTCATCCCCCCCTCTGCAGCTGCCTAATCGAGACATTATTCACAATTTTTTTCTTGCATAAAATATTTTCTATATTATAATTTTATAATATTGTAGTTTAGGATATCCCAGATAGTGAAGAAGTTGAGTCGTACCCTGCTCATAGTTGCCCAAATTTTCATCCCTTTTATTGCCCATGCCGCCTCGCTAGGTTTTCCGGTAGTTAATGATTGGTCATCAGAAGCGTCCTCCGCCATGGAAGCACACAAACCAATTATGGTGGTATTCAGTTCAGATAGTTGCCAATACTGTGACAATCTCACTGAGCAGGT